>Ga0209712_10001801_pt1 | contig 18025 bp, 14 predicted proteins | sample ArcOceMetagenome_FD_187443 | JGI IMG/M metagenome (GOLD analysis project Ga0209712, IMG submission 187443) | Marine eukaryotic phytoplankton communities from Arctic Ocean - Arctic Ocean - Greenland ARC118M Metagenome (SPAdes) (version 2) | ecosystem: Environmental > Aquatic > Marine > Oceanic...
CTAACAGAAGCAGTACCATCTGCATCTCCAAAACAAGTTTCATTAGTGGTACTCGAAATAACGACAATCGCCGTAGGCTCAGTAATTGTTACTGGGCCATAATTTGAACATCCATTAGTATCAGTTACAGTAACTGTATATTGACCCGCAGCTAAATTTACTGGATCTGCATTGGTAGTCCCTGCTGGGTCGTTCCAAATATAAGTATAAGGAGCAACACCTGTCATCACACTTACGTGAGCAGTTCCATCACTTCCACCATTACAAGTAACAGCTGTAGAAGTAAACATTAACCAAACTCCTTCTGCATTTAATAAGACTTCAGCGGTTGCTGTTCCTGTACAACCTGCATCATCGGTAGCGGTTACCGTATAAGTTCCCGTTGTTAAATTAGTAGCAATCGCGGTAGTTTGACCATCGCTCCACAAGTAACTAATTGAGCCAGAACCAGCAGCAGTTGCTGTGGCAGAGGCATCACTACTTCCGACGCAAGTTTCCTCCGTTACATCTGTAGTGACCACTTGGATCGTACATTGTGCTGACATCTGAAAAGATAACAGCATCAAAGCGAATATATTTAGTAATAAAATCTTTTTCATAGTACAAAATTTATGTATACGCAAGTTGGGATTTTGATTGTTTGAAATTATTATGATTATCGCGTGACTGGTTTCAACTTTCTTTCGATTGTTTTGACCACTACTTTACGCCGTCTAGATGCATTAATTCCATATACTGATAATTCTCCATTATCAGGGATTGATTTAATTAAATCTAGACTTGCATCTTCGTCAGGTTGCTCACCAATAGACACTAATTTAAAAATAAAAAGGTTATCATTAGTTAAACTTTGGTCATTCGCATCTACAGGTAACGCAGCTCTCAATGCAGCACTACCGTTTTCTTTTATATAATTATTAATACTGTAAATTCTTCGGTAAGCTAAATTGTCATTGTATACTTTTGTGGCTCTTGGACTTGCATAACCATTAATCGTTATCTCGAAATAAAACTCATCGAAGTCTTTATATTCTTCTACATAGACTTCTAAGAAACCTATAAATTTATCTAGTTGATTTTTCCCAACAGTTACACTATCTCTAAAAAACGAGAGAACCTCTTCTTTATCTTGTCCTGCATATTGCTTATTTTTATCTACATAAGTTTGGACTAAACCATCTTGTTTTTCACCTACATAAGTTGTGTAAAGGTCAATATATTTCTCACTTGTAATTCGCTGATTTGGAGATCCTCTCCCATTAGTTCTAAATGGCTTATCATTATGAAAATAGACTATTGCTCTCGTCCCAGCTAAAGTGTATTTAAAATATACGGTATCAACTAAAGTTATTGGAGTTGTATAACCTTTAGTTATTCGTTTCACTTTAGATCTATCTTTATAGACAATTGTACCCTCTCTCGTTATTTTTTCTGTATATGGCGAATACCCTTCTAATCCAAACTCCGCTTCAAGCCTATACTCTTTTCCAAATTCTAAATTCGTTTCATAAAGATTATCCTTTTCCATGCTTGTAAAAAATGGATCATTATTTACGTTAAAAGTACATCTTCTTAATTTTCTAGTAACAACATTAGATTCATCTAATTCAAATGCATAAACATTCCAAATGATATCTGGACTATGATACAATTGCTGTTTTATAACCTGACTTGAGGTAAGATTCTTAGTTGTAAAAGTAGTGTCAGCATTAGTCCATCGTGTTCCTCTTACTGATTCTACTCTATAATCTCTATCTAACTCTAATGGGAATTCATAAAAATTACCATTAGGATCTAGTTTCTTTTCTCCTACTAAAATTGGGTTACTAGGATTAGTAACATCATATAAAGCTACTTCACAACTATCTAACCCTTCCTCTCCAGTTAATGTATTAAATGTAGTTACCTCTAGTTTGACTTTAATGATTTCCAACTTATAAATATCATCACAACACGTTTCTAAGCCTACCTCATCCTCATTATAAGTAACGCCAAGTCGATTAGTAGAAAAATACATCGTTTCCATTTCATCATCAGCAGAAAAATAATAGTCATCATAACTACTGTTGATTGGTTTTTCTAAAGCTGAAGGTTTAACAAATCCACTTCCTTTTTCTTTTTGTTTCGCTTTATAAATATCATATCCGCCAAACCCTTGGTATCCTTTCGAACTAAAATAAAGTGTCTTATTTTTTTTATTAAAAAATGGAGTCACATCATCTGCTAGCGTATTCACATCGATTTTTCCAGGAGCACTTACCCGGCCATCTGCCTCGATGATGCTGCAAAAAATATTCATATCACTATTTGCACCACCTAAACTATCTGCCCGATTGGATACAAAAAATAAAAGTTCTTTTTCTAAATTTTCATCATAACCAATATTTGGTTGAGTGTTAGTAGATCCTGCCAAGTTCACTGCCTCTGGCAATCGAATCGCATCTCCCCATAATCCACTACTTTTGTCTCTATAGTAAATTTCACATTCAAATTCTGCAGCATTGATTCTATTACATATCGTAAAATACATTCTATCTCCATTCGTATTAAATGCAGTATGTGCTACAAATGTCCCCTTCTTCTCTTTTGCCCAATTAATTGGACTAGTCGTTCCACCTGCACCTGCATAATCAGAAGTGTACAATCTTGTCACTTCTGAATTTGGATCAGGGCAATAATTTGCTTCATCAAATTGCAACGCAGAATAGTACATGCTACTATTATGCTCCAATGGTGCAAATTCAGTCCAAACTGTATTTACACTCTTCAAAGAATCTATTTTAAATCCATTAAACCTTTTTTGATCTTTTGCCCAATTACAATTTTGTATCGCACTTTTAGCTACAGCTGTATATTCTTGTTTTGAATTTACTGTTCCACCTTTAGGAGTTTGCCCAGCTTCTTTTTCAAAATTAGTATAATGTGTAATTGCATCCTTATATTCACCTTGACTATGATAAACTCTTGCTAACCAAAATTCTACTAATGGATAGTCCGCTCTACTTTTACTAGCCAACACCATTTTATAAGCATCTCTAGCTATTTCATATGACTTAAATTGGCGAGCTGCTTCTCCCAATTTATACATTTGTTTTGCCAATTTGGTAGAATCTTTTTTTACTGACCTTTGAGTTGTGGTCATTTGATAAAATTTCCATGCAGCAAAGAAGTTCTTATTCTCCATCGCTTTTTCAGCGGACTTTTCAATAGATCTAAGACTTGTAGATTGAGCATATGATGAACTCATTCCCAAGAAAAGAGCAAGTATTAGGAGAGTATATATTTTATTCATCTTGATATATTTTCTTTTTTGAACCGGTTCCGAGTAATTGTTTTTTAATAAATAGGATTACAATTTCTGTAAGTATTGAGTTGAGGTTTTACAAAAATATATGCTGCAGATAATTCTATTCCACCTCTTCCATTCGTTACTTCGTTAAATCCTGAAGTGTTCCAATCATAGCTTAATCCAAATTTCCAAGAATTATATCCTACTTCTACATTTGGAATAATTGCATCTCCTAATCTGAAATTAACTCCAAATAATACATTTAACTGTGAAGTAAGCTCATTGATTAAATGAATTTTTGCACCAAGACCAACTACAATTTCCTGATGAGGACCATGGCCTTGGTACATTCCAACCAAAACCAAATCTAAAGGATCAATCAATCTAAAAGTACCTAGACCATAAATTGCCAATCGCATCGGAAGCGTTTCCATTTCATCATCATCATAAAAACTCTTGTTAGGTTGATTAATATGAAAAAGACCAACTCCCAAATCAAACTTTGTTCGATTTTGATTATTCCAACTACCTTGAGAATTAGGTTTTTGAAAATGATAATTCAATCCAACAGAAAAATCTCCATAGAAAATACTTTCATCAGTGTAGTTTTCACCGGAAGCTCTGTTAGGGTCAAAAGTTCTTACACCAAATTGACTCCCCCATTCTAAATTTTCTGTGCTAAATGCTCTTTGGTAACCACTTAATTGGACACCTAAAGTCATAAAGTTATTATTATTTACCCGATGGGTGTAAGAACCATTCAATGCTACTTGAGTAGTACTCAACTTGGAGTCACCAGCTTGATCATAATTAAAAATTAATCCACCCGCCCATTGATCATGGTTCGAACAAAATTTATCAAATTTCATATCAGCTGCCCCCGAAAAATTAAGATAAGAAACGGAAGGATCCCATTGACTTCTATAATTGCCAACAAATCGTACATCTCCACCAAATATCCCTGTTAGAGCTGGGCTGAGATTTATGGGTGCATTTCCAAATTGAGAAAAATGAATGTCCTGGGCATTCATTTGAATATTAAATATACTCAATAGTAAAAATACACCGAAGCCTTTGTAGAAGGAGTAAAGTGTTTTCAATCGTGAATGTTTTTATTTATGAAAAAAAAATATCTATATACATCCTAGCTTACCTTATAGTAAACCAGAATAAAATTGCTTTAAACATCGCTTGATAGGCTGTAAATTGTATCAGCTCGGAGGAAACCAGTTTGAACAGTTTAGAGATAGGAGACTCTAATTTAGAGAGATAATATTAATTTTGTACACAATTTTTCAACTTTAACTTCTATTATACAAAGATGAACATTTTTTCTTTGTAACACAAATAAGTGCTTTTCTTAATGTTTACGCAATCTCTATCTTTTTAAGTCCCTTTCTTAAGTCACTTAATTCAAAAATAGGTATTTGCTTTTTAAAAAAATAACATACGAGGATATTTTTATATTCTGGTAGGATAAAAAAGGGAAGTAGTGTTTTTCATATTAAAATTTATTACTATTCAATATTTAGAGTAAAAACCCATCCTCTTTACTTTTAATGACTTTGTTCTTTTTTTTGGCAAAAAAAATCAGTTATCCTTTTGCCAAAGTCTCGATCCCCAAAACTAACCTATCTAAGTCTTTAGTCGTCGAATATACATTTGGAGCAACTCTAACTCCATGAATATTTTCCCAATTGATTCCTACAGTATGAATTTGATAATTTCGAAATAAAAGGCTGCTTACCTCTCCAGAGCTTTTTCCATCAATGGAAAATAGTCCGATAGCACAGCCATATTCAGGATTTAAGGAAGTGTGGATCTTTACTTTTGGAAAATTCATTACTTTTTCCATCCAATAATTTTTCAAAAAATGAAGTCTTTTTTGTTTTCGCTCCCCACCTATCCAATGATGAAAATCGATGGCTTGCCCTATTGCTTGTTCAATGGCAAAAGACCGAGTACCAAGAGATTCAAATTTTTTAATACTCTCACCCTCTGGTTCTTCCCCTGCAAACAGCGGAAATAAGTTTTTGATTTTACTTTTTTTCACATACAACATTCCACTTCCAAAAGGTGCACACAACCATTTATGCAAACTCGTCCCAAAATAATCGCAATCTAAATCTGAAATTTTAAAATCAAGGTGAGCAAAAGTATGCGCTCCATCGACAACTACTTCAATATTTTGCTTTCGAGCTGCTGCTGCAATTTCATTCACAGGCAAAATTTGTCCTACCCAATTTATCATGTGCGTAATATTGACCACCCTTGTTTTTGCCGTAAAAGCATCTTTAAATTTTTGAACAATTTCTTTTTTATCTTCAATTGGAAAATCAAAAGAAATAAAATTCAAGACTATCCCTTCTCGCAGCGCCCTTTGCTTCCAAGCATTGATCACATTGGGATAATCCTGTTTTGTCAAAACTACTTCATCTCCTCGCTTCAATCGCAAACCAAAAATGACCGTTTCCAATGCTTCTGAAGCATTTCGATTGATGGCAATTTCATCTGCAGATACGCCTGCTAAGTCAGCTAACTTAGCTCGCAATCCTTCTCGACCTCTATCCAAAACTCTCCACATATAATAACTCGGCGCCTCATTGCTCAAGCGATTATATCTTTCCACCGCATCTTGTACCACCTTTGGAGAAGGGCTCACTCCTCCATTATTGAGGTTAATAATATTTGCGGAAACAGTATATGCTTGTTTGACTTGATACCAAAATTCTTCGTTGCTCGCCAAGTCGGCGACGTCCCAATTTTTATACTTTAAAATTTCCGTGTGGATACTGTTAGAAAAGATAGGATTTAAAAACGGAGCAAAAGTGAGAGCACCTGCTACTCCACTTATTTTTTGGAGAAATTTTCGTCTGTTGTCCTTCAAAATTATTGATTATAAATGGTGCGTAAATAAATTCAAAATGACTTTTTAATTGATTAGTTAATATAATTTCCACAGATTCAATTGCACTTACCTGATTAACTAATCTACAGATTCCTAAAAAACTATTCTCCTTCCCAAACCGAATCAATACTCCATGCCTGTGGTTTATCAGAAAAAAGGATTTTAGTTTTACTCCAAACATTTTTAAAAAGTTCAGAGTGACGGTAAGTATTTAATTTGTCTTCGTTTTCCCAAAAACTATAGGTGAAAAATATATTAGGCTGGTGTTTATCTCTCCACAATTCTAAGTGATGACATCCATCAAAATCTCGAATGCTTAATTTATTTTCTTCAAAATTCTTTAAGAATGTTTCTACTTCATCTTCTCTAAAGGTAAGTTTTACTATTCGTTTTATCATTTCTTAAAAATATATATTTAACAGTTTCTCTCAAAAAGAAGCTTTGATGATAGATAACTATATTCTCCTTTAGCTTACAGACCTAAAGTCAATTTGAACGGTATCTTCTACTTTTAATCCCAACATGCTACTTGCTTTCCCCATGTTAATCGAGATTTCTAAAAAATCAGCGGAGTTAAACCGACAAAGCGTTTCGCCAATTGGCACATCATAATAATTATTAAAAATCTTATCGATTGGATCATTTCTCCGAAAAATAATTTCGTAATCTCGTTTTTCCCAAACTTGCTCAAATAAATTTCGTGAAATATTCACCACCACATTTTCATATCTATCAATATGAATTACAGCACCCCGTATTTGCGCCGGACCGATGATTGGTTGAAAAGTAATTCGCTCAACAATTTCTTCAACTGGAATTCCAACTTCATTAAATGGCATCTCTTTCGAAATATGACCAACTGCTTTTGCGAAAACCGTTTTGAGCGGAAAAGTACCTTTATTGACAAAATCCAACTTATAAATATCTTTAGGAATTTCATCGAAGAGCAAAGAAAAAATACCGTTATCAGGGCCAACAAAATAATGTTCATTATGCCGAATCGCCAAAAATTTTCGCTTTTTATCATGGAAACTATTGACACTCAAAATATGAATGGTGCCTTTTGGAAAACTTTCATAAGAATTTTTTAAAATAAAAGCCGCCTGAACTATATCGTAATTGTTGATGTTGTGTGTTATGTCTACTATATTTAAATTTGGGTTTTCACATAACATTGCCCCTTTTATTAAAGCAACGTAATAATCGTTTAAACCAAAATCAGAAGTAAAAGTGACAATAGGCATAATTTTGGGATATTATTTTTTAATAATGTGTTTCAAAATCTGTTTTGGATAAAATTAGTCTTAATTGACTTCATAGTTTATCCCTTGAAAAGCCTAAATTTACAGGAAATATATAATTTTTTAGAACAAGTAACGATCAAATAATAAGTTGTCGATTTTGCCGAGATTGTTTTGGTTTCAGATTTCCTTAAAAAGAAGGAGTATTGTTGATATTATTAACTGATTTTTACGTTTCCGTATGGAAGAAAAAAATGAGCACAAAAAAAGTCACCAAAATCGTTAAATTATTTTTTTACCGTTATTGTAAGTATTATTATTTTAAAAAACTGCACCTTTCGAAATTTTGAAAACAGAAAAAACTACGCTTTAATTATTCCTTTTTCAAAGTCTCCAATTGTTCAGTTTTTTAATTTCACCTTAAAAAAAAAACATATTGAGCGAAATTATTTTGACCGTAGATGGCGTTGATTTGTTAGAATTATATGGAGAAAAAAATTCCAAACTCAACCTTTTAAGAAGAGCTCACCCTGACGTAACAATTACTTCTCGAGGAAATAGTCTAAAACTTGCTGGCGAAAAAAAGGACACCCAAAATGCGAAAAGCAAATTGGAGCAAATGGTTCGGATGCTCAGAGATCACAAAGAATTGAGCACCCAAACTGTCGAAGATTTGATGGCAGGCGGACGACCTTTCGATAGCAAATTGGGAACAGGCGAATCCAACACGACTATCGTTCATGGACGAGCTGGCAAAGTTATCAAAGCTAAAACTCGCAATCAAAGAACTTTTGTCGAGTCTTCTGAAAATAATGATATTGTCTTTGCACTCGGACCAGCGGGAACCGGTAAAACTTACATGGCGGTTGCCTTGGCTGTGCGAGCATTGCGAAATCGTATTGTTAAAAAAATCATTTTAACTCGTCCTGCTGTAGAAGCAGGAGAGAGTTTAGGATTTTTGCCAGGGGATTTGAAAGATAAAGTTGATCCATATTTGAGACCACTTTACGATGCCTTGGATGATATGGTTCCTGCCGAAAAGTTGGCTAAATTTATGGCTGACCGAACGATCGAAGTAGCACCTCTAGCATTTATGAGAGGCCGAACATTGGACAACGCTTTCATCATTTTGGATGAAGCGCAAAATACGACTCCGATGCAAATAAAAATGTTTTTAACTCGAATCGGACCTTCTGCCAAGGCTATCATCAATGGAGATTTATCTCAGATTGATTTACCTCGAAATCAAGTTTCAGGACTTTATCAAGCCTTGGATATTTTGAGCGGTTTGGAAGGAATTGGTATGGTAAAATTAGATGAAGAAGATGTTGTTCGGCACCGATTAGTCAAATCAATCATCAAAGCTTACAACAAATCTGACGAAGAAAATCAAAAACGTTGGGAAGAAAAACGTCGCCAAAAAAGAGAAGAGAGAGAAGAAAGAGAGCAACGAGAAGCAAGAGATAGAGATCATGGCGCACTTCCAAAAAATGATTTTTCGGAATAAAAATTCCTTTCTCACAATGATTTTTATAAAATAAAAAAACCGTAGTTTCGCACTATGGTTTTTTTTATTCTACCTAGCCAACCAAATCTATCCACAATTATTTTTCATCTTTAATCATTCATCCCTATGGCTTATTTAATTTCCAAATCAGACAAAATCATCAAAGGAGAAATTACTTTGAACGGTTCAAAAAGTATTAGCAATCGTGCTTTAATTCTTCGAGCATTGAGTGGTCAGGATTTTTCCATCAAGAGAATTTCAACCTCAAAGGATACCATCACGCTGGAAAGGTTATTAGCGGAATTCACTAGCCAAAAAGAAGGTGAAGAAGTGGAATTAAATACTGGACATGCTGGAACAACTTTTCGTTTTTTAACTGGATATTTAGCTGCGCAAAAAGGAACTCAAATTCTCACCGGTTCCGATCGAATGAAACAAAGACCAATTGGAATTTTGGTGAAAGCACTTCGTAATCTGGGTGCTGATATTCAATATTTGGAAAACGAGGGTTACCCTCCTTTACAAATTGGAGAACGAAAAAAAGACTTTTTCAACAATACCCTTACAATTTCTGCTAACACGAGTAGCCAATATATTTCTTCTCTTTTAATGCTCGCTCCTACTCTTCCAAATGGTTTGGAATTAACTTTAGATGGGAAAATAGTTTCCATTCCATATATTCAAATGACGTTAAAGTTGATGGAAAAATTTGGCGTCTTACACAACTGGGACGGTAATAAAATTTCTATCGCTCCGCAAAAATATGAAGGAAAAGATTTTATCGTAGAAGCAGATTGGTCGGCTGCATCTTATCATTTCTCCTTAGCTATTTTAGCAGATAAAGTAGATTTGCAATTGAATGGTTTATTTGAAAAAAGTACACAAGGTGATGCTGCAATGGTAAAGATTGCAGAACAGTTTGGTATCTCTTCTACTTTTAACGAGAATGGAATTCATTTAAAAAAATCAGGAAATGAGTCTACTAAAATGTTCGAATATGATTTTTTAGAATGCCCTGACATTGCTCAAACCTTGGCGGTGATTTGTGGTGGATTAGGGACAACTGGACTTTTTACTGGCTTAGATACTTTGAGTATTAAAGAAACAGATCGAATTGCAGCGCTGCAAAATGAATTGCAAAAAGTACAAGTTTTCTTTTCCAAATTACCTCCTAAATTTTCAAAAAAATCAGACAAGACCTTTTACATGACAGAAGGAAAAGCAGTTGTCGATAATCCAACTTTCAAAACCTATGAAGATCATCGTATGGCGATGGCGTTTGCGCCTTTGGCTTTGTTGGGAAAAATAAAAATTGAAAAACCGATGGTGGTCGTGAAGTCCTATCCTGGTTTTTATAAAGATTTGGAGCGATTGGATTTTTTGATTGAATAAGGAGGATAATATTTATGTATTGACTCTGTACCTATTCCGCAACGCTGAACTTTATAAATTATTGAACGCAGAGACGCAAAGGCGCAGAGAATTTTTCGGAGAAAAATTTAAAAATTCTACGCCTTCGCGTCTCTGCGTCCAATAAAATTTTAGCATAAACTAATGCTGAATAGGTACTTTACTCTTTTGAATTCTTAGCCGTTCTCGTTCTTATTTATTTTTTCCTTGAAAATATACTCGAATAGTCTTTCTGAAAAAACACTCCACTACGTAGAATAATATTTCCCAATATTAAAATATAACCTATTTTATATTCTTCTTTTTTAGTACATTGTAGTACAATAAACCAAATTACTCCCCTCTGAATACTATATTCAATTTTTGAAATTCTTTTTTCTTAAGAATTTATTCACCCCTCCTGCTTAATTATTTAAAGTAGGAACAAAAAAACTACCATGACAAAACTTCATTTCAAGGCAATAGGAATTTGCTTATTCCTGCTAGGGTTAATTTCCCCTAGTCTTTCAACACTACATGCTCAAGATGAAAAAATAGAAAAAGAAGATCCAATTGTGGTTTTCTCCTACATGAAAAGTAAGAATAGTGATTACGCAAAAACGGAAAAGGAAATCTGGAAACCTTACATGGACCAAGAAATCAAAAATAAAAGAATGGTATTTTGGGCACTTTATAGTGTTGCTTTTCCTAGTGGAAAAAACACCGAATATGATTTTGTAACTATCAATGTATATGCAAATATTGAGCAGCTGGAAAACTCTTGGGTTGGATATGAAGCACGCATGAAGAATATTCATCCTAGTTTGGATTTCACCAAATTAGGCAAGAGAACAGAAGATTCGAGAGACTTAGTTTGGAATGAAGCATTCCGCTTACTTACTTCTGCTGATTCTAAAATCGGTGAAGCTGCCACAGTAATCGTTGCTAATAGAATGCAAAGCAAACCCAATAAGTACAATGAATATATCCGAATGGAATTAAAAACTTTTCAACCAGCACATAAAATATCCGTGAAACAAGGCTATCGTAAAAACTGGCATTTTCTCAGCCGAGCAATGCCGTATGGATCAGAATATGAGTACGACTTTATGACTTTTGATTCTTATGATAGCATGGCTCAAATGGCCAAAGCAACTCCGGCTAATGTTTGGCAAGATGCTCATCCTGACAAAGATATTGAAGCCATGTGGGCAGAATTAAATCCTGAAAAATTACGAACCTTGATGCGTGGAGAAGTTTGGAAAAATGTAATATATGCGAATGGAACGGATAAAAGAATGGCAAAAAAATAATTGAAAGCATATTTATTGATCCCAAAAAAATCCAAAAACTTGAGGTTAAGTTTTTGGATTTTTTTGGGAAAAATTAAACCACCCATTATAAAAAGTATTTGACCTAATTCATCATTCCAAAGGGCGTTTAAAAATTAGCAAAATTGATATCGATGACCCGCCGATTTTATTATCTATGGACGTTACTAATTCCCAACCATCTTTGCCTAATACATTCATTTCTTCCACTAGATTTTCATCTTCTAATTTTTGACTAAAACCAGAAGACTTTGGTTTCATTTTAATAGTCTTGTATTCAAATTTTTGCATTAGATTTTTATCTAAGGAAGGAATAATTAGTTTTGAATGATAATTTTCTTCACCGTAAAAGTATTATTATGTTTTATTTTTAAAAAATAAATACCTGTACTGAGTTTACTCGTATTGATCTCAATATTTTGATTAGGGTTTATGACCTGTTTATCTTCCAACATTAAAACACCTTGATAATTGAAAAGATGAATGTCAATTTCTAAGATTTGTTCAGCTTTATTTTTGATAAAAAGTTTATCCTGAGTTGGATTTGGAAAAATTTCAAACTCAGAACCATTAGAAATTTCATTAGTGTTTACCATCGGAGTAAAACAAACAGGTGGATTAACATCTGCATAGAGTAACACATCATCGTCATGATAACAGGTCATCCTGCGACGATGAACATATCCTATTTCAGGAGATTGAGGACTCCAAAAAACTTCAAAAATACTACCGATACCGTCAATATAAGAATCTAATAAAAATGTATCCATCAACAAGGAATCAAAATATATTCCATGAAAATTTGTGACCATTCGATATTCATTATCAATCAGAATAGAATCTTTACTTAGTATTTCAATTCTTATATCAAAACCAACATCATCTCCTGTTAGTCCTAGGCTATCTCCAATTTCCCAATTAGAATTATATAAAGTATCACTTTTCCCTATAACATTAGTCCCTTGTTTTTTGAATATAACAATCTTATCTTCTTCTCTTACATAACCATAAATATTCTTTACAGCTTGAGAAATATCTAATAAATCAGTTTGCCATGAGTAGACTTTTTGATATAAAGTATCTTGAATCATTGTATCTCCAAGTATGCCATACCTATTGTTTTGAAAATCCCCAAAATTAAATTGATACTCCGACCAAACTGCCCCTTCCTTTACAAAAGGATATTCCTCTTGCGCAATAGTAATTGTAGAAAAAAAAGATAGTAATAAAATGATGTGTAAGGATGTCTTCATAATTTTTATTTTTGAATAATGACTTGCTGAGTACTTATAGGTATTCCATTTTCTACATATTGTAAAAGATAAATCCCCGAAGCATATTTTTCCAACGGTATTTTATATTCCAAATCATTTCGTTCTGCTTTTAACTCAAGGACAATTCTACCATTAATATCTACTAATCGAAATAATCCATCCTTTCTATTTTGATTATTTTTAAAATAAATATTCAATACCTCTGAGGCGGGATTAGGGGAAATTTCAAAACCTTGATCTTCTAATAAATCATCTTTTGTACTAATAGTTGCATCAGGAATAAAACCAAGGAAAAAGACTTTTACGGTATCTTCATTATTATTAATCGGGTAACTTGTCGTTTCATAATATTTAGTAGAAATCGCACTACTTGAATCTCTAAGGCGAAAAAAAGTATTATAATCAGAAGGTGGATCAAACCAAAAACCTGGAAACAGATCCGTAAATAAAGTTTGATTATTACAAAGGGCTGAAAACAATGTTGAATCCCAACTTATCCTCAAAGGGTAATGATCTGCTTTGATAGCAATTCCAACAGGTGGGAAGGGACCTTGAAACTCACATCTGGTTTTTACAATTTGTATTTTACTATGAAACAAAGTCTGATCTTCATATCCTGTCTAAAGATCAAAATCATAATCAACCGCTCTCATGTCTAATGCTCCACTAAATGGAATATCTTTTATATCTACTTCTCCAAAATTTAGGTCTTCTCCCTGTGTACCATTTTCATCATAACCTAAAATGATGGTATCCTTATTTCCTATAGCATCTTCCACATAAAGTGGAAAACTAAACTCCTGAGCAGTAGCAAATAAAGACATATCCAAAAGAACGGAACAGAAGATGATTAGCTTTTTCATAATTTTTTATTTTTGAATAATGATTTGTTGAGTACTCACAGGAATTCCATTTTCTACATATTGTAAAAAATAAATCCCCGAAGCATATTTTTCTAAACTAACTAAATACGTCGTATCGTTTTTATCTGCATCAAATGCTACCACTACTCGCCCTTGCAAATCTATTAATTGAAAAACCCCATCTTTTGATTGATTCGGGTTTTTAAAATAAATATTTAGAAAGTCAGTAGTTGGATTAGGATATAGTTGTATGACTGGTTGATTATCGGTAAGTTCAATCGTCGCATCAGCCAAGTGACACCCTGGGACTAAGCAACCATATTCATCGACCTTGACAATCCAACCTTGTTGAAAGTTAACAGATTGAGAATAGTCCACAATTTGTCCTGCCATGATAAAACCGTTGTCAGATGTTTGTCGCATATCAAAAAATTCATGCGATGCAAAATGGGTAACATTCTCAACTAGGTAATATTTTCGTTCCCAAATACGCTCTCCGTCATAAGAAATTTTATGTAAAATACCATCCATTCCTGATGGTAACTCTTGATCTGCATTAGCCCCTGCTGCTACATATCCATCTCCAACGTCAAGTATTCTATAAAATGCGTTTCCAATAAAACGTCCTGTATCTAAATCGCTATAATCAACTTCCCATTCTACTTCTTGATTTTCATCGAGTTTGTAAATTATATTTTTAAAAAATAAATCATTGGTAGTAGAATTGATGGGTTCTTCAAAACCTCTTCCAGAAGTTACAATCAATCCTCCATCAGATGCTTTTACCATAGCAGTTGCTCCACGTTGTTGCTCTGTTTCGGGAGATAGATATTCCCATTGTATTTCTCCTAATATATCTACTTTGATAATGTGGGTTTTGCTAGTAAAATTTTTTAGAACTTGGTTTACATTAATACTAAATATACCAATAATATATCCTCCATCAGTATCTTGAATGACTGATTCGGGAGTTGCTCTAAAAGAATCAACAAATACTTTTGAGAACTTTTTTGTTAAATCAGGATATAAAACTAATAATTCGGAATTTGAACTAGTTATTGAATCTCCTCCAACAGTATTGCATAAAACCAGATTAGATATATCATCAATAATCATATCTCTGTTAGCATAAAAAGGGATTTGATCAAGAGATGTTCGTAGATATTCTTTAGTTAAAATAGTATCTCCGTTCAAATCATATTCTATTAATATTACACTAAGTTCACTGTCTACCGTATCTACAGAATATCCTGCTGAGATTAAATTTTCATTTGAAGTTTCATGAAGAGTAGGCTTCCATACAGCATAGGGCTTATATGGGTTAGTTAAAACCCTAGTTGATATTACATTACCTTCTAAATCTAATTTTAGAAAAATATTTCCTTGTGAGTTAGGATTGATAGAATCAAGTGCAATTCCTAAAGCATAAATACAACTATCAGTTGGGTAAACATTACTAAGAACTTTTGCCTCTGGACCATAACGTAGGCTAAAGGTAGATTGAGCAAAAATAGCAGACGATAGACTTAAAATTATTCCACACAGTATTGTCTTTTTCATAGAAATAAAATTAAAGATTAATCTGATCATTCTATTTTCATAGAATGATCAGATTAAATGGTTTATTTAATTAAGACTAATTTTTTAGTCTCTAATGTTTTATCATCAATAATTAAACTGTAGAAATAAATACCTCGTTGGATATTTGAAGGGTTCCAATTGGCATTTTTTGAATCTTGAGTTAAATTAATTTCATGGATTATTTTTCCATTTATATCTTGAATAAGTATTTTTCCTTTTTTCATTTCTTTTGGTAAAGAGAAATGGAAAGTGACCTCATCAGAAGCAGGGTTAGGAGTAGCATTAAATGAAATGGTTTTACTAGAAATGATTTCATTAGGAATACTAGCTTGGTAGGAGTTCTGATTAGGTGCGACTGGGAAAACAAATAAATCATCAAAACTTTCTTCATAATAAAAGTCTAACCAACTTTGAGCTTTAATGGTTACTCTATTTAAGTCGTCCTTAGATAAATTAGCTATCGTACCTAATTCACTATTCGTCAAATTATCAAACTCCCGATTATTACTCAATATGGTTTGTTGTAAGCTTGATAGATTAGCATATTTATTGTGAGTTGCCAATGCATCATTTCCTAGTCCAAATTGAGTAGGAATAGTTCCTAATATCTGATTTCCTGTATTTATATATTACCTTCTTGAAAATAACTTTCAGCTACAAGGTACTGTCTTTCTAGATTAGTGCTAGAAGCCCACAATTGTCTTATTCCACTAAGATCATTAGCAATATCTTGTTCCATTTCAAAATGAATTTGACGGTTAGCGGCATTATCAAGTTGAGTATTAAGCAAACCAATCTCGGCAGCTAAATCTGCTTGGTTAACTGCGTCTGGTTGATATACATTCATCTTTTGTTGAACATCTTGATATTTAGAGTTAAATATATTGGAGTAATAAATTTTATCATCATTTGACCAAAAGTCATCATTAATATCAGGACTAGAAAGACATCCATTGGGGAAAGTCAATATACTAGTTACAACATTAAACCTATCTTCAGGTAGTTCAAAATTAGTATTCCCTGAAACATCATGATAGAAATAAGTTACAAGATCCGCAGCTTGTTGAAAGTTAAAAAAATCACTAGCTGGATTATTTCCATTAAGAGAAAATGTATTTCCTGCTGGAGTATTTTGATCCCCTTGGTAAATTTTTATACCCTCATTGACTACTGCAAAATCGAATATATTTCCACTTCCATTTTCGTTATCATTGCATAGATATTCTAAGCCTGATAATCCAATAGAAGAAGTACTTCTATTTAACCCTGTTGCTATATTCGCTGCTGTAAAACTACCTGCAAAGAAGTTTTTGTAAACTCTATTACCGTCTTCTCCTGAGTCAAATATCCTGATAGCTCCATTTTGATCAGATCCAGAAATTCCTATAAAATTATTTTCCTCTATGGTGAATCCAGTACTCGTGTTAACTATTATACCAAATGTAACATTAGTATTATTAGGATCTACTTGACCACCTACTCTAAAATCATTTTTTATAATACGAGGATTATTCACCCCATTATTAAGAATTCCAATTCCATTTTTCTCAAACTCAGCATGGAAAACACTATAAGTATTGATAGTGCTAATGTTTGCTGCTTTGATTCCATGAGAAAAACCTGTAAATGTCGATGGAATAATATCAACATCAGGGCAAGGAACGGTATTAGATTCACAAAGGATAGAAACTTTGTATCCTGCATCCATTGATTCTATAGCTGTTCCTCCTTTTCCGTTTGGAGAATTTTCAATGAATAATTCATTTTTAAAATCACATGCTCTGATTTCAATTCCACGCACTTTATCCATTCTAAATTGACGAATAAACCCAAAAGCAAGATAATCATCATTAACTAGGAATTCACATTTCTTAAATTCGCTAAGGTTATTTTCTTCTAATCCCGTTACTGCATTTATATTTTCATAAGGATAGAACCATACTGCTGTTGCATTATTTCTAAACAATGCAGTACGATCTACTTCACCACTTGCTAATACGATTCCTCCTGTTTTTTGCCCCAAAAGATTTTTCTTTGCATATCCTACTTGAATGCCAACTCTAGCATATTCGATAATAGCATCATTAGAGAGTTCTACTACTCCTTGGTTTTGTGCTGTTTGTGGGAGATCGGGATTACCTTCTACACGGATGCCTTCCCAGAAGTAGCCACACTTATGAGAGGTATTAGTAATTAAACCACCATCTATATGTAGTCTTGCTCCTGGCCTAACTATAATTTTGCCTGTTGGAGGCATGATAACTTTGCAGGTTATTGTTAATGTATTTCCTGCATTAATTATTACATCACCGTATATTACTCTACCTATATCCCATGTTTCATCTGCGTTTACTATTATAGACCTAGTTTGATCATATTCAACTTTCAGTTGTTTAGCTCGCCAACTACCTATTAAAAGTCGATGCATTTGAGCAAGTTGTAATGGTGAAAGATAATTTTGAACAGTAGAAAAATATCTAGTCATTACATTATTGGTACAATTGGCATCTATATTTGGGTTACATATGTCACCCGTAAACTCCGGGCTAGAAATATCTGGAAAAAGGTTAGTTGAATTTACGGTATGTAAAAGTCCTAAACTATGGCTTATTTCATGAACTAATAAAGGGACTGTAGCTGGA
>Ga0209712_10001802_pt1 | contig 18022 bp, 7 predicted proteins | sample ArcOceMetagenome_FD_187443 | JGI IMG/M metagenome (GOLD analysis project Ga0209712, IMG submission 187443) | Marine eukaryotic phytoplankton communities from Arctic Ocean - Arctic Ocean - Greenland ARC118M Metagenome (SPAdes) (version 2) | ecosystem: Environmental > Aquatic > Marine > Oceanic...
GCACAATCACTCGTAAAACATTGCCGATTCATTTACTCTTTATAATTAAACTAATCACAATATTTTACAAGCATCAATCTGTAATACACTCATACAAACTACAAGTATATCAAGCAGTTAGCACAGCCGAGGAGGTGATTGCATTCACTGAAGCAAATTTGCTAAGAAAACTCACAACATCAGGACGCACATTCGTCGCACTAGCCAGAGTACACGAAGGCGATCCCAAAGTGAGGATCATGAAGTTCGCTCCAATCCCAGCGCATTTAGTCCTCGATGGTTTTCAAGCTGAGTTGTGCCCAGTCGACGTATACGAAAGATTATTTGCATCCATAGTGGGGTCTACAGCAATAGACCATGCAAAGATGTATCTACACGCGGCAATGATCACCCACAGACAGGCTCACTGCAAACCAAGCATGGACTTAATTACGTTCATTCCACCACCACCAGCAGAATGGGCTGGAAGTCGTATTCAGGAACTAATTCCAAGGGTAAATCAGCAGGATCCAGCACCGGTCAACGCATTTGCCGCACAACAGGGAAAACCCATTAACCAACTTCAACAACTAATGGCAATGTTCCAGCAGCATCAGCAGACGCAGCAAGGAAGAAATGGAACCTAGGAACAGGAGGAAGAGAAGAAGGAAGATACAACGACAGGTCTCGCAAAGTTCGAACTCAAGCAAACACTTAAAGTGTGTGGACTCAAACCAAATGAAGAGAAGCACCTGCCAGCATGGATAAAAGAAATCCAGGACAAGAAGCTCTAGGACCACGCGAAGTCTCTTCTCGTGGTCAAACCCTCAACAGGCACACCTGATACTCTGACGCCGAAGTCCAGTGTACCCCGGAACTGCGTCATCCAAGAGAAATTAATTGATTGATGAGTTTGAAAAAAATTGAGTATGTATAGGTGGAGGCTTTGATTGAACAGCATCTACCATGGAGCAGAAGTGATTGTCGTCTTTGTCTTCTTTTGTGAAGAGGTCCGATAGACTTGTTGCGCCGCTTTGGTGTTCGGGAGCGATGAAACCAAGTGCGGTGGTTTGTTCTTTGACTGCATTTTCAGTCGGTGGTACTAAAGAGGGTAACATAAACCTGTAGTAGCTAATTAGATAGCAGTAATAGGAGGAGTTGTAAGGGTTATCTACTGGTTGGCCAGGGATGAGACCGTGTGTCCTTCTGCAATACAGAGGGACCTTGTTTTGATCTGATCTACTAGAGGCTACGACCCGGCACCTCCGTAGCATGTTTGCTTCGTAGAAGAAGCAAGAGGTGCGCAGAGATGTTGGGAAAGATGGTGCTTCCTAGAGTCATTACAAAAGGCCTTTGACATCCATTGGACCCTTTATATATTGTGTCAGCGTAGAATCCTACGTGATTTTACTCAACAAACGTACGTGACCCCTGGTATAATTTGTTAGAGGAAAAACGTCTTTTTGTACTGGTCAAAAATCAAGTTCTGTGTAAGATAAGAAACCCGGACCCAAAACAAATTAGTCAAATTGAGTGAATTTGGCAGTGGAATGCTTGTTGCTAAAGGGATTTGATTATTTTATTTACAAGGTTCAGTCATGTTTTCAACAGGTGCTCTGTCATATAATTTGTTAGAGGACATTTTTTGTCTCTGTCTGCGCATGGGTGATTTGTTTTGTCCGGGGATAGCTAGCGCGTTGCCACCCCAGTCAGTATTCTTCTTGAATCGGCAAGCGATCACATGCAACCAGTTGTCACGACTAGTGTAGAATAAGAATATCTAGTATGATTAAGCTTCCAGCGTACTGCAAGCGGGACTCGGTTTGGCTTCTCCGAAGCCTACGGCGTAGCCTACAAGCTGCTTGCACGATTTATTTTTTGCCGTAGCGTAGAAATCCAAAAAACATCCAGGAATTATTTCCCGCAATTTTTTTTGTCTTTTCCTTTAAAATCTCTCTTGTTAAACTACTGCATAGCGTATCTCGTCTGCCTTATAATCTGAAGCCCTTTCGCTTTGCAGATAGCTTCAGAGCATACCAAACTTAAGTCCAGAGCAAAAGGGCTTCGGATTCATTTTGAAATTTTCGTTACTATGAGCGCAGTCAGTGAAAAGTAACAGACCATAATGACGTAAAATATATATTCTACTTATAAGTGTTGACATTTTATTTATTTATTTAACGTCTACGGGGTTTCAACGCTAAGGAGGTCCAGGACGCGTAGGTGGGACTCACTGATCACTGACATCTGGGATTGAACCGATAGGTTCTATCCGATCCACTATCCACGTCTAACTAAATGGAGATGGGACTCAGAAAAGCAGGGTGGGTGGGCGGATAAAAACGGATGAAACTCAATCATACAGACATCCCTATCCTACGCAAGTCTTGACGAGTGCGTTAGGTAAGGTGGAGTGAAGAATGAGCTCTCTGTGAACTCTGTCTTCCAGGAGGAGTTGTCACTCTCCAAACAAATGACGGGAACGGAAAGTCTGTGCCTAACTGACACATAACCGCTTTCCTCCCCCGTCAGAGGATCGTAACCTAACTATTCGTTGATCACTTGTTACTACCACTACCAAAGAGTAATTTCAAAATTGATACTATAATTTACGGAAGCATTGGAAAAACGGATATGAACTCATCCCGCCAACCAAACAAAGCCTAAGGCATTTCAATATTTTTCAATCTACACGTACAAGCAGACTCGTTTATTACACTGATTTTCTTTCTTTTCCTCCATAACAACCATTTCAGTACTTATTTTTAATACTGGAATTACCGCTCGTTTTTCGGAATGCATTTCCATTTTTTCTTTTTTCCCTCAACTTCACAGTGTTTAGCTTTCTTGCATTCTTTCTTATCATCAGTGTAGCTCGAACACAAAGGTAGGGTTGGTGAAGCTGAAATTGATGGACTTGCTGATGGAAACGTGGAGGGTGTCATTGTTGGTGAAGTACTTGGTGAATCAGAAGGGGCCGAACTAGGGAATTTGGTAGTTGGCATAGAACTCGGTTCTATCGACAGAGATGGCTGGGCGCTGGGTAACTGACTCAGACTCGGCTCGTCCGAAGGCATCGACGATAGGCGCTTTGTTGGTTTCAAACTAACCGATGGTGCTAGACTCGGTTCCGTTGATGGTTTAGGACTAAGTGATGGTTGGTCGTCGGCCTCCTCGGGTTCACATGAATAGTCAAGTGGATACTCAGGGTCCAATATTGCTTTAGGATCAGAATCAATAGGATAGAAACAAATTTTCCCTTCGCATACATATGAACTCGATTTGGATCCTATCTGACGCACGCTCTCGTAGTCACGCATGAGATTGATTGTCGCGGACACAAATGAGAATTTAACTCTGACTACTTCCTGTGATGTGTACATTAGTGGACCCCACTTATTTTCCAAAGGTGCTGATAACCCCACATATCCAGCGTTTGCATTCAATAGCGCATCGGTTAAAGAGTTAAAACCACCGGATGCCGGACCGTGTTTGAGCAGCGGAAAATCTCCCAGAACTTTCTTCTGGAAAAAGTCTTTAAACTTTTTTGGAGCAGTAAGAGGGATCCTGGGAAGTAGCTCACGCAAAAATACCATATTGTTCCTAATAAAATAATCAAAACAGCCGAATACAAGACCGAGTTTTTCAAAAATACTCTGAGACTCATCGCATGTTCCCCCCAAACAATAGAGAGATGAAATCGAGAGAACCAAAACTTTGAAAGCATAACTCAAGGCTAATCTTTCGGGGATACCACCTATGAGTCTGTTTTCCCAAGTGTAACGCAGTTGTGAGTCCATTTTGAGTTCGTATGTTTCAGCTTGTAGCAAAGCCCCATATAGTTGGCTGTAAGACCCAACAGCGAAGAATACATCATTGCCGTAACTTTGAAGAGACGCGAAGTCAAGAGCAAAAGACTTTGGTCTCGGTGGATGAATGTACTTTGGGTGATAGAGATGTCCACACGTGTCTTTATTAGCCATTGTACGAAGAGGAGTAAAAATATCGCTGAAGAAGTAGAGGCATGAAACCGTTTCTGCGGTTCTTGAATTTGTACACCTTTCCGTCTTGTCGATTCTTTGCAATAGATCATCTCTTTGGTCTTTCAACACGAGGAAGTTTTTCTGAAGGAAAAAGAAATCTTTGAAGTTCTTATTTGAAGTGGACCTGCTTTTGATCTTTTTGAGTGTTTCTTTCGCATTTCCTAACGCATATGTGTCCACCAAATCATCGATCTTGAAATTATTGAAAGGGTTGGGATTATAGGGTGAAGAAGTGTACCCTCCTCTTACATCCGGTATAAACTGATCATTCATTTCTCGTGTGACGTACATAAAATCAACAATGCACAAAGCATCAAACATCTGCTTGGCACTTTCCACATCCGCTTTCCACTTTTCCAATTTTGGCGCCAAATCCTGTTTTTGCTGCTGGCATTTTGCCGTATTTTTAAATTTGCAATTGAAATCCACTTCTGGCAGAGGTAAATAACTGATAACTTCATCTGCTTGTGGAACAGGACTGACGTTTTGTTTTTTGAATCCTATTGTGAAGTCCATCAATGGACCTAATCTGAGCTCAGCCTGGAAATCGCCACCATCACACCCCAACAACAGTGTCAAAGATGGAATTCCGATGTTTCCTTCAAAAAAGAATTGCTTCCCTTTTACGGACCCTTCTTTGTAAAACTGTGTCGGTACTTGCCCAAAAACCTTGAAGAGCTTGTTCGTTATCTGGGAAAAGTCCCTCACTCCCTTCGATCCGCGTCTGATCAACTCTTCAATCGGAATTGGAATGGAAAGACCACCATTAAAAAATTGAAGACGAGGATCAAGATTTAAAGTGTCTAAATCAGATACGCATAGATCATTGATAGTCAGCGACCTTTCAAATCCAGCACCAGGTTTTTCCAAAGACAGTTGTCTATTTCGTCTTGAAAGGACATCTTCAACTACTTTTTTGATGGTATCAGAAAAGGACTCAAGCGCTGGAAGCTGTGGGCTCGTACATACGTCCACATTGATTGGGCAGTTTGGAATCGGCAATGTTGTATCTGTGAAACTGAGGAACTTTTCATTGATAAATTCAGGTATGTTGACAGATAATGTTTCGTATCGATCGCATCCAACGTCATCAAACACATCGGAAATGCTATCTAAAGTTGAGCTGATCCCATCTGCTATTTTCTTCAGAATTTCGGTAAATTCTACGGGTACCTCGAAGTCAACCCCTCCTACTGATATATTAGGAATCGTTATCATGTCATCAAGTGATGGCAACTGGACTAAGTCGTTGAAAGCATCATACATGCATTCCTCGGTGCTGTTGAACTCGTCACAGCCTAAATCAATGCCTTCGAACGAAGGAATTGCTTTCTCCATCGTATCAACTATGGACTCGATTAAATCGTCGATTCCACCCAAGTCCATTATACCATTGAAAAAATTCAAGAAGTCTTGCAACTCTTTCTTCGCATCTTCTATCAGCTTATCAAGGTTGTCAATAAAGGGAATTTGAATACTGAAAGTAGGGATCTCTATACCGATTCCTGCAAATAGTTTTTCGATCACCAACGTAATTGTATCTTCCACGAATCCTATAACCCATCCGATGACTGGTATCTTTTTGAGTGCACCGAGAACGATCTGAACAGATGAAGATGATGATATTCAGTGAATAAAAGAATTGTATGATTTAAATGCAAGTTGAAACTGTGTTATGCACTCACATCGATAAGTTCTCCTATCTCTTCGAGACCAAAATCCACTGTCGCAAAGGAAACGTCCGGATAAGGGATAGGGCCAGCCCATTTCCATTGAAATTTCGGGTACGGAACAGGAATCTTAAATTCTGCAATAGCTTTGAGAAATTCTAGGGTATCGATGATGACAAAAAGAGTCCTGAGCACATCCTTAAAAGCATTGATCGGTTTCAGAAGAACATTTTGCACGTCTGCTTTGAATTTATTAAGCACCGCCAAAGGCTTCGTTAATCCATCGATCATCCCCATGAGTTGCTTTATGCTTGATGTTAGCTCGCGAATGAAATTCTGGGCTAAATCGAAAAAATAAGTATTATCTTCTCTGTAAGCGCAGAAAGATGACCTCGTGATCATATCCACGAGGACTTCTAGTGAGTAGACAAGAGGAAGGGCGACTTGCACTTTCTGGACGATGAGCTGAAAATTTTCGAGTGGTCCAGGAGCTTTCTTGACATTAATATTAACATTACCCACGGCTTTCTTTCCGTTCTGTGAAACACGAAAAATGATTAGAACAGTCGTTTAAAATGCCTAAAACAATGCCGTGTATTTCTTACCTTCATCGCATTTTCCACAGCTTTTACTGGAACGTTGATTCCTTTGAATACTGGGCCTATTGTAGGAATTCTTGCAAGAGGTGTTAAAACGGTCTTGAACAGCTTAAATGCCTCTGCTCCTTTGTCTAGCCCATTTTCCACATCTTGAATTGGGGTTAGGGCCTGCTGAACCATGTTGGAAGCCTCTGTTGTGGTCAAAAGTACCGCAGCAACTGATTTCTTCAAGCCTTCTATGTTGCGAATTAAGACTGCCATCCTTGACCGCAGGATTCGACTTGATTTCCCTTCTGGGCTAAAGAGATAAAATTGGAAAAGTACCTCTGGATCGGTTATATCTTGCAATGTCGCTGACGGTTTGACCGATATTACAGTTGCATCACCTTTATCAAGGTAGTTTCTCCATGAAGATGGAGGTCTCTGCTTTGAGCATTCCTCTTGCTTTGCCGGCTCCATTCCAACGTCGAGACAGAATTGAGGTTCTATAGCAAATCCTTTTTTTATCAAGCTCCATTGCAATATATTGTTTTCTTCTCCGCCAATTGTATTGCGCCAATAGACGACCTTGTCTTTACTACAGGGGACTATTCCTGTCGGAAGAATTCTCAACGTATCAATTGCATTTGAATTTTCATCGCTGACAACGGTATAATCTTCTGCTCTTCTGCCCAAGCAGAATGCTTCTTGTTGTTCGCCATTCTGGAGCTCAAGTCTGGCCTCGTTACCATCGTAGTAATAACGCCAAGATACTGCTTCATCGCAGCTCTTTAGGACAGCATTATTATCTGAATTGAAATCAATACAGTTGCCCGAATCTTGAAACTTTTCAACCTTGATCGATCCAGTGCTCTCGCGTGTGTTCAGTCTACATTCTTGAAATCGTTGCCATTTTGATGAATCGTCAGTGCAATTGGCCAATGTTGCTGTTCCACCAGAAGCTTCGATCGCAAGACATTCTTGGACGGCGTGATCAGCAGAAACTGCTACAATAGTTTGACTGTCAATGTTGTATTCCCAACTTTGGTACAGATTATTGTTGTCGCAACTCTTTGTATGCAAAGAATTACTTCCTGCCAGCCTTGTCAAGCAAATCATATTATTTTCCTCGTCAGCAAAGTAGAGGTGACCATATGTAAATAAATACACCCATTCGACCGTTATTCCACCTTCACAGGCAGCCGCTTTCAACTCGTCCGAAAGGCAATGTCCAAATTTCATATTTTGTAGCGCCACCGCATCCGAAGCCCATGTGAATTGCTGTGACGGGAATGAGGGCGTATCGTCACCGAAGCCACAACCGTTACCGGAGTACGTTGTGCTGATCAAGTCATTCCCATCACCAGAACACTCCGAGCTAAAATTTGTGTACATTCCACGCAGTAAGTCTTCTGTTGTTTTTTGCAAATAATAATAAGTTGTCCTCGTAGTCGTAGTGGCATTCCTGCAAACGGTAAGCAAAATGGATGAATCGGTACTCGTGGTACAATTTTGTTCTGCCTTCGTGCAAGTTTTAACTATGTCGTATTTTCTACTATCTTGTGTATCCTGTGAAATTACATTGGAACACGAGTCTGTTGGAATCACATCGTCTTCACATTGCGGTTGATTCTTGGTACACCATGATGATTCTACCTCCTTTGTAGGTGTAGAGGAATTTGTTGTCGTTGTTGTAACATATTCGCAAAATGTAAACGAATGCGATGGCTCAGACAGATTGCTAGTCTTGGTCACACACACTTGTGTTGTGTTCGTGCAAGTTTCTGTAGCATCTTCTGTATTGCATTGGTCTACTGGAATCTCATCATTGTGACATAGCGGCTGATTGGTACACCATGATGATTCCACCTCTTCTTCAGCTTCAGAGCTGTTCAAGAGGATGGGGGGGATTACAAGATTCGTTATGTTTTCCAACGAGCCAATATCAAAATCGAAACTGTTCGGTCGGCGGTGAAAGGCAACGCAACCTTTCGAGTTTTGATAAGCTAACCTGACTTTTTGATTGAATCTTGCCTTACTGAAGTCTTTGAATGATATGGCTTTGCTATCCTCACAGTCGCCGACCTCGAACCTTTCGCATGCAGGTTCTTCTTCACCAAAATTTGCCAGAATAACATCTCGAGTAAATTTGTCTTCCACTGCGTTATACTCTTCTTTAGCAGCAGATAGGCATTTCCCAGATGAACTCCAAAACTTCAACTTAAATTTTCCAGTCCCTGCAAGTTCAGGTAAAACGAGTTGTTTCTTGACATCGTCATCACTACTAGCTCTACTGAGAATAAGACTTGACGTGTCGAAATCAAAAGCTAGAAAGAGGGATTTTGGATCTCTTTCAAAAACCAACCTCGTTAGGCGAGTATTGGTAAATAGTAGAGGCCTTCCCGATCCCAAGGGTGCTCGCCGGTAATTAAACGTGTGAATAAAGGCCTTACATTCTTTAAGTGTGTCACATAGAGAAGCGCATTCCTGATAGGTCAAATCAGATACTTTCGCAAAGTTCCTCTCCGGTTCACCAAACCATGTCAACTGGTCAATAAAAGTGCGGCCGTTGATATACGCTGTAAGACCACTATAGGTATTTATGAACTTTGCGTCATCCCTAGGATTATCGCACTTATCGACCTCAATAGGCTGCGCTTCGAATAGGATACACTCTCGGAGTTGAGGAATCGTAGCGGAAGTAGAATTACCATGTAAAAAATATCTGCATGATGGATGATTATTGCAAAGAGCCATACATTCGTAGTCCTCTTTATCTAGGATTGCGGCTTGGCCATCGTCACCGAATCGTATTCTATTCTGGAGGCACGTCTTTTCCAGTTTCTTGTAGGGGTTCAACTTGGTCTTGAGGAAGGCGTGATTTGTATCACCGCACGAAAAATCACTCGGAAGCTTTCCATTGTCAAGAATGGTGCACTTTGTGGAGGTTAGTTCTTTCTTCACTTCAATTCCAAAACAATCGTCCGATTGTTCGCACTCCTCTTTGCACTGATCTTCGTCGAGATCTTTGGTTGTTGGGTTATCCAGGTTACTCAAGTCAAAACAGGAATCCAACTTGTTAAATAAGAAGCGGGACTGTGGATCAACAACATCTTTGTACGATATGTATAGATCCCGGTCGTCATCGGCAGTGCATTCTTCAGAAAAGTCTGCAGATGTGGAAAGTACACATAAACCAACCTCAGTATGTTGGAACGAAACGCAATCTAGTGATTTGTCGCATATGCTCTTGCAAGCCTCAATGGGCAGATTTTCGATAGAAGTGATGGCACCCTCGCTAACACAAAAGTTGTTGTCAAGTCTGGTGAATCTGTAGTCCGAATAATATACATGCAACTTTCCCTCAACTGAATTGTGAGGACATGAGTCGACACTAAACCGTTCGCTCCTGAAAAGTTGACATAGGCGACTCAATTCAAAACTCCGAAAGGATCTACAATTGAACCATTTATCACAAAGTGCAGCGCATTCAAATGGGGTTTTCTCTTCGAAGACGATACGATCTGTTCTACTTTCTAACTTATCTTCATTCTCCAGACAGGCACCCTTTTGCTCAACGAACTTACTCCGAGTGAACATGGTAAAAGTATCGGTGGTGTCTTCACAATCAGAGAATGTCAGTTTTGCTTTGTCATCGTAGAGCTCACAAAGACTAGATTGACGGTCGTAGGTGAAGAGCGAACACAATGTTTTTGAGTTACAGAGACGGGCGCAATCATGACTACTGCGAGTGGTACCACGAGATCCAATTGGAATAGTGCTGGGTTGAACACAGAGGCTGTCTGCAAGAGCAAACTCTTGTTTGGGGTCCACAAAATAATTGTAATCAATATAGTGATTGCTTTTTGAGGACAATCGTCGTGAGGATGAAACATCCGCAAAGTCAGCCTTCGCGTACAGTTTGCAATTAGGGGATGCGAACTCAAGAGAGCCGCAAAGTACTTGAAGATCACAGAGGGTTCTGCACTCGTCAAGATCAAAGGTGGTTGAAAATTCTGCCAGTGGCTCTTTACTGCTTTCCGGCAGAAATCCAGAAGTATAAAGCGCGACATCTTTTGCTACTTCTATCCCTTGAACAAATGCATCTTCTTCCAGAAAGATAATGTCACCACCCAAGAGATCACAATTCAAGACAGATTGAGTTTCTGTGTAATTAATGGCTGCACATGAAGTGAAGGCATCACAGAGCTTCTGACAGTCTTGCTTTAGCTCAACCGTGACACGATAAATAGATTCTGAACCTATGTAAGAGGCTCTAGGACGTTCATAGTAATGCTCCAAACTCTCGACGTATATTGTCTGGCGAGTAGTACCGGTACAAGTCTCAAAATCTCCAATAGATCGCAACTCACAGATTGTGCTCTCTGCTGTTGTATCAAAAAGTATAGCCTCACAAGATCCAGATGAGAAGCATTCTGTTTTGCATTGTGCAAGTGTCAATCCCATGATCGGGCGACCGCTTTCACCAATAGAAGCAACATCTACGCCTCCACACATTTGTGATGCATCACCAGGACAGGGAGAAGTACAGTTCTGTGAAGTTGGCAGCTTCAAGAAGTCTTCTGATCCACATGAACAGTGAAAGATGTTATGAACGGCGTAAAACATCTCTCCCTCATCTTTGCACCGTTGCTGGCACTCCCAAGGTGTCATGGTGGTGCTGGTATTAAAGTCGATGTTGTCATTTGATATTGGAGAGAAGTCGTAACATCCTGATAATCGAAGATCTTCATATTCGACAAAGCACTGATCATCGTCCACTTTGACCATACCATCACGTGAACGATATGAAAGTCCAATGTGCACTCTCTTTGGACTTTCTCCATCTGGGCAATTCTCAAAAAGTTCAATATCTGAATATAACTCACAACTGGTTTCATTGAAAACAAAAGATGAACACAATTGGTGAACGTTGCATGCTGCTTGGCAAGTTGCGCCAATATCAGCTCGCAGATAAAGATCCATATTGTGCTCGACAGCATCACAGTTTCCAAATTCAAAAGATTCAATTCTAGTACATGTTCCAAACTTTTCAGTATTCAAATCGCCTCCGTGGTCAACAAAAAAGATAAACCCAATACAAGCATCGTACTCGCTGCATTTTAGCCCACATTCTGCAGGACTACCAACGAAACTATCATTCCGTAATGACGTTTTGTTTATGCACGTTTCTGACAAATGGAAGTAGCCAGAAGTTGTTTCCGTTATTAGCACTTCACCTTCGTGATCTGTTAGTTTCTCGCCGAAATAGCAGGCATTTGATGGAATATATCTCGAAGCTTCGTCTGCAGGTAAGCTGCCAAGCACTAGATAGGGGTTATCTACAGATGACCCGTCTGAAAGAAATCCGATTTCGCAGAGACTAAAACTGATACTATATCTGATTGCGATACATTGGGAGTCGTAGAAACACATTGCCTTGCATTCATCTTCCACCATGTTTGTGAAATTACCCACTGATTCAAATGCTCGATCGTCAGACACTGTGTAGGATTCTGTCGAGAAAGCGACAAATAGATCATAAGTTTCAGATACTTGCGACGGTCTGACACTAATACTGGGTTCACCTGACGGAATACTAGAAATGGAAGGAAGAAATGACGGATGTGCTGAATAAGATGGGTATGTGGAAGGATCAACGGAAGGTTGTGATGATTGCGATGGACTTAAAGAAGGTGCATTGGACGGCACAGGCGATGGCATTGTACTTGGATTTGAAGATGGATTTTCCGATGGGGAAAGGCTAGGATCCGAGGACGGTTGTAGGGAAGGCTGCTTTGATTTTGACGACTTTGACGACTTCAAATTACGTTCTTTAACAACAACAACATCCAAAGCTTCATTATATCCGTCTCTTGGTTTCCGTCTCAGTGGTTGTTTCTTACAGCCCAAGTCTGGACCAAAGACACCATTAACGAGCGTGGCTGAGTTGTACAGCTCACAGTTGTTATCGGACAGAGATTGTAAAGGCCGAAACGCAAATCCAACACAGGAATAGTCCTCGTTGCAAAGATCTCTGCATCGACTAAGAACCTTAATGTTAAATGCTCTGTAAGATCCCGGGATGTAGCAACTTTGATATGCCATGTATCTCTTTTTAGGAAAAGGGTCGTCGACAGATAGATACAAACCTGTATCCTCATTACTGCGAACAAAGTTGTTATCAGTAAACAGGGAACAAGTTTCATTCGCGACTTGAAAGCTGAAACAAGAAATGGTTTTGTCGCAAACTCTTGCACACTGATCGACGGGAATGCCTCCATGTTGGGCAATCGGAAATGGAGATGTTAACCTGCCTTTGATGTTATAAAATCCACGAGTCGAATCTGGAAAAAATGGTATGTAGACCTCTTCTGCTGCTTCTTCTGAGCATGTGCTCGCAAAGTCGAGATCCGCAATAAGATCACATGAATTTGGCGATGTTGGGCCTAAATCAACAACCCTGAAGCCTTCACAAGATCTGTAGTAACTGCAATAAAGCTTACATTCTTCTAGCGTCACATCTGTGACTGTCTTGAACGGTCGAGAAATAAATGGGCATGCCTCAATCTTGGTAAAATGGAATTTACTCACTGCCTTATAATAGGCCCCTCCATTATAATCCGAACACTTGAATGAACACGATTCACGTAGGCATAGGCCACAACTCGGTGCACTATCTTGGATATAAGTTATGACTCCCGAACAGAGGAATTCATTGTCGCACAATTTTTGACAGTCTCGAGTCCCGATATCAGACACAGTCTTATCTGGAATGTGGTCTCCAAAACATTCTTCGTCTTCTTCATCGTCAAGGCTCTGGTACAGTTGTTTTGCATCTGGTAATTCTAGTGATCCCTCAAAGGTTTCAGAATCAGCACATGCAAATTCTTCATAAAGACTGAGTCTAGAAAGTCGAATAACACCTTCGACTGCATTGACAAAGCATGCACTATCATGAAACCTAACATACGTTTGTTGCATTCTGCCATGACCAACATTTTTCAACATTGTGTTTGAATTTAATGTCACACTTTCCATAATAGTTTCCCCTGCGTTAGTGAGAAAAGGCTTCTGGGTAGAAACGACTGAAATATCGACTCCACTCAATTCAAGTTTGGCGAGACTTTGGATACTTATGCTAGTTGTTCCATTTACAATCAAATCAACGAGGAACAGTTCAGCAAGGTCGGCAACATTAAAGTCTACGTTCTCGACACTCCCTTCAATAGAACCGACCTCCTCGTCTTGATATAAAATCAGACCTCTGTTGGTTGGAATCGTCACGACTGCCGCGTCAACTAGTCTTCTAGTGACAATGACATTCAGGGTTTTGAACGTCGTATCTGATGCTGTCATCGATTCGATTGCCTGAACAACCTCTGAAATAGTGTCAACTGGTACCGGAGGGCTTGTGCAGACTTCCTGACCATATCCTGATTTCGTCTTGACTTCGACAAGTTTCTGGCATTCATGGACAGCCATCAAGTTGAGAGTGGCTCGCAAGACGTGTAGAGGACTAAAGATCAACCCCGAAGCATTACCAAATGCCGTACACACATTGATGCAGTCCCAAAGTGCAGAAAAATCCGCGATAGAAACATTGAGGCCGTATCGCGTAATGGACAGAGAGCGAACGAGGCCTACACCTCCTTGTACCAAGAAGATCGTCGGCAGTACTGTAGATTCTGAAAGAGCCAATTTTGTATTAGATGCATCTTCAAACATATACTGGTGAATGTACCCAAAGTATTCCTTGATAATTAAGGGCTGAGTCATCTCATCACCCACCCTAGCTTCAATGTAGAATGGAGCTCCCAAGTTCGGATGGTTCCAGGTAGTCAACCTGGCACAATCTAGTTCAAGAAGGTTGATTGCCAAATCGCGCGGGATGGATGAGTTGTCTTTTTCGAGCCTCGCACAGCTAAGTTCCTCATCGTAGAACATGAGACTTCTTCCACATAGACGCTGGTCTCCTGCTGCACATACATTATCGTTGAGACACTTAGCAAAAAGTTTTGCAGGAATCCTCGCCACTACAAAACTATGGCCTGTTTCATTATGAACTAGCATTTCTACACTTTGTACGCATACACTGTCATTGGCGTGGAGATGTATCTTTGTTGGAAGTGAGGTTGTGTTCTCACCAATTTTCCATCTGTAACCTTCATTACCAGTCGAGTTGAAGGTATCTAAGGCAATCTCAATACTCGACGAATTTCCCTTTCCCAGAAGAAAAGACACGCTTACAGCACTGGGAACAGAATCGGGGGCCTTGAAAAGAAGAGGTTTTCCTTCTTCGTAAAGGTCGTTCTGATAAAAAGAGAGAGTTCCGCCTATCTGAAATGGAATGCGGTCCGTGTCCAATGAACGTTTGAAGTAGTCTTGTGCATAGGTACCGACGAAGTGATCAGACTTATAGCTTGTGTATTTCTCACCAAGAAAAGGGTTCCTTATCGGGGCATAACACAAAACATTCAAGTATTTTTCACACACTTCCTCAACAAAATTCCCTCCAAAGTCAATTGAGCTGCAGTCAGCACTAGGGGTAGGTTGAATCCATGCAAAAGGTGACGAGATAGCATTATCTTTACCACTCTGAAGAAACGAGCTTGCATAGTCAATATTGGCCAGCGTTCCACTATTCTGTTTGCAAAAGTCCTGTGCATCATCTGCCTGTTCAATGCCAAGAGATACCAATATGCATGCTCCATTGTATTCCTCGAACAAAGGAGGACAGCGATAGACATTGACAATCTGACTGGATTGAAATACTACAGGGCCTGTCACGGTCAGAGTACCAATTGCAAAAGACACCTTGACGTTTTTGAAGTTGACTCTCCCTGCATTCTCTATTGCACCATCTATGGAAACAGTAGACAGTTCCGGTCCTTCGCCGACGAATTCAAAACCTGTATCTTCGGGTAAGTCAAAGTCTAAAATAGTCTCCCCCGCAGGGATAGGGACGACGGCGGTCTTGCCTTGGAGACTCCCCCAGATAGAATCATCGCGGAGAGATTCGAATGATATCACATTAACTCTTGTATATACAACTTTCTCGATCGTTGCAAATGTTTCTTTTCTAGACTTGGCGAGGAATCTACCTCCATCAACGTTAGTATCAGGGAAAGTCGAGCCCAACTCTTGTCTAGTTACATAAGTAATCCAATGGTCATCAATGAAGAACTGCAACCCGAGGAGGGAATCACGAAGACCTGTCACTTGCACCCGCTTAATATTCTGAGCATCTTCAGTTCGAACACTGGCTTGAACAAATGCTGGTGGAAGTCGAACCTGAGAACCCTTATCAAATGGCACGATTGATAGACAGTATCGGGAGGAAGAGGACGCCTTGATGATTCTGTCCAGATTTGTGTACAAGTCACTATTACCTGCGCCAACATCAAACAAATCAACATCATAAAGCTTTTCTTTTCCCTCTCTTTTTACTTGCGCTTTCATGCTACAAATTTCATGAGGTTGGTTGTGTTCAACTCTAAGACAAGGAACGTCAGCGTTATTGCATCCATTGCAATGATTTGGAGTGGGACATACACATTCACCAGAAACGTCGTCACACGAATTGGAAAAGCACATACTAGCATTTTCACACTTTTCAGAAAATTCTTTTCCCCTCTTGCAATGAAAGTGATCTTTGTGGGACATGCAGAGATTATCAGGCTCGGCGCATGGACACGGATCCTTATGGAAATTGTATTTTTAGTATGGATTTTTTATGAAAAAACTTGGAACATCCCTAAAACTTACCTTCATTGATTTTGACTTCTTTGATTTTGAGCCAGACGCCAAGACATCCCAAAAAACGATCTAGAAAAATATCATTAAGGATTGTGCAGTGATAAACGGTTGTAAACATCAAACAATTCCTTACCTCAGCTACATCAATAGGCCTGGCAGGCACCACACCGGTAGTACCTTCCTCGCCGACGTAAACATTTGATACATCAGACGCAACGAATTGAATAACCAACATGAGCAAAAAAGCAATCCTCTTCATACCACCAACAGAAAAAAGTGAATGCTTCCGATCCTTTCCTAAAACCAAGAATCCAGAGTACGGAAATGATCCATCCGTGTTCACCTTGTTGAAAAGAATTAAATGGTGTCACATGAATGATGATTAGAGATTGGATACACGAGCGATGCAGTATCATACAACATGTCCCTAATCTTACCTCATTCTTGAGAACTCCGCAATCAATACTCTCTTCCTCCGGACCTACTACACCGTCGTTGATAATCCATTCATCGTCCTTCTTCACCTCATCCCTTGGCACCACTGCCTCGGCTTGACTTGCTATCTTGATTCCTTCTGCATGACCTTCCAACAACTTGACGATAGCAGTAGTATTATTATTGGTCTGTAGCAATACCTCGCTGCCGCAATTCTTGGCATAAACCTTGTGTGTCTGCAAAGTCGATATCATTGAATGGTGTACACATGAATGATGATTAGAGATTGGATACACGAGCGATGCAGTATCATACAAGGTGTTTCTTCCCACTTCTCCGCCATGCGTGAAACATTTAGAAGCACGGGTTTGATGCTTCTGCTGCTGATTGTTGTGGAACAATGCAGTTGCGTGGTGTTAGATGCTGAATTTGATATTATATATATATATATTTATATACATAGCTATGAAAGGAATTCTTACCATTGATTCACCTGTGCTGAAGCGGTGACTGGGTGTTGCTTCAATACCTGCAACACGGCCTACGTCTGATGCATCTCTTGCAAATGCCGCGGCTAGAGGGGATCTTCCAGAAAGATCGTCAATAAACTCATCATCCTTGACGGTATCCGTAGTTCCGAGGACAGAATGATGACGATGGTGAACGATTGCGTTAGAAACGAGTCCTTCTGCAGCAATGACAGGGAAGTCTTCATGATGACAGAAGGATGCATCATCCTTTCCATGAAAGAGAAGCTTAGCTTGGGATTCCGTAAAGAATGCATTCTTTCCCTTGTCTAAATGCTGAGCAGCGAATGAAAGGATCATGGTAAATCGGTGATTGGTAATATCGAGGTCTGTTGTGGTGTAGTGGTATATTCAATATGTTAAAAGGATGATTGAAAGTGAGATAAATGCGTCATTTTAATAAAAAATCATTTCAAATTGCTGGCTGCCACGACGATTCTTCCTTCCTTCTCCACATTGAACATGATAATATGACTTAATAAAATACACTACTTACATCTCTCGGCAGTGTTGGCTTTAGCGGGCTCTGGCGGCGTTTTCCTTTGTAACACTGGTGTGTACTTATTTGATTTTGATCAAATAATGATTTCTCGATTTGATCAAAAAATGAAATTTTAGTGTGGATCGGAAACTGATAGTTGCCGGTGTAGCGAACAACGACCGCGGAAGAAGAAGCAGATTTCCACGCAGTGGCGCGCACAGTTAACGGTCTGGGAGACCCCCTAGCAAAACCTGAGACTCCAGGACACGATGGACAAAGTACCGGAACGGTCATCACCAATGCCAAGAAAGAGAGGCGCGTCAGAGTTCTGTTCTGCAGAACCATTCACTCTTCTGCCATCTGGCAGAAGAGTGAAGGGTTCTGCAGAACAGAACTCTGTAGTTGTTAGATTACATACCATACCTATCAAAGAAGCAACTATTCTTTTTAATTATTCCAATGCCAGAGCGGTAGTTGAAGTAATACATGATGAAGATATCCCCAAGCCTTGTTTGGACATCGTAGACTTATCATAAGCGATGAATTGCAC
>Ga0209712_10001804_pt1 | contig 18015 bp, 20 predicted proteins | sample ArcOceMetagenome_FD_187443 | JGI IMG/M metagenome (GOLD analysis project Ga0209712, IMG submission 187443) | Marine eukaryotic phytoplankton communities from Arctic Ocean - Arctic Ocean - Greenland ARC118M Metagenome (SPAdes) (version 2) | ecosystem: Environmental > Aquatic > Marine > Oceanic...
GTGTCTGCGCTACTTGATTTCCTCAATAGCCATCGCCAAGTTCAGGCATTGGTGTTTGGTGACCAGACTCAGGTGGGCGAACAATTATCCCTCTCTCCCTATAAAGATCCCAGTATTCTCGCACGTATAGAAATACGTCATAGCGAGTCTCAGGTTGTCGATTCTGACAAACCCTCAGCAGTTATTCGTCACAAGCGTGACTCCTCTATGGGTTTGGCGTTACAGGCGCTTGCCGCAGGTGAAGCTCAGGCTTTTATCAGTGCAGGCAACACCGGTGCAATAATGGCTCTGGGTCTGTACTTTGTCAAAGCACTGCCGGGCATTTCACGGCCAGCTATCTGCACCACAGTGCCGACAATGTCGGGGCAGAGCTATGTGTTGGATCTGGGTGCCAACCCTCTGTGTTCGGCAGCACAGCTCTATGAGTTTGCGTTACTCGGAGCCTTGACCGCCAGAGAGTTGGCGTCGATCGAATCGCCCACTGTGCGACTGCTCAATGTTGGTGAAGAATCGAATAAGGGCCGCGAAGATATTCAGCAGGCAGCTGCGCTTCTCGAGGCTGATCCAGAGATTAATTATTGCGGTTACATTGAAGGGGACGGTATTTTTCAAGGCGGTACCGATGTGATTGTCTGCGATGGTTTTGCTGGCAATGTGGCATTAAAAACCAGCGAGGGATTGGTGACCATGGTCGGCGAGCGCTTCCGTCAGGCAGTGGGTCGTGGTTGGTTGGCCCGTCTCGCATTGCTACTGTTGCGTGGCCCGCTATTAAGGTTAAAAACCCAGCTCGATCCGGCACTCTATAACGGAGCTTATTTTCTCGGTTTAGATGGCGTAGTGGTAAAAAGTCATGGCGGCGCTTCGCAAATGGCCTTTGTTCGAGCACTGGAAGTTGCCACTCAGGCGGCAGAACATAACTTGCCCGAGATTTTGTCGCCTATACTTAAGCAAAAGTTGAACCAATAGTTGAACTAATAGTTGAACCAATAGAATTTAAAGAAGGCAGTCTATGAATAGTAATTTGGCATTTGTGTTTCCCGGTCAGGGGTCTCAGAAGATTGGCATGCTGGCTGATTTAGCCGCGGCAAATAGTTCAGTCGAGCAGACATTTCAGCAGGCCTCCGAGGTTCTTGGATATGACTGTTGGGATCTATTGCAAAACGGCGAAGAAGACGAGATCAACCTCACTGAGCGCACTCAGCCTATTCTTCTTGCGGCCAGTGTCGCCATATGGCGTCTCTGGCAACAGCAGGGCGGCCCCAATCCAGCCGCCATGGCCGGTCACAGTCTCGGTGAATGGTCAGCATTGGTTTGCGCCGATGCGGTTGATTTTGGTGACGCGGTGAAAATTGTCCGCGCCCGTGGTGCCTTTATGCAGCAGGCGGTGCCTGTGGGTGTTGGCGCCATGGCTGCGATTATGGGTATTGACGATCAGATCGTTATCGATGCCTGTAGCGAAGCGGCACAGGGTCAGGTGGTGGCTGCGGTGAACTTTAATGCCCCGGGCCAGGTGGTGATTGCCGGAGATGCGGATGCGGTGGCACGAGCCACAGCTATCTGCAAAAAAGGCGGGGCCAAGCGTGCGGTTGAACTACCGGTTAGCGCACCTTTCCATACCTCACTGATGCGTCCCGCGGCAGATAATTTAGCCGAGCTGGTTGAAGCAACCACTTTTAGAGCTCCGCAGATTAAAATTATTCATAATGTTAATGCTCAGACTGAGACTGATCCTCAGGCCATCAAGACATTGATGCTCGAGCAAATCTACAAGCCGGTGCTCTGGGTTGACTGTGTTAATGGGCTTGCCGCTGGCGGCGCCGAAATGCTTATCGAATGTGGTCCGGGTCGGGTACTCAACGGCCTCTCTAAGCGAATAGATCGCAACCTGAAGTCGCTCTCTACTGACGATGTGGACAGCCTAGAAAATGCCTTAACATCGGTTTAGCTTTCCGAAAAAACCATCTTTATCTTTCTATAAAATAGGAACAAGCAATGAATCTTAATGAAAAAGTGGCCCTAGTCACAGGCGCCACTCGCGGCATTGGTGCTGCTATAGCAGAAGCGCTGGGTAAAGCGGGTGCTACTGTTATAGGCACAGCCACATCAGAAGCCGGTGCGGCATCGATCACTCAGCGCTTTGCTGAGAACAACATAGTTGGCACAGGCATGGTTCTAAATGTCACTGACACTGAGTCTGTCACTAGCGTTATTAAGAGTATTGCAGAACAGTTTGCCGCACCGACTATCTTGGTCAATAACGCGGGCATTACAAAAGATAATATTCTGATGCGCATGAAAGACGATGAGTGGATGGATGTTATTGATACCAATCTGACCTCGGTATTTAGATTAGCCAAGGGCTGTGTTCGACCGATGACTAAAGCGCGCTGGGGCCGTATTATTAATATCAGCTCAGTGGTCGGTGCCATGGGCAATGCAGGTCAAAGTAATTATTCAGCCTCGAAGGCTGGAGTGGGTGGTTTTACCCGTGCCTTAGCCAAAGAGCTGGGCTCGCGAAACATTACCGTCAACACAGTCGCACCTGGTTTTATCGACACTGATATGACTAAAGACCTTCCTGAAGCGAGCAAAGAGGCGATGCTGACACGGATTCCCCTGGCCCGTTTGGGAGCGCCAGAAGAGATCGCCGCAGTGGTTTGTTTCCTTGCTGGGGACGCTGCCGGGTACATTACCGGCGAAACGATTCATGTAAATGGCGGTATGTACATGGCGTAACCCATTGTTATTAATGGGGATTGTTGATTTTTAAAATAGGGTTTAGCATTTTGTAGTTTGTAGGGTAAAATGCCCGCCCGAAAACACAGATTATCGCTGTTTGAGCTCTGTCTGCTCGGTAGCACAACTAATAAGCATTTCAGTTAACAGGAGTAGGTATACGATGAGTAACATCGAAGAACGCGTCATCAAAATGGTTGCAGAGCAACTTGGTGTGAAAGAAGAAGATGTTAAGAGCACGTCCTCTTTCGTTGAAGATCTGGGTGCAGATTCCCTTGATACAGTTGAGCTGATCATGGCTTTGGAAGAGGAATTCGATGCTGAAATTCCTGATGAAGAAGCAGAGAAGATTGCTACTGTTCAAGACGCGGTCACTTATATCACAGCTAACGGCTGATATTTGAACGTGAAGAAAAAACCGCTCCATTGGGGCGGTTTTTTTATGCGCGGAATTTAGGTTTAATAGGTTACTAATTTAGCGATAGGATTTGTTCGCGATATGACAGGTTCCAGTTCCAAGATAAACCAGCAAAGCGCTCTTGCGACCGCCTCCGTCGTTGATGGTCGTGTCGCAGACAGCTTGCCGCTGAATGATCGCGGTGGCGCCTACGGCCATGGCCTGTTCGAAACCATGCTGCTGCATAAAAGCCTCTTGCCCTTGCGAAAACAGCACTCTGAGCGCCTGCGTAGGGATGCGCCGACCCTTGGCATAAGTATCACCGCAGAGCAGCTGGCGCAGAATATTGACTGCTTGATTAAGCTGCTGGATCCACAGCAACTCAGTTCAGGGATTATAAAAGTGACGGTTACCGCCGGCAGTGGTGGGCGCGGATATGCCTCTCCAGCCGTTGACTTGGCGCGGCCACGAATCGCGGTTCAGTACTTTGCATTGCCGGAGTCTGTTCACTTACAGCTACAGCGGCAAGAGGGCATCAGAGTGACGACCTGTGGTTATCGTTTGCCGCTCAATCCGGTTCTCGCCGGGATCAAACATTTAAACCGCCTCGATCAGGTCATGGCCCGTGCCGAATGGGCGGAGGAGTATGACGACGGAATAATGTTCTCTACCCATGACCGCGCCATTGAAACCACCAGAGCCAATCTCTTTGTTAAGCTCGCCAGCGGTTGGGTGACACCGCGCCTAGATCAAGCGGGGGTTCGCGGGGTGATGCGCGAGTTACTGCTGGATCAGCTGTTTAGCCGCGCTGGCTTAAAGGTCAGGCAAGGGGAGGTGAGCCCTGAACAGCTCGACAGCGCGGAGGAGTTGTTTAGCTGCAGTTCAGTGCGGGGAATAGTGCCGATTGTTGCTATAAGAAAGGACGCAGCGGATCTGGCGATTGGAGAAGATACCAGAGCACTGCAGAGTCGGCTACAGGATTATTGTGGCGGCTTCTCATGCTGAGACGGCTAATCGGCAGCCTAGCGCTGCTTACGGTACTTCTGGCTTGTATGGCAGGACTTATGCTGGCTGGTCACTATGAGCTGGAGAAGCCCATTGAGCTGCCATTAGGGCAGACTTCTATTGTTTGGCAAGTGGACAGAGGCAGCAGCCTGACCCAGATTAATCGACAGCTGCATCAGCGGGATATTCTCTCCCACCCCAAACTGCTCAGTTTTTATGCACGAATTACCGGAGACACGGCAATTCAGGCCGGGCACTATCAGATTGAGCAGGGTGAAAGCGCCCTGGGCCTGTTGGCCAAGTTTAATCAGGGGACGGTGATCAGCTATCAGATAACCTTCCCCGAGGGTTGGAATTTTCAGCAGTGGATCGCGCAACTGGCCACTGTTGAGCAATTTGCTGAGATTGGCCAGCTCAGCCACGAGCAGATTATGACTGGGGCAAATATTAATCAGCCTCACCCTGAAGGTTGGCTGTTCCCCGACACCTACAGCTACACTCATGAGGATTCGGCTGTGGACATTATCGCCAGAGCTCACCGCAAAATGCGTCAAGTACTGGATCAAGCCTGGCAGGGGCGGGAGTCGGACTTACCCTATGCTAGTGCCTATGAAGCATTGATTATGGCCTCGATAGTGGAGAAAGAGACGGGCATGGCCGTGGAGCGCCCGACCATTGCCGGGGTGTTGGTCCGGCGCCTAAACAAAGGCATGCGTCTGCAAACTGATCCCACGGTGATCTATGGGCTGGGTGATTCTTATCGTGGCAATATTACTCGCCGCCACCTGAAGACCATGACGCCCTACAATACCTATCGTATCAATGGCTTGCCGCCAACGCCTATTGCTATGCCCAGTGCTGCGGCTATTGAGGCGACGTTGCATCCGCAAGCCGGTTCTAGTCTCTACTTTGTCGCCCGTGGCGATGGCGGCCATTACTTCTCTGATACCCTTGCCGAGCACCAAAAAGCGGTGCGGCAATATCAGATCAGGCAGCGGGCGGTGGATTATCAGTCTGCGCCAAAGGCTGAAAACTAAAACCAGAGCAGACAGTAGCCTCGCAAATCGTCACAATAGGGCGATCAAAAAACAGGTCTCAGGTCGGGAAATCAGATGCGCGGAAAATTTATTACCATTGAAGGCACCGAAGGCGTCGGCAAGACCACCAATATACAGTTTATCCAAAAATGGATGGACAGCAAAAAGCTCACCTATGGCTGCACCAGAGAGCCCGGTGGCACGCCCTTGGCTGAGCAGCTACGTGAACTGCTGCTGGCACCCAGAGAGGAGTCGGTGTGCAATACCGCTGAACTATTAATGGTCTTTGCCGCTCGAGCTCAGCACCTTAATCAAGTTATCGAACCTATGCTCGGCGAAGGCGCCTGGGTACTCTGTGACCGGTTTACCGATGCCACCTACGCCTATCAGGGCGCTGGCCGCCATATGCGCGACGATCTGATTCGAGATCTTGAGCTGATAGTGCAGGGCAGTCTGCAGCCGGACCTGACCATTATTCTCGATATTCCCGTGCAGATTGGTCTGGCGCGGGCCAGTGAGCGCAGCGCCCCGGACCGCTTTGAGCAGGAGCAGGTGGAGTTCTTTGAGCGGGTGCGCAATCGCTATCTGCAGATTGCTCAGGACAATCCTCAGCGCTGTGTGGTGATTGATGCATCGCTCAATCTAGAGGGCGTACAGGCTCAGATCACCCAGACCCTCGACGCCTTTTGGGAGAAAATCTAATGTCGGCACTGCCGCTGCCATGGCAAGAAGCTGCTTGGGCTGCGTTAAATACCAGCATCGATGGTGGCCGCTTGCCCCATGCGGTATTAATCAGTGGCGATGAGGGTATTGGCAAATCACGTCTGGCTAGGGCATTGGCGCAGCGACTTATCTGCTCGGCAGAGATGGTTAAATATGCCTGTGGCGCCTGCAAAACCTGTAACTTGCTCAGTGCTGGTAGCCATCCAGATGTTAGTTATCTCGAGCCCGAAGAAAAGGGTAAGGCGATTAAAATTGATCAGGTGCGCAAGCTCTGTGAATCCCTGGGTAAAACGGCGCAGCAGGGCGGCTGGAAAGTGGCGATTATTTCCCCGGCGGAAGCGATGAATATCAGTGCTGCCAATGCCCTGTTAAAAAATCTCGAAGAACCTCAGGCCAAGACTCTATTGATTCTGGTGTCGAATCGTCCCAGTAGGTTGTCGGCGACTATTCGCAGTCGTTGCCAAAAACTCAATATGCCAACACCTGAGGCGGATGTTGCCTTGCAGTGGCTTGCTGATGTAACCAATGATCGCAGTGCTGCGGAGCGGGTTTTGCCTCTTGCGGGTGGGCGGCCGTTGTTGGCGCTGGAGTATTTGCAAAGCGATAATTTGGATCAGCGGCAACAGTTTGAAGCGTTGGTGGCTGAAGTGGGTAGTGGTGCAGTTTCGCCATTGACGGCGGCGCAGCAGTGCCAGAAGCTCGATGGTGAGCTGTCTATTGATTGGTTTAGTCGGTATATACATCGCTTGGCAACAACTGAGCTTGTGAATACGCCCAATCGGGCGTTATTTAGTTTTTCTGATAAGTTGCTGTTGGCGCGCAATTGGATACTCAGTGGCAATAATCCCAATCCACAGATGCTCTGGGAGGAGTTGTTTATGGATTGGGCTATGGTGTTTAAGGTGCGCAGATAGCTGGGTGGTGCGACTAGGGGTTTTTGTGTTGGATGTTGGATGTAGGCAAAGCCATGCAGACCCTTTGCGATCGGTCCCATGGGTTCGCCATTTTCAGCGTTCGCGCAACTCGCTATGGCTCAAACAGGGCGCTCTCTCAATCTGAAAATGACTAACCCATAAGCGGGCCCTGATTGATCGCAAAGGGTCTGCATGGCTTCGCTGAGAGTTTGAATGGGCTGATAGTGGTTTATCTCAGAGGTAGTCTAGGTGACATGCGGAAGCTTTTGATATGGTTGGGCAAGTTCAGCTAGAGTCACATTGTCAGTGAATCTCAGGTTTTCGTGCTAAGCTCAAAACAGTGTATGGACTTAAGGCGATAAGGATGTTTAAAGGCGGCAAAGGCGGTATTTTATCCGTTGAGATAAAAAGTGAAGATGCTCTCTACGAACACTACATGGGATTTGTCCACGGCGGTGGCGTATTTGTGCCGACGAAAAAAAATTATGAATTGGGCGATGATATTTTCTTTCTGTTAAGTGTCTATTTGCGTCCCGAACCCATCCCCATGACCGGCAAAGTTGTCTGGGGAACTCACAAGGGTTCTGCGAGTTTTAAGCAGGAGGGTGTAGGTGTTCAACTAAGCCCCGAGCACGAAGAATTAAAGGTTGATATTGAACAGGCTCTCACCGGTACGGTACACTCCCACAAGCCTACACTAACCATGTAGTAATCAATCCCAAAAAAGACCTTTTACGCTATGCTGGTAGACTCTCACTGTCATCTGGATCACTTGGATTTAAGCGATCGGGAGGGCGGCCTCAATGGCGTAATAGATGCAGCTCAGGCGCGGGGCATCACCCACTTTCTCAGCGTCGCCGTGGATATGACCACCTCCCGCTCGCTGATCGATCTCACCGCACAATTTGATAACGTCTACTCTTCGGTTGGCGTTCACCCCTTGCAGAAAATTCCACAGCCGGTGCCCAGTATTGAAGAGCTGGTTAGTCTAGCCCAAGAGCCTCGCGTGGTTGCCATAGGGGAAACTGGCTTAGATAATTTTTACAGCAGCGAGACCATCGACTGGCAGCGCCAGAGTTTTGTTAATCACCTTAAGGCCTGTCAGGAAATTACCAAGCCAGTGATTATCCACACCCGGGATGCTCGAGATGAAACCATAGAGCTGATGCGCGAATATACCCCATCCGCTGGCGGTGTGATGCACTGCTTTACCGAGACCTGGGAAATGGCTCAGCAAGCCCTGGAGTTGGGTTTTTATATCTCCTTCTCGGGGATTGTGACGTTTGCCAACGCTAAAGCGTTGCGCGATGTGGCAGTAAAAGTGCCTCTGGATCGTATCCTGGTGGAAACTGATTCTCCCTGGTTGGCGCCGGTTCCCCATCGTGGTTCTCAAAATGAACCCCAGTATGTTCGCGAAGTGGCTCAGTGTATGGCCGACCTCCGTGGCATTAGTCTTGAAGAGCTTGCCAGTGCCACCACTGATAATTTTAACCGTCTTTTCCAAATACCTGCTTAGAGGCAAGAGATCACCACCATGACCGAACTGACTAACACTAATGCTCAGAGCTCAAATGCAGAGCAGTCGAATTTTATTATCCGCACCTTTCCCGTGGGGCCGCTGCAGTGCAACTGCTCGGTGATCGGCGATCGACTTAGCGGCAGGGCATTGGTAGTGGATCCCGGTGGCGATGCCGATAAGATCTTGGCTCTGTTGAAAGAGTTAAACCTTAAGGTAGTGGCGATTATTCATACCCACGCTCACCTTGATCATATTCTGGCGGCAGGGGAGATTAAAAACGCCACCGGCGCGCCGATCTACCTGCATAAAGGCGATCAGTTTCTCTGGGATATGGTTGAAGAGCAATGTGCTATGTTCGGTGTGCCGACGGTGTCGCTGCCAGAGCCAGACCACTATATAACCGACGATCAGTCCTTTGACTGCTGCGGCGCTGTTGCCATCCACACGCCGGGACATACACCGGGGTCGGTGAGCTTTTGGTTTGATGAGTACAAAACGCTGATTGCCGGTGATACTTTATTTCAGGGCAGTATTGGTCGCACCGATCTGCCTGGCGGCAACTTTGATGAGATCAAACAGTCCATCAGTCAGCGGCTCTACACATTACATGATGATGCGGTTGTGATTACCGGCCATGGGGCCAGCACAACCATTGGCTTCGAGAAGCAGAGCAATAGCTTTGTGCGCGCCTAAAATTAATCCACAGCAGTAACCTAGAACTGGGAATTACAGATGAAACAGCAACAGCTATTAACCATGCTTGAACTGCAGAACGATATGAACACCAAGGTCCATGCCCAGTGGCAGACACAGAATTTTGAATGGTATCGCGCCATTTGGGTTGAATGTGCCGAGCTGCTCGACCATTGGGGTTGGAAGTGGTGGAAAAAACAGAATCCGGATATTGGTCAGATTGCCCTTGAACTGGTTGATATCTGGCACTTTGGTTTGAGTATTATGCTGTTAAAGGGCGACTCGGCTGAGTCCATCGCCGAGCAGGTTACCGCGGCGTTTGCGACACCACAGGAAACCGGTGATTTTCGTATCGACCTCGAAGACTTTACCGAATATACCTTGGCCAGCAAAGGCTTTGACGCGGTGCGCTTTGCCAAGCTGATGCAGGGTATCGATATGGACTTTGAGCAGCTCTATGTGGGCTATGTAGGTAAGAATGTACTCAACTTCTTCCGTCAGGATCACGGCTATCAGGATGGCAGCTATCAGAAGCAGTGGGGCGGCAAGGAAGACAATGAGCATTTGGTGGATATAGTAGCCCAGCTGGATACCTCAGCCAGCGACTTTAAAGATCAGCTCTATGCCCGCATGCTGGCCACCTACAAAGAGCTCTGCGCTTAGCCGCAGCGCGCAAACCGTGCCAGCAAACCATCAATAAGGGGTTATTGTTTTTGAAAATGACCCCCATTCGTCTGGCAATGATGCATTTTAGCTGTGCATCCTTATAATAGCGCCCCGAAATAGAGTAACAAATTTGTTGCTCTTCATAGGCCTGCTTGAAGAGGCCTACATAACTTTCCCGGAGAACCATCTTGAAATCACCCGTTCGCGTTACTGTCACAGGGGCCGCAGGCCAAATTAGCTACTCTTTATTGTTCCGTATCGCTGCTGGCGAAATGCTTGGCACCGATCAGCCGATTATTTTACAGATGCTTGAGATCACTCCAGCATTGGAAGCACTGAAAGGTGTGGCCATGGAACTTGAAGACTGCGCATTCCCGCTGTTAACCGATATGGTTTGCACCGATGACGCGGCTGTTGCCTTTAAAGATACGGATTACGCACTGCTGGTTGGTGCTCGTCCTCGTGGTCCCGGCATGGAGCGTAAAGACCTGCTCGAAGCCAATGCCGCGATCTTCTCTGCCCAGGGCAAAGCGATTGATGCCAATGCATCAAAAGCCATCAAAGTTTTGGTTGTCGGCAACCCAGCCAACACCAACTCCTTGATTGCCCAGCGCAACGCGCCGTCGATTAACCCCCGTCAATTCACTGCCATGACTCGCCTCGATCACAATCGCGCGCTGAGCCAAATCGCAGCTAAGACGGGTACCACGATCAATGACGTGACCCACATGACTATCTGGGGCAATCACTCAGCCACTCAGTATCCGGATATTCACCAGACTAAAGTCAATGGCAAAGCGGCCATCGATATGGTTGATCAGGACTGGTACGAAAATGACTTTATCCCTGTTGTGCAGCAGCGTGGCGCAGCGATTATTAAAGCCCGCGGCGCTTCAAGTGCTGCTTCAGCAGCCAATGCAGCTATAGCTCATATGCGCAGCTGGGCTCTGGGAACTGCCGACGGTGATTGGGTTAGCATGGGTGTTTACAGTGATGGTAGTTACGGCATCACCGAAGGCCTGATCTACTCTTTCCCCTGCGTCTGTAAAGATGGCGACTGGGAAATTGTCCAGGGCGTTGAAATCAATGATTTCTCTCGCGCCAAGATGACGGCGACTCAGCAAGAACTGACCGAAGAGCGCGATGCGGTTCAGCACCTGCTGCCATAGACTGTTCAAAGCCGCTAGAATTTAACGGCGGTTAGTCAGCAATATCAAAGGGCCGTTTATTCTTCATTGAGTAAGCGGCTTTTTTGTAGCTGCAAATTTAGGTGTTTTTGCCGCTAAATAGGCCCTCAAGGACGCTTTTACTGGTGGCTTGGACAATAAATTTGCTACAGTAAGCGACCTTAAAAACAGCCTCTTATTGGGAGAGAACAATGGCATTTTCTGAAGTTGGAACTCCGGCGAGCGATTTTTCGCTTTTTAATCAGCGTGGCGAAAAGGTCAGTCTGGCGGACTTCCGTGGTATCAAGAACGTGCTGCTCTATTTTTACCCCAAAGCAATGACACCAGGCTGCACTGTGCAAGCCTGCGGTATTCGCGACAGCAAAGATCAGTTCGCAGAGCTGGATACAGTGGTCATGGCTGTCAGCCCAGATTCAGTGGATCGACTGGTGAAGTTTGAAGACAAGCAGGAGCTGAACTTTACCCTGCTCTCCGATGAAGATCACCAGGTCACGGAAAGCTATGGCGCCTGGGATATGAAGAAATTTATGGGCCGCGAATATATGGGTGTGCTGCGTAGCACTTTCGTCATTGGCAAAGATGGTCTGATTAAACATGTGATGCCAAAGGTGAAAACCAAAACCCATCACGACGACGCATTGGCCTGGATTAAAGAGAACTTATAAAGCCTTTAAACTATAAAGCCTTTAATTTATAAAGCTTTAACCCAGCGGTAATCATTTTTTAACTGTAACTGCCGAGACCCGTTAATGTCCCGGCGCTAATAATCTAACCTTACCCTAAGGACTAACTATGTTTTTTATTTCCAGTGCACAGGCACAGACGGCTGCCGGTTCAGGCGACCCAGGTATTACCGGCTCGCTGATTATGTTTGGCGGACTCTTTATCTTTATGTATCTGTTTATTATCCGTCCCCAGCGCAAGCGCCAGAAAGAGCACACAGACCTGATCACTGGACTGGGCAAGGGCGATGAAGTGACTATGACCAGCGGCATACTCGGTAAGATCGTCAAGCTTGAAGGTGAGTATGTAGTGGTTGAAGTGAACGACAAACTTGAGCTTAAGTTTCAAAAGTCCGCGGTTCACGCGGTGCTGCCAAAAGGCACTATCAAGGCGATCTAAAATCGCAATCAAAAAAGGCCGCTAACGCGGCCTTTTTTACAACTACCCTTTAATGAATAGCTAATGTTAAAGAGAGTTGCAGGAAGGTGGAGAGACTAGCCCAATGATTAAATATCCCGAGAGACTCAATCTCGCCCAGACACCGACGCCGTTCTATCCATTAGAGCGCCTGTCTGAGCAGCTCGGCGGGCCGCGTATCTGGATTAAGCGCGATGATCTAACCGGTGCCGCCACCTCTGGCAATAAAATCCGCAAGCTGGAATTTCTGCTGGCTGAAGCACTGGCCAATGGCTGTGACACGCTTATCACCTCTGGCGGTGTGCAATCCAACCACTGCCGCTCAGTGGCGCTGCTCGGCGCTCAGCTGGGGCTTAAAGTGCACCTACTATTACGCGCTGATATTGAGCCCAAGCCAGTGGGTAATCTGCTCCTGGACCATTTGGCCGGTGCCACCATTAGCCACTACAGTCTCGATGAATACCGCGGTTTGAATAAACTCTTTGCCCAGTGGCAGGAACATTATGCCGAGCAGGGTAGTAAGGCTTATTTAATTCCCACGGGCGGAAGCAATGGCACGGGTATGTGGGGCTATATCGCTGCCGCTGAGGAGCTGTCTGAGGACTTTCAACGGAATGGCATCATCCCACAGGCGATTGTTCACGCCACCGGCTCTGCTGGCACGCAGGCGGGTTTAATGCTCGGTTGCCAGCTGCATCAGATCAATACTCGGGTCAAGGCTTACGCGGTCTGTGATAACGCCGAGTATTTTACCCGCAAAATGCGCAAGGACCTCGAACACTGGCAGAGCCAATACAGCCCGCAAACGAATATTTCAGGACTGGTTGCGGATACTTGCGATGAGTATGTTGGCCCAGCTTATGGCGTTGCCGGTGAAGAGGTGTTTGACTGCATTAAGCAGATTGCCGCTCTAGAGGGCATTTTGCTCGACCCGGTTTACACCGGCAAAGCTTTTTTTGGCATGATGGAAGACATTAAGAAGGGTAAATTCTCCAGTGAGCAGGGCGACGATATTGTCTTTCTCCACACTGGCGGACTCTTCGGACTATTTGCCCAGCAGGATCGACTGCTCTATTAAAACGGCGCTACTAAAGAAAACAAAAAAATAATAAAAACACAGAAGAAGGGATTGTTATGTTTGAACAAATTATCGACACCATGAGAGAGGTCATCTGGGGTCCGGGCATGTTAGCCCTGCTATTGGGAACCGGTATCTACCTCTCAGTAGGACTGAAAGGAATCAGTATCACCAAGATTCCCTATGCTTTTAAGCAGCTCTTCAAGGGCCGAAAAGGCAGTGGAGAAGGGGAAATCAGTCCGTTTAATGCATTGATGACGGCGCTCTCATCCACAGTGGGCACCGGTAATATTGTCGGCGTTGCCACGGCCATCGCCCTCGGTGGACCCGGAGCGCTGTTCTGGATGTGGTGTGCTGCGGTAATTGGCCTGGCAACAAAATATGCCGAGGCAGTATTGGCCGTTCACTACCGTGAAACCGATGAGCTGGGTAAAAAAGTCGGTGGACCCATGTACTACATCAAGAATGGTCTCGGTGCTAATTGGAAATGGCTGGGTATGTTGTTTGCCTTTTTTGGTGCCCTGGCGGGTTTCGGCTTGGCCAACACAGTGCAGTCCAATGCCGTCTCCCAGGTCTTAGAGAGCAACTTTAATGTGCCTACTCTAGTCAGCGGTATAGTGATGTCTGTATTGGTCGGCATTGTCTTGCTCGGTGGCATTAAGCGCATTGCCGAAGTGGCGGGCAAGCTGGTTCCCTTAATGGCCATTATCTATCTGTTGGCAACCATATCTATCCTGATTCTCAATGCTGCGGAAGTGCCTGCTGCGGTCTTCTTAATAGTGGATACAGCCTTTAATGGCGCGGCTGCTACCGGTGGCTTTGTCGGCGCAACAATAATGTTAGCCCTGCAAAGTGGTGTTGCACGAGGTGTGTTTTCCAATGAATCCGGTCTCGGTTCAGCCCCTATTGCTCACGCCGCCGCAGAAACCAATAGCCCCGTGCGTCAGGGCTCTATTGCTATGCTTGGGACCTTTATTGATACGCTGATTATCTGCACCATGACTGGCCTGGTGCTGGTGGTTACCGGTGTTTGGGATGGGGAACTACATGGCGCCGCCATGACTTCAGCGGCCTTCAGCTCACAGCTACCCTTTGGCGATATTATTCTGACTCTCTGTATTATTCTGTTTGGCTTTACCACCATGCTTGGTTGGAGCTATTACGGTGAGCGCTGTGCTGAGTTCTTGCTTGGCCCCAAGGTGATAGTGCCATTCCGAGTGCTCTGGGTAGCGGGTATTTTTCTCGGCACCCAAATGAGCTTAGAGCTGGTGTGGAAAATGTCTGATGTACTCAACGGTATGATGGCCATTCCCAACCTAATCGCTTTGGTGTTCTTGGCGCCGGTTGTATTTCGCCTGTCCAAAGAGTACTTTGCTGAAGAAGAGCAGGCAGAGAGTGACGCTACGGCTCAAAAAACACTTTAGAAGAGCGTATTTTAGAAGAGCGTATTTTAGAAGAGCGTATTTAAAAGAGATAAGTTATGTCTGAATTAAACGGCCCGAAACTGGTTATTGCGATCTCCTCCACCGCGCTCTTTGATATGAAAGAGAGCCATGAGATCTATGAAAGCCAGGGTGTCGCCGCCTATTCTAAATATCAGCGCGAGCATGAAGATGATGTGTTGGAGCCGGGGGAAGCGTTTCCCCTGGTCACCAAGCTGTTGCGTATCAATGAAAAGCTTGGCGGCGAACCGCGAGTGGAAGTGATTTTACTCTCACGCAACTCCGCTGATACTGGCCTGCGTGTGTTTAACTCCATTGCCCACCATGGATTGAATATTACCCGTGCAGCCTTTTCCGGGGGCAACTCGCCCTACAGATACGTCTCTGCCTTTGCTTGCCACCTGTTCTTAAGTACCAATGCCCAGGACGTTCGCAGCGCTCTCGACAGCGGTATGGCGGCTGCAACGCTGCTGCCATCCCAGAAGAGTATCAGTGAATCCGATGAGCTGCGCTTTGCCTTTGATGGTGACGCGGTGCTGTTCTCCGACGCGTCTGAGCGGATCTTTAAGGAACGCGGTCTAGATGCCTTTACTGCTAATGAGAAGGCCGAAGCCCGTATGCCATTGGATGCAGGGCCGTTTAAGAAATTCTTACAGACACTGCATTCACTGCAAGCTGAATTCCCCATAGACGAGTGCCCAATTCGCACCGCTTTGGTCACCGCACGGGCTGCGCCAGCCCATGAGCGGGTTGTGCGCACATTGCGAGAGTGGGGCATTCGTATCGATGAAAGCCTGTTTCTCGGCGGTCTTAGCAAAGGGGACTTTCTCAAGTCTTTTGGTGCTGATGTATTCTTTGATGATCAGCAGGTGCACTGTAGTTCGGCCAGCGAACATGTGGCCACGGGTCATGTGCCCCACGGTGTTGCCAATGAGCTCAAAGAGTAAGGCTGATCTGGGTATAGGGTATTAGACTATGGCGGTTTTACGTTCACGGAAGTATTTAAAACTGTCTGATACAGAGATACTCAAGCGCTTTAAAGACCAACCCAGCGGTGAGGCTCTGCACTTTCTACAAATCGAAATAGAGCAGCGCAACTTGGCTGACGAGGCCGCCGAGGGATTGAAAGAGGTGCGTAAAAAGGCGCGCCATTCGGTGCTCTACTATCTTTTCTATGCGCTGATGTTTGGCTTTTTTGTGGTTCGATTCGGCAAAGACTTTATCTAGGGCTCTTCCACTCTTCCGGTCCTCGAGCATTCAAAGCCTTTAGCCACATCAACAGCCCTCAAATTAAAAAACCGCAAACTTAATGCCCATACCCAACAGCAGGGTAGCAATAGTGGTTTGCAGTATATTGCTCGGAATTCTGCGCGCTAGCCTGGTGCCCAAATGAATTGCTGGCAAGGAACCAATCAATAGACAGCCCAGCAGCATAAAGTCGACATTGCCTAGCCAGATCAAATGTCCAAGACCCGCCACTAAGGTTAGCGGCACGGCATGGGCTATATCGGTTCCGACGATCTTCAGTGCTGGCATATGGGGGTAGAGCACCATCAGTACCGCGGCACAAAAAGCCCCGGCACCGACAGATGATAGGGTAACAAAGACCCCTAAAAACAGACCCACTAAGAAAATCACAGCGTCATTATGGCGGACGAAAAACCCATCTTTTTCTTCAGACTTTACTTTAACTTTCTTACGCAAGCGTCCGTTTAATAAGATCACAGTGGCAGTCAGTACCAACATAACCCCAAGGCTACGAGTCAAGATACTCTCATATTCCGAAGAATCGCTAAACAGCTGACTGAGGAATAGGGCGGTGATAATCGACGTCGGTACACTGCCCAGGGCCAGCATACGCACCGTGTGCCACTGGATAGTTTTTTGCTTCTGATGGCTGACCACGCCACCGGCCTTGGTAATCGCCGCATAGAGCAGGTCGGTACCGATGGCGACATTGTAGGGAAAGCCAAAAAGAATCAGCAGTGGTGTCATCAGCGAGCCGCCACCGACACCTGTGAGTCCGATGGCAAGACCCACAGCGGCGCCAGAGCCAATATAGAGTAGTAGATCAATCATTGGGTGGGGCGGTCACTTAGAAGCAGAATGGATGCGCCACTTTAGCAACCAGCGCCTATTCTATGAAGGAATAGTTTTGTATATTTTTATAGCTTTATCGTATAGATAAGGGTATGTTTCGAATAGAGCAAACATCAAGATGGGACTCAATCTACGGGTTAGCTATCTTAAGATCGTCGAGGAAATGCCATGAAACTGCAACAACTGCGCTATATCTGGGAAGTCGCCCATCACGACCTTAATGTCTCAGCCACCGCCAAAAGCCTCTATACCTCTCAGCCAGGCATCAGCAAACAGATCCGCTTGCTCGAAGATGAGCTGGGCGTGGAAATATTCTCTCGCAGTGGCAAGCACCTGACCCGGGTAACCCCCACTGGTGAGGAGATTCTAAAAATCGCCGGCGATATTCTGCGTCAGGTTGAGAGCATCAAACAGTTGACCCAGCAGCACAACAGCCCGAATAAAGGCAGCCTGTCTATTGCTACCACCCACACTCAGGCACGCTATGCACTGCCGACAGTGATTCAAGGGTTTATTAATAAGTATCCAGAGGTCTCGCTGCATATGCATCAGGGCACACCGGTGCAGATTTCCGAGAAGGCCGCAGACGGCACCGTGGATTTTGCCATTGCCACTGAAGCCATGGAGCTCTACAACGACCTGCTGATGATGCCTTGCTATCGTTGGAATCGCTGCATTTTGGTGCCGAAAGACCATCCTCTCGCCCAGCTAGCGGAATTGACCATTGAAGATGTTGCGGCACACCCAATTGTTACCTATGTGTTTGGTTTTACCGGTCGCTCGCGTCTCGACGATGCCTTTAGCGAAAAGCACCTGGAGCCCAAGGTGGTGTTTACCGCCACCGACGCCGATGTAATTAAAACCTATGTGCGTCTAGGCTTGGGGATTGGCATAGTCGCCCATATGGCCTATGACCCGGTGGTGGATACGGATCTGGTGGCCATCGAAGCAGGGCACCTATTTCAATCCAGTGTCACCAGCATAGGCTTTCGCAAAGGGACTTATCTGAGAGGCTATATGTATGATTTTATTCATGCCTTTGCACCTCACCTGACCCGCACTGTGGTCGATGAAGCCATGGCACTGCCGAGCAAAGAGGCCCAGTTAGAGTACTTCGCCAATATCAAATTGCCGGTCTGTTAACGATAAGATAGAACGTTGGTTAAAGCTAAGAAAAGCGCTTGGGCCGCAAGACCGAATGATGCGGCTGGGATGAATTGAGAAGTATAAAGCGCCTGCGGGGGCAAGGCTGAAGCTGCGCAAGCAGAGTTAGCCGTATAAAGAGGAGCGCCTGCGGCGGCAAGAGCCAAACTGCGCAAGCAGGGTTGGCTCTGTTAAAAAGCAGCGGCAAGAGCCAAACTGCGCAAGCAGGGTTGGC
>Ga0209712_10001805_pt1 | contig 18009 bp, 14 predicted proteins | sample ArcOceMetagenome_FD_187443 | JGI IMG/M metagenome (GOLD analysis project Ga0209712, IMG submission 187443) | Marine eukaryotic phytoplankton communities from Arctic Ocean - Arctic Ocean - Greenland ARC118M Metagenome (SPAdes) (version 2) | ecosystem: Environmental > Aquatic > Marine > Oceanic...
CATCGGATACAGTAGGTGATACTGAACGTGGCTTTACTGATATGGAATATCAAAACTTAAAACAAGAGATTGAAAGAATATCTCAAGTCACAGAATTTAACGGAACAAAGTTACTTTCTGGTGAAGGTGGAAAACTAGATTTTCAAATTGGTGTAAATAATAATGAATTTCAAGATAGAATATCTTACGATACTTCGGAGCAAAATGCTGGAATAAGTGGACTAGGGATTGATGACATCGATGTCGCCTCTAAGGGCGGAGCTCAAGGTTCACTGATGTCAATTGATAGTGCAATTGAAAATGTTTCAGGACAAAGAGCTAAGTTAGGTGCAACTCAAAATAGATTGATTAGTACTTCGAATAACTTACAGGTTACAAAAGAGAACTTAAGTGCAGCTAACTCTCGAATTAGAGATGTAGACTACGCTTCAGCTTCAGCTGAGAATGCTAAAAACGGTATCCTTAACCAAGCTGGTACTGCAGTTCTTGCTCAAGCAAATCAAAATGGACAGAATGCATTGAGACTTATTGGGTAAAACTTAGAGAGAGTTTTATAATTAATATTAGGTCCCTTCTAAACGAAGGGACCTTTTTTTGCCATTTTTAACCATGTAATTCTTACAATTCTAAGCTTAATAGCTCAAAATTATTCGTAATCTTGATATCATTTATCCATGAATAAAACCTTGCTTCTTTTATCGCTAACAGCGTTTTTCACTTCTTGTGGAGTAAAGCTGGATAATGCCCGTGGTCTGGATGTGACTTACCGAGATAATAGTACTGGTAAGGCCATAGAGCTTGAAGAATCTAAAATATTCAGTATCTGTGAACCTAGTCTTGAGATTATGATTTCGGCGTCTGTATTTACTGGTAGTGAATTTAAGAAAATTCCTTATGAAGTTAACACTAAACTTGTTCCAAATGTACTTTATGCTGGAAGTATTGATTTAGTTGAAAGCTCAATAGGAGTAAGAGGTTATAGAAAAGATATTATAGAAAAAGGGAAGATTTTTTCTGTATGTTTAGGAGCAGACTATAGTACTGAAGCATCATACGAATCTGCTGTAGCAAGTTCCTTATACTCATTTTCAAAAATTCATGAAGATCTTAAGAGGCTAAATATCAATTTACCTCCACTTACTTTAAGGATTGCACCAAAAGTCACTAGAACACGAGAATACAAAGAAGCTAATAAACTAGTTAGAGAATCGAAAACTCTTATCAATAATGCTTATTATAACTTTAAAGAAAAAGAGATTGTTTTTCTTCCTCAAGGTATTCCAAGTAATAGTGGTATCATTCCCTTTAGTGGAGTTGCGATGTGGAATATACCTTTTGTAAGTGTACATGAGTATGGCCATCACTTATTTGCATCTCTATTTCCAAACTTTGTTAATGACTCCCAGATTCGTGCGAACGTAAAATTCTGTTTTGATAATTCACATAAACATAACAATGTAGAACTAGTTACTAGTAACAATAAGAAAAAAAGAGTAGTTGGCGTTAAAGAAGTTGTTACAGTTATTAATGAAGCCATTGCTGATATGTTTGCTAGATATCTTGTCGATGAGCAAATAACAATGAACAACTTAGGTTGCTTGAGAAAATCTAGAGATGTTGAATCTAAATTTTTCACAAGTGGTGCAACTAAAAGGTTATCTAGTAAATCACTGGATAAATTCTTTCTAACTAAGGCTATTAATACACAAAACTGTTATAGAGAAGTAAATTATCAAGATCCTCATATGATTGGAGCTTCTATAGCGTTCATGTTTGATCAAATTTTAACAGAAAATAAACAAACTAAAGATGAGAAGATCCAATTCATTGTTAGTTGGATAAAAGAATTAAATCTTAAGTATTACTCATACAAGTATTTAGATAATAAAAAAGTACTAGAAGAAATGACGTTAATTGGACTCGACTTGGCAAAAAATAAGTTTCAGTTATCTCAGTCTAAGACTTGTGCAATCATTGGAATGAACTATCCGGCCCTTCATCACTATTACTCTTGTAAGTAATTTACATTTTCTGCTAAAGTCTTATTATGAAAAAAACTGAAATCCGAGATGCTGTCTCACTTGTATATGTATTAGATAACAAAATATTCTCAATTGTTAGACAAAATTACCTTCGAGTTTTTCCTGGCTATACAGCTTTTCCTGGTGGAAAGGTTGACCGTGAAGATTATGAAGAGGCGGGATTTAGTGAACCTATTCTCAACTCTATTCCAACTCATCTTCGTAATGCTATGGTTCGAGAGTCAAACGAGGAGCTTGGTATAGAAATTGATAGGCTTATTGAAACTGGTGGAGTCTCTGGAATTGACTTTATTGGCCGTGCTCTGACTCCTGACTTTAATCCACACAGGTTTAATGTCCATTTTTATAGAATTCACTTAACTCGAGACGTATTATTTCATGTTGATGAAAATGAAGCAAAGTCTTATGATTGGTTACGGCCAAGTGAATTATTAAAAAGCTTTAATAGTGGGGAGAGATTAATTGTTCCTCCTGTCAAATTCTTTATTGAAGAAATGGTTAAAGATTTAAATTTTAAAAATGAGCTAATATTTGAAAACAGATTTGATATGGAAAAGGTTGTTCCTTCTATAGAGTCTATAAAAGATTTAATTCAGGTTATGCCATTATCAAATACTGTTCCTCCTGCTGATAGAACGAACGCATTTTTAATAGGTGAGGATTCAAAAGTTCTCATTGATCCTGCTCCAAAGGATAAAGAAGAGTTATCAAAATTTTTAGAAACAATTAAAGATTATAAAATTGATAAAATGTTTTTAACTCATCACCATAAAGATCATCATAATTTTGCTCCTGATATTGCTAAAAAACTAAACCTTACAATTTCGATGAGCCAATTTACTTATTCTCACTCCCTTGCTGTATACGGCAAAGATTATTTTGGTTCTTGCGAAATTAGCATCGTTAAAGAGGGGGATATACTTACAAAATGGTTAGGTAGAGATGTTAAAATTATTGAAGTACCAGGACACGATGAAGGACAGCTCGCTTTAATGCCTGAAACTAAAGAATGGTTCCTAGCAGGAGATCTGTTCCAAGGAGTTGGCACTGTTGTTGTCGGCGGCGTTGAAGGAGATATGACTAAGTACTTTAATACTCTAGAGAAAGTTATAGCTCTTAAACCAAATTGTGTCATTCCAAGTCATGGTATTGCTTTAGGTGGAACAAATATTTTAGAAAAGACACTTGAGCATAGAAAGTTTCGTGAAGAACAAATTCTTGAAATGCATATAAGCGGATTAAGTATTGATCAAATGCTTTCACAGATTTACTTTGATATACCTGAGAAGATTCTAATATATGCCCGGGCAAATATTCAGTCTCATATAGATAAATTAAGAGTTGATAATAAAATATAAAAAAAGGGACATAATAAATATGTCCCTAATTTATATATCAATTTAAATTCGATATTATTTTTTAGCAGCAAACCAACAAAGTGGTCTAACTCCTGTAACATCACCATTAGCTCTATAACAAGTTCCAACAGCTTCATCTTTTTGATCAACATCATCAGTATCGTAAAGGTCACAGATTGCACCTGCAAAGTATGTATCTAGACGACATTGAGTTTCTGGGTGATTATGATCTGTTTTCTTAACAACTTTTGCAGATGGAGTTGTAAATTTAGGAGCATCTGGTTGCTTTCTTAATTCTTGAAAAAGTCTGGCTGTACTCATTCCGGCCATTGACCCTCTTGCACAAACAGCTTGCTCTTCAGCATTGTTAAATTGTTTAGCACATATAGCAGTTACACTTTCAGGAACATCTAAATTAGCAACGATCGCTTTATTGTTATCATTTTGAAATACTTTTCTTAGACATTTTAAAGTTGCGAAATAATCAGATTGACCTTCATTTGAAGCCCAAGCAGAACTCCATGAACCTTTCTTAGGTGCTCCACCAATATGGTGACCAACTTCATGACATACAACTAGTGCAAATCCATCAGGAGTAATTGTGTTATGACGTGCAAGTCCACCGAACATTGCTACATTCCAAGATCCACCTCTTCTGTGTGCATAAGCATTTACAGTTCCGTCGTCCCAGTTTCTTTCAACTTTTAATTTTGATCCCATACCTTGAACAATTGGCGCATAAACAGCAACAACGCTATCAATAACTTCGTTGAATTTCGCTTCATCAATATTTGAATTCATCATGCTTTTAGCACTTGAAGAAATCCACATATCATTCTCTGGTAATAGACCAACTTGTCCGTCAATTGTACAAGCGATCGCTTGAACTGCTACTATCGTAGATAGTGCAGAAATAAGTAGTACTTTTTTTAACATATATCCTCCGTGAAATGTTTTTCTATTATTTATAATCGTCACAAATAATTTCAATAGCTAATTTTTACGAATTTGTTGTCTCCTGCCAATAGAAAATAAAGAATGTAAGAAGTTGTTTGCTGAATAACAGAGTCTTATAATCATGTATAAGGCCATAATAATACCTATAGATTAGCTTTAAAGAGCTAATAGTTGAGATTCTATGGAGTTACTAAAATGTAAGTAATTCTAAAATTCATATACATTAAAGCTTTTGATTAAATAACCGACAAGTACAGTAGGGTAAATTAATATGCCTTAGGAGTATTTTGTGAAAAAGAACCTCATTTCCTTATTATTTTTGTTTGTCTTTCCGATAAGTCTAGTAGCTGAGAATGCTTTGGCCAAAGACGATGAGCGAGTTAAGTATTATAAAAAGCCTTTGAGAGAGTTCTCAATTATTCTTACTGATGAAGGTTACTATCCAAATAGATTAGTGGCCCACGCAGGAGATAAGGTAAGGTTTTTTGTTACTTCAACTACTAATAAGTCCGAGTGTTTTATAGTACAGGACCATAAAGTTTTTCTTTCTGCTAAGAAAGGGGAAGTGAGTGAAGGTGAAACAGTTTTTAATGCAGCAGGAAAGTATAAGTTCTACTGTCCATCAAGCAAGCATAAAGGTTTCATTACTGTTCTGGAAAAAGACGATGATGTTGAAGAACAAACTCGTAAGGTTGCTAGTGATAAACCAAACTACTGGCTACCAAGAGATTACGATTAAAGGAAAATAATGAGTTCAGTATTTCAGGATGCCATTGCCTCACTTCTGGGTCCTATTAAGGATCTATTAGATAATCCTGATGTATCAGAGGTAATGATCAACGGTCCTCATGAAATTTTTATTGAAGAAAAAGGTTTAGTTTACAAGTCACCAAATAAATTCGCTGATGAAGATTCCCTTATGGCCTCGATGCGTGCAATTGCTCAGTCTGTAGGACGTGTAATTGATGCTGATAATCCAAGACTAGATGCTCGTTTGCCGGATGGATCAAGAATTTGTGTTGTTATTCCACCTATGGCAAAAAATGGAACGACAGTAGCGATAAGAAAGTTTTCAGAAGAAAAATTAGGTTTAAAAGATATGATTAACTTTGGTTCTCTTTCACCAGATGGAGCAAGGTTTCTAGACTGTTGTATGTATCTTGGAAAAAATACACTTGTCTCTGGTGGTACTGGCTCTGGTAAAACAACAATGCTAAATGTTCTTGGATCTAGAATGCCAAAAACTCAAAGATTATTAATTATAGAAGATTCAGCAGAGCTACAAATTCATGCAGAACATGTTGTTCAATTTGAAACGAGAAAGGGTGATCCTGTTCGTGGAATAAAAGAGGTGTCGATTCGAGATTTAGTTGAGTCTGCATTGAGACTCAGACCTGATAGAATTATAGTCGGGGAAGTTCGTGGACCTGAAGCTCTAGATTTGCTAAATGCTATGGCAACCGGACATGAAGGATCTATGGGGACGGTTCATGCCAATAATCCATTAGATGCTTGTACTCGTTTGGAAACTTTATGTCTGATGGGGGAAACAAGAATTCCACCTGATGCTATTAGAAAAATGGTAGCATCATCACTTCAATTAATCGTGCAGTGTAGCCGTTATCACGATGGTGGACGTAGAACATCCCATATATCTGAAGTACTGGGCATTGATGAATTTGGAAGATACCTTACACGTGATATTTTTCGGTGGGTACAAACTGGAAAAGATCCTGATACTGGAAAGTATATAGGTGAGATGGTTCCGTGTGGTTATGTTCCAACTTGGTTTGAAGAATTTGTTTCTAACAAACTTCCATTTCCAAAGTCTAAGTTTAGACCACCTGAATGGGCGCTTCCATATGTTAGACCAGATAAAAAGAAAGCGGCCTAATATTAATTAAAAATATGAACCTGAATAGACTCTTCTTTAATATTTAATTGTATTTGGCTATCTTCACTAGCAGTAAGGTTCTCTCCAGATAAAACTTCATTTGATGTTAAGCCCTTATAGCTCTGTGGTAAATTGAAACTCACATTTTGAGGATTAAAATATTTATTTATTATAATTAGCGCCTTCTTACTTGAACCCTCAATTGTTTTTTCAATTACTAATAATTCATTATTAGAGTAGAGCTCATTAAATATTCCATTTGATAGTATAGGATAATTTAATTTAGCTTGAAGTAACTTTTGATAAAATTTTCTTATTTCTGTATCAGGAGATAGGGAACTATTTGGCTTTATAGTTTTATCGTGAAATCTCATATTTGATAAAAGAAATGGAAAACCAGTATCTTCTCTAACGATTTCATCTCCCATGACAATCATCATGGAAGTGTTCTGAAGTGCTCCCAGAACTAATCCTATTTTTAGATTATTTACACTCTCGCCGTATTGGTAATAGGGAGATCTTCCTCTTAAAAAACTAAACATCATTATTAAATTTGAAGCCCTCAAATTAGATATAATATTAAAGTTTTTAACAAGATTTTTAACATTGTAAAAGCCGTCGGCATTGCTAAAATATCCTGAAAGTGTGTACAGGCCAAAGTAAGATGTAAAATGTGTTGCAACGCCGAGCTCTATGTCACTGCTTATTAAATTAATAAGTTCTCTTTTATAATCATAAATAATTTCGAAATTCGTTGAGACTTTCTCTTTTAGTGTATTAAGATAGTCTTCTTCATATCTTTGAGCATTTTCAATAAAGATACCGTCAATAGATGTCTTATCCTTAAGCTTTAGCAAAAAGGTTAATGTTGATTCAACAACATTAGGATCTTCATGGTTTAAGTTCACTTCATCACTTGGAACACAGCTGGTATTTCGAACTTTTGTATTGTTAAAAGTACATTCTTCTGCATTTTTATTCGCTAAAATATAATTTTTAATTTCAGAATTGTTTTGTAAAGTAGATCTCTTACTAACACTTTTTCCATTAAAGCTTAAAAGGACTTTTATTTTGTTTTGATGAGCTAAATCAACGAAATTTTTCAGATCATTCATATCACCAAATCTCTTATCGAATTTTCTATAGTCTTCTATAGAACTTCCTTCAAAGCCAGATACTTGATGTTTTTTTCCAGCGCTATCCGTAATTTCAAAAGTCGATTCAATTTGCTTTTGAACTGAAGTCAGAATTATTTTTGTTATTCCTAAACTTTTAATTTCATCAAAACTTTTAATCATTCCTTTTATATCTCCACCGTGAAAAGCTAGTGGATTCTCTTGGTCTATATTTGAATTATTTAAAGTATCTCCATCTACAAATCTATCAATTGGAAGAAAATAATAGACATCAGGCTTAAATAATTTCAGTGATTCCTGTGTTAAAGTTTCATTCTCATTTGCTATCTTTACAATTGATTCAGTAGGTTTAGATACAGATCGCTTATATGATTTTTCTAACTTTTTATACGCATAGAAGGCAACAGCGATAAATATGACAATTATAATGTTTAGTTTTGATTTCATACTTTTCCTTTAGATGCACAATAGTATAATACTGCTCTTTGTATTAGGGAAGTCACATCTCACAAATCTTTATAGATTAGTGCACCTTTACAAACCTTCGTAATTTAATAGAATACCTTGGAATATTAATCTTATAGGAGTTTTTATGTCAAAAATTAAATCAATCATTGCAAGACAAGTACTCGATTCTAGAGGTAATCCAACTGTTGAAGTTGATCTATTTACTGAATCTGGACATATGGGTCGTGCATCAGTTCCTTCAGGGGCCTCAACAGGTAGTAGAGAAGCTCTAGAACTTCGTGATGGTGATAAGTCATACTTCTTAGGTAAATCAGTAAAAAAAGCTATTGCTAACATAAATGATAAGATATCTCCGGCCGTAATTGGAATGGAAGTATCTGAACAAAGAGCAATTGATAACCAAATGCTTGAGATTGATGGCACAGACTTTAAAAGCAATCTAGGTGCAAATGCTATGCTTGCTGTCTCAATGGCGGCCACTCGTGCTGGAGCAAATGAAGCTGGCGTTCCTTTATATAAATATTTATCTGAAAATTTAAAATGTCCAAATGCTGTTGGATACTTAAGACACCCAGCACCGCTTATGAATATTATTAATGGCGGAGAACATGCATCAAATAATCTTGATATTCAAGAATTTATGATTGTTCCTCATATAAAAGGAAAGTCTTTCTGCGAGAATTTAAGAGCTGGTGTTGAAATATTCCATAACCTTAAAAAGGTTTTAGCTGGTAGAGGTTATTCAACAAATGTTGGTGATGAAGGTGGATTTGCACCGAGCATGAAATCACATGAAGAAGCAATGGACTGTATTGTTGAAGCTATTAGTATCGCGGGTTATAAAGTAGGGGAAGAAATCTCTTTTGCTCTGGACTGTGCTGCAAGTGAATTTTATAATAAAGAGAAAGGTGTATACACAATTGAAGGGCGTGAATTAACGACATCTGAGTTAATTGCATACTACGAAAGATTAGTTGAGAAATACCCAATCTATTCTATTGAAGATGGTTTAGATGAATCAGATCACGCCGGTTGGACTGAGAAAACAAAAGCTCTAGGTTCTAAAACAGTTCTTGTAGGTGACGACTTATTTGTAACAAATGCTAAGATTTTTGATCTTGGAATTAAAAACGGTGAGGCCAACGCAATTCTAATTAAGGTTAATCAAATAGGAACTATTTCTGAGACTTTTGATACTCTTCAATTAGCTTACGATAATAACTACAAAACAGTTATTTCTCACAGATCTGGTGAAACTTCAGACCATTATATTGCTGATTTAGCTGTTGCTTGTGGTTCTGGGCATATTAAGACTGGTTCTGCTTCAAGATCAGATAGAGTAGAAAAATATAACCAACTTTTAAGAATTGAAGAAGATTTAGGAAGTAAGGCTAAGTTTGATATGATTAAGTAATTGATTTTATGAGAAATTTAATGTTATAACGCGAGGGGTAATAAATACCCCTCTTTTTTTATCTTGAAATCCTGCCAATTAATCCTCTACAATATATATTGAGATAACCTCATTCAAGGAAGAAGGGTTAATATGGCAAATACTAAGCATGAGAAACTATTTGTAGGCCTCACTTTTAGAAGTGATAGTGCCCTCTCTAAAAAAATCGACGGCTTTCGCAAGCGATTTGATCCCAAATATCGGCAACATTCATTTCTTCACATGTCTATGCTTGCTCCTTTTGAGGTTGAAGCTAAGGACGTTGATGAAGTTAAGGATCAGTTAAAAGAAGAACTAGAGACTTTCTTCTACGGTGTTGAGACAGCTCCAAAGCTAGCTTTTACCGGTGTTAACTTCACTCAAACTAAAAAGTTTAATACTTTATATCTAAAACCAAATTACACTACGGATTTAAATTACTGTATGGAGTTAGTTCAAGATATTTGTAAAAGCTTTATTCCAAGAAGTATAAAGTACAAATCAAACCCGAAACAGTTCTTGCCTCTTGGTCACTTTAAAGAGGACGAACCTCTAGAAGATGTGATGGACGCTATCCGAGAGGAATTCTCAGCCAATAGTGAGCTTACAATCACTGGAATTTCTCTTTTTAGAAAGAAATTTGGGATTTGGAATATTGAGGAAAGACTTATTTCTTTTAATAGTCTTAAAGACAATTTTTTACAATCTCAAGAGGCTTCTTTATAATAAATGAATGTTTAATCTTTTAACTGTTGTTTTATCTTTAATTATCTCGGGCTTCACTTTTGCCCAGACATCTTACGTTCCTAAAACTCTAACATTGGCCGAAGGTGGTAATGAAATTGGATTTGATACAGGTGTATTTGTTCCGACAATTCATTCTGACTCTCGTGGGGAATTAATCCAGTTTGAAGAAGGGGAGAGTTATTTAAGAGCTGATATTAACTTTTTAGGTAAGTACGGATTTACTAATAATCTGCAAGTAAATGTTGGTCTTAGAGCAAGGGTAAATCAATCCAACCAAACTTTTGATTCAGGCAGTGAAACAGAAGAGCTCTCTTTAGTTGCTAGTGGTATAGAGTCTGGTCTTGTCCAACTTAAATATTCATTCCCACTGGTAAAAGGTCTTCAGTACTCGATGGAAGCCAACTACAGAACAGCATTTTATACAAATAGTGAGTATACAGCTGGAACTAAGCCTGATCATATTGTTCTAGGTGACGGTGATTCAGAAGTTTCTGTCGGTGGGGGGTTGACAATTTATACAGACTCACAAAATTTCTTTTCCGCCCGTGCTCTTTATAGAAATCCATCAAAGCAACTCTCTAGTGAGTTCTATTCAGAATCAGAGTTTGCTATTGTTTGGCAATACTTTGCAATGCTTATAGGGGTTGAAAACCTAATCTCTTTAAATGGAGATGCTTACACTACTGATCCAGATACCAAACCACAAATTTCAAGTGGATCTACATATGATTTTAATAGTATTAATAGAAGCTGGACTGCACCTTACATGGGAATGAACTTTGCTCTTGGTTCTAAATGGCGACTAGAGCTTAAGGCCAAATCTAAAATCTATGGTGTCTCTACTGATCTTGGTAATGAGGTTATGATTTCTCTCCATAAAAGAACATCTGATTTAAAATCATTTGTGCAAAAAGATGCGGCCTTTAAACAGTATTCAATTGAAGGTGTTGTAAAAAAACTTTCAAAAAAAAGAACCGCTGCAGTTCTTAATATTGGTCTGCAAGATGGGATAGAGAAAGGAATGAAAATAGATTTTTATCACTTTGATTATCTTGGTGGTAATCAATTAATAGCCTCTGGTTTTGTTGTAAAAGTATCTCTTAAAAAATCCATCATAAAAATTACCAAACGCTTTTCCAAGCTTCGAGTGGAAGAGGGGACTGTTGCTAGAAGTGGTCTTATTCGATAGTAAATACAAATGCTTAGACGTCGTTTCATTTCATAGTTGAACTTAATAGACAAATGGTGTATACTAAGTCTGATTATGAAAATAGATAATAACTTTATTAACTCATTTAACAAGTTATCTTTAGATCAAAATGGTGTCTTCACGCTACCTGATTTAAACTCAATTATATCGCCGACATCTAAAGTAGACCTATACAGACAAATTAAAAAATTAACTACACAAGACATTCTTTTTAGACTGACTAGAGGAATATATATTACATCAAATTTCTCTATTGAGACTTTAGTTGTCTCTATTACTCCTGAGGCCTATCTGAGTTTAGAGTATGCTTTGGCCTACCATAATATGATAGGCACCTATGCAAACAAAAAGATCAGGCCAATTATTACGTCAAATATTAAACCGATAGAGAAAAATGATATCATCATTGAATTTAAAAAAATTCAACGAAAGCTTGTGTTTGGATTTAATATTGTAAAAGGGATTAGGATAGCAAATAAGGAAAAGGCACTTCTCGATACATTATACTTTTACCAATCAGGAACAAAATTTTATTTTGATATATATAGTGATATTGATATTGAAGACTTAGATAGAGATCTTATTCAAACCTATCTGAAAAAATATAAAAATCCAAAATTTGTGAAATTTGTTGAGGAATATCTTAATGGTTAACTTGCCAGCGTTAAAAAACAACGATCAATTGTTTCTCTTTTTATTGCATATCATTGCTGAAAAATTTGAAGGCCAAGCAGTATTAAAAGGTGGAATGGTTTTGCGTCTTTTAGGATCAAGAAGAAAAACTCTTGACCTAGATTATACCTTTGTCCCATATAACTCTAAAAATGATATTCTAGCGCCTATTAAGGAGCTATTTGAGAGTATAGATGGATTGAGTTATGAAGTTAAAGTAAACTCAAAAGCTATTAGGGTGAATTTATCCGTAGGTGAATTAAGATCACAGATTGAAATTAATGTGGCGAAAGAGCTAAAGACAGAAGCAGTTAGTACATCTAGCTTGTTAGATCCATCTATGGCGGTAGTTGCTAGAGTTATTAAAGTAATGAGTCTTGATGTTGCGTTAGCAAATAAACTAGCTGCATGGAATGAAAGACGCCTATTAAGAGATTTATATGATATATTTTATTTTCTAAATACACACAAATTACAACCGGATTGGAATACTCTAGATAATAGATTATCAAATATTGAATCAAGAATTCCAAAGCTTAGAAAGATTAAAAAAATGTCTCGATTAGAGTTTTCAGACTCCTTAGAAAAAGAGCTCGAAGAATTAACTCAAAGTAAATTGGAAACCGAATTAAGTGGTTTACTTGAAACTGTTGAGATGCCGGGTCTTGCATATAAGATAAAGGATGTGATTGGACGTTTTGTATTAACTATTCAAAAAAAGTTCTAAGAGCTTCTAAACTAATGGCCTGTTCACGGTCACTGACAGATTCATCAGGTTTTGGATGAGCTTCAATCATTAGGCCATCAAAGTCCATCGCCATTGCTGCATGAGCTAGTGGCAGAACATACTTTCTATCCTTTGCCCCGTGACTTGGATCAATAATGACTGCAAAACCTTGAGCCTTTGCTGAAAGAGCATTGATGAAATCTAGGCTTACTCCAGTAGGACTTGTTAGAGATCTACTTCCTCTTTCACAAAGAACAACCTTATCTTTTGCAATTCCGCCTTTCATTAAATATTCAGCAGAACTAATCCATTCTTCGTTAGTATTAGCAAATCCTCGTTTTAAAAGAACGAAGTCATGTTTATCTTTATCAAAGTTTTTAGAAACATATTTTAATAATTCAAAGTTTTGCATATTACGTGCACCAATTTGAATTACCTGGGCCAAGTCTTGAACCTTATCAAATTGAGACTCTGAGCATACTTCACACACAAATCTGATGTCTGTGGGAGAGTGATCCTGTCTGACTTTGTCTAAAACAGCAATTCCCTCATCTCCCATTCCTTGAAATGAATTAGGATTTGTTCTTGGCTTATAAACCTGAGCACGAATGTAGGTAATGCCAATTTCTTTTGCCACTGCGACTGTAGACATTATCTGATCGTAACTTTCAAGTGAGCAAGGTCCTATGATGATGATTTTATTTGTGTTTTCTTCCATTATGCACTTTTCGGCTTAACCGGTAAAAAATTAATAGTTTGTAAGTTTCTAAAATTATATTAAACTTGAGGTATAAATATTTATTTTTTCTATGACAAGGGTTTTTATCTATGAAGTTGTTAAAAAGTAGCACGTCTTGCGTTATCTTAGCAATGTTTACACTATTTACTAGTCAAGCATTCGGGAAGACATTTTCTAATCAATATATTCAGTTTGATCTACCTTCTGGTTGGCAATGTTCAATCGAGGGAAGTGAGTGGGTATGTCAGTCAGAGAACAAAGACAGGCGTAAAGAGGCCATCATTATTCTTGCTGCCAAAATTAGAGGTGCTCAAGACTCACTGGCCGCTTATCAAGCATACTTAAAGAAAGGTAAGACCTACCAACTTCCAGGTGGAAAGATGCAAAGGTCAGAGCCAAAATATACGAAATCTAAACCTATTAATGGCCACCAGTGGGCAGATGCACTTCATCTAGCTTCTGAGGTTCCAGGGTTCTACACTAGATACCTTGCAACTGTTAAAGAAGACTTAGGAGTTGCCGTTACTTTCTCTGTTACAAAAGACATGTATTCTTCATACCAAGGCATTTTCGATAAAGTTGTAGCGAGTCTTAGAGTCTTCCGTCAGAAAAAACAAAATCTAGCTAATCTAAAACTTGGTAAAAAAGGAAAGAACGCTGGCTTTAACGACGATGTATTTGCTCCTCAAGACGGGTTAGTTGATCTTGGTGCTAGAAAAAGAAAGCGTAAGAAGAAAAGTTCAGGAAACGAAGACCTAATGCTTTACGCTGGAATAGCTGTAGCAGGTATTTTAGTAGCTCTTAAACTTAAGGGCGGAAAAAAAGGTAAGAAGGGTAAAAAAAATAAAAAATCGTAAAATAGCCAATAAAAATTGCCGATAATAAAGAGCTATCTTAGTTAAAATCATTATGATTTTAGTAAGATAGCTCTTTTTGTTTAAGGTATGTATAGGCGTAACTTAAAATATAAATATAGAGATTTCAATCAAAACAAACAAATGAGAAAACTATGAAAAAGAATTTAAAAATTAATCTTAAAAGACTTACTAGCGGATTTATATCTTCTGTCATGATGATGAGTTTCATTCTGATGCCGATTCCAAATGTTTCTGTTGTTTATGCTGAAACAAATGAAGCCGGCGTTGAATGTCCAGATGATGAAGACTATAAGAACGGAGCTGTTTATGTTGCTGGTTGTGAGTTTAATAAAGCTCTCTCTACAACAACTTTCGACTCTCAAGCTAGATACGAAGTTGACGAAAACGGTGAAAAGAAAAAAGTTTTTGGTATTGTGCCTCAAGAATGGATTTCTCAATATATCGTAGGGTTAATGGGCGTTATCTTAATTAACTCTCTTGGGTTTAAAAGGCTTTCTAAGTATAATGTAAAAGTTTATGGAAATGACTGTCCTAAAAATATTGGTCCTTTAATATCTATTCCAGCAGCTATGGCATCTGGTGTGGCATATATAGTTGGTGATATACAATCAAATATTCAATTTCAAGATGCAGCAAAAAAGGCTGCTGAGAAATACGATTTAGAAGTAACTGATATAGAATCTTTCACTGGAAAGCCTAAAGAATATGTTGGTGACGCTAAAGCTCCAGAAGGAGCTACTGATGAAGAGAAGCAGGCTTTATTAGATCAGGCTAAAACTGCTAAAGATGGTAATGATGCTCAAGCAGAAGCCTATGATGCACTAAAAGATGTTTTAGAAGGCCAAAAAAAGGCATTGAATACAAAAAGGAATATGGCAAATCTTTCAGGTATTGGCTATGGTGTCGCCGATGTTGTAGAGCTTGGAAATATGGTTTGGAAACATATTACATGCTCAAGACAGTGGGCCAGAGTAGCTACTGATGAAATGAAATCAATGTCAGAGTTCTCTGTTGCAATGAGTGCAGCAACTACAGCAGCAGCAGCAGTTGCTACTACTGCTGTGTGTGTTGATTTACCAGCTTTATTAGCAGGTACTCAAACAACTGAAAAGTCATCAAAAGCTGCTGATCTAGTAAAATCCTCAACATACTCACTTAAAACGGTTAGGACTTCATCAAAACTTATAGGTGGTATGACGTCTCTTATTTCTGGTATTAAATCTATTGTTCCTGGAGCTTCATCAGCTGCAGGCCTTGCTGGCCTTGGTAAAGGATTGGGAAGTAAAGCAAAAGAAGCAGCTGAAGAAGCAGCTGACCTTACTGAAAGGATTGCTCGAGATGGATCTGATATCGGAGCAGCAACTGCATTTATTTCAGGATTTAGAACAATGGATGTTGCTGGTGATAAGTGTATTGTTGCAAAAGCTGCCGAAGACAACTTTAATGCAAACTATCTCGCAGCCATGGATACTCCATTGCAGTGTTGTGGAGGAGTAGGGGTTAATCAGGCTACTTATGCCTTTGCGAAAACGATAACAACTGGATCTAATCTTATGGTTGCATTTAAGTCTGAAGGTAGAAAGATAGTTCGAGATAATATTTTAAAAATGGGATTTAATGCCATGGTAAAGGAGTTGACTGGTGGCTTGAGCGATAGTGCTAAGCAGTTTTCTGATATTGCAATGAAAGAAGAGATGGAAAATAATAAAAGATATAAGGGAACTTACTCTTGGCAAGGCATACCTAAAGCTCCAGGTGTTTTCTCATTAAAAAAAGATATTAAAATTACTGGAATAGGAGGATGGATAGGTGCATCTTTAGATAGTAAAAAACAGAAAGAACTTGAAAATATGAAATTTTACGTTAGGAATATGTTTGAGTCTAAACTTAGAGGCCTGGCTGTTAGAAGTTTGATAAAATATGATATGGATAAGCCTAGAAAAACTTTAAAGAATATTGTTGATGTAAATAAAAAAATTGATGAGATAATGATCGACTTTAATAAGTATTTAGATTCTGATCTTGCTCAAATGCTAGAAAATGAGCAAGTAAATCCAAACTCACTTGCTTTTCAAAAAGTTATTAAAAAAATTGCTAATGAATTATTCATACCAAGTGCAAATGCCATAGATATGGGGGCAACATTAGCTGGCGCTGGATTAAAAGCAGCTGGTGGCATGGTGGAAGGTCCATGGTCTGAAGTATTAAATGTTGGTGGTAAAATTTTAATGTTGCACGGGATTCTTGGTGGCGCTGCAAAGAAGTTTTTATTTGTAAGCCCAGTTTCAAGAGCACTAACTTGGACTACTCTAAAACTACTTTCTGATTGGACAAAGAAGCTCGCTGACGATGCTATAACAAAAGTAGATGCTAATATTGCTGTTATTGTGAAAGAGAAACAACGTTTTATGGATTCAGGTGCTAATGGATCTGGATTTGCTGGTAATAGAAGTGGAATGGGAAGAGATGGTTTAAAAACATCAAAGTATGGAGCTAACCAGTTAGGAAAAAGAAATATTAAAAGTTGTGTGGTTGCAGATGGTGATAACTTTCTACCAAGTACATGTGGAGCTGTTACACCAAGAGAAAAGTTTTTAATCAAAGGTGTAGCTAGTTCTGGAGATGCTAAGAACAATCCATTAGGATTTGCAAATTCAATGATGGCAGATACTATGTTTGGTGCTGGTAATGACCCCGATTACGCTGCAAATATGTCAAGTGGAGATTTAGCTGCTCTTGAAAGCGCAAACAATGCTATTTCTAACCTTGCAAATAAAAAACGAAAAGAATATGACAAAATAATGGAATCTAGTGATGCAATGAAAAAGGGTGGCGGAGAAAGTTTATCTGCCAATATCGCGAAACTTAGAAAAGTACTTTTTGATAATGGTGTTTCAGGTGGCGGATCAGGACTTGGTAGTTCTGGTGGATCAGGAACTGCTGCACCTTTAGCAAGTACAAAATCTACTGAAACTCTAGGAACAGGAAATGTTGTTAGTGGTGGTGGATCTGGCGGTGGTGGATCAGCTCCAGTTGCAGCAATACCAAGTTTTGATTTAGACTTTGGTGATGAAGGTGAAATTGCTGTTGGAAGTGATGCAATCGGCGCTGCGAAGTCAGCTAAAAAGACTGAGAAACTTGGGGATTTTGTTATGAAGCATAACGATATCAATAAACGAAAAGATATATCGATCTTTAAGATTTTATCTAATAGGTATATTCTTTCTTATCCAAAAGTATTAGAAGAAGAAACATCTGTTCAAAAATAAAAAATATAAGCATGTGTATCTAAATAGTTTTTTATTAGATGCACAGTTTAAAAATTTTCTCTTATCTCTTTTTTCCTTATTATTCTCTTTTGTTTTCGCTGAAGGCTGCTTACAGGTTAGTTGTGCTCAAGGCTCGTTCTGCGCTAGTAAATATATGTTTACAAAAAGTAGTGGTGAAAATATTTACTCTAATGAATCTGTTCATCATCTAGTTGCTAATAAATCAGAAATTATTACGACTTATGATTATTCAGTTCAGTATAATACGAACTCTATTGGTGTTAGAGGGACTGAAGATGAAATAAATAATTCCGTAGTGGTTTTAGGGGACAGTCAGACTTTTGGTGAGGGAGTTGAGTTTCCTGAAATATTTAGTCAAAATTTAGATGATGATAATAAATATATAAACTTTGGGATTCCTGGATACGGCTTAGGACAAATCTTTCATCACTATAAAGCAAAGGTTAATAAGATAAAAAA
>Ga0209712_10001807_pt1 | contig 18003 bp, 8 predicted proteins | sample ArcOceMetagenome_FD_187443 | JGI IMG/M metagenome (GOLD analysis project Ga0209712, IMG submission 187443) | Marine eukaryotic phytoplankton communities from Arctic Ocean - Arctic Ocean - Greenland ARC118M Metagenome (SPAdes) (version 2) | ecosystem: Environmental > Aquatic > Marine > Oceanic...
CATGACGGACTTGCGTCTTGGCCAATGAGTCAAGAGAAGCTTCACACGTATATGGCACAAGAATTCGAAGGTGTAGTTATTACAACGAATCCTGAAGTAGATGAGACAGGAGATCCAGGTATTATATCTTCTTATCCTAATAGCTTAGCAGGTAGATTCGAGCTAGGAGAGACTGTACAAGGAACTAACAGTAGTGCAACAGGTATTATAATAAAGAAAAATCTAGATATGAATCAGTTAGTCTTGCAAACTGTTGTAGGATCATTCATAGGAGATTCAACACCTGGACCATCTAACGCAACAGAAACTATAACAGGAGTAAAATCTGCTGATAGTGTTAATACATATGATGTCTATAAGTATATAGATGCGCCACATGACTACTATAGGACAGACGATCTCGACAAAAGAGTACAAACAGTTGCAACATTCATTAATGGTGGAGAGCCAGCCGGAGAACTTTCATACCATACTAATAGAGAACATCTCTTCACAAGTAACGAAGCAAGATCAAAGATAAGAGTAATAGATCCAAAGTATATAAGCGACTTTGTAGACAAATATGAGGCTATAATAAACAATGTCTAAGTATAATAGTAAACTATCTAATGGTTCAGACGCTATAGTACCATCATCTTATGAGTTAATGAGTGCATCTCTTACAGCTAGTAATGGAAAGGTATTCGATATAGTAGATCTAATAGGTACTATATCTATAGAAGAGTCTCTATATAGTGGTAGCTTGCAAGGAGATGTATCTATATTAGATGCTGCCCAAATGCTAGAAAAGGTGAAAGCCGTGAGTGGGGAGGGACTAGAGATCGTACTGAAGAGAAGACTCAATGACGGTCAACAGGACAAATACTCGCACAAATTCAAGATAGCAGAGATACATAGTTACGCTAAACTCAGTCCAGGCACAGCGACGTATGTATTCAGAGTAGTCTCAGAGCATGCGTACATCAGTCAGTCTAAGACTATATCTAAGCCGTTTGCTAATACTACAGGTCAGTTAATAAAGAATATCTGTATAGACGAACTGTCTATAGATGAAAGCGATCTCTCTATTAATACAGCTACGAAAGAGACTATAGTAGGTGTATATCCACGTATGAGACCTATGAACCTTATTAATTGGTTAACACGGAAGTCATATGATAATGGTAGTCCTTTCTTCTTCTATGAGACATTAGGTCAAGGTATAGTGTTTGATTCGTATGAGAACATTGTTAATAAGAAGTATAAGGATGTAGATGGTAATGAGAAAGATTCTTACAGAGAGTATAAGTACGCGCCTAACATAACTACTATAGTAGGAAGTGAAGAGAACAATAAGATATTAGCTCGGAAGATATTAACTCTTAGCTCGGAGTTTAATATGAGTAGTTATATGAACCTAGCAGCTGGAGCCTATTCATCTACTCTACATACTATAGATATAGCTACTAAGTCTTATAAGAAACAGACCTATGCGTACAGTGATACTCAGATTAGATTGAATGCTAATGGTGTAGTTCCAATTGGTAGTACGATTGAAGATAGACCTATAGAACAACATAGGGATTCGACTAACTTTTATATCAGTCTAAACACTTCGGCTGTATCAGGGGGCTCTAGTTACCATGCACCGAGTGAGACTCAGATACTTTCAGCGAATGCTTATATACAGAATATGGATACCTTGGAATTAAACATTGAGATATTCGGAGACTTTAATCTTTGCGCGGGTATGACTATAGATGTTAACGTAGTAAAGTCTATGGAAGCAGGCGATAATAAACGTACCAAAGACCTATACCTTTCAGGTAAGTACATTGTTTCTTCTATAGTACATAGTTTTGCTGATGAGTATCGTATGAAGTTACTCTTAAAGAAAGACTCATACATAGACAGTTTGGATAATATTAAATAGGATATATGCAATGATACTTTTAGTTCTGATAGAAACATACGTAAAAATTTTTTCCGCCGAAAATCCTGGCGCGAAAGGGAGTCTTAAATAATGAACAGAATGGATCAGTTTATAGGTGGTGGATTTACTTGGTTTACAGGAGAGATCGTTGACATTAATGATCCTTTACTTTCTAACAGAGTAAGAGTTATGCCTTTCGGCTACTATGATAATACTATACCTTCGGATAAACTTCCGTGGTCTACTGTTATGATGCCAAATACGTCCTCTTCCTTTAAGGGTTATGGCTCGAATCATGAGTTGATGGTTGGATCGTGGGTGGTAGGATTCTTTAGAGATGGACAGTCTGCACAGGATGCTATAGTGATGGGTTCAATTGCTTCCTCTACCAATAGTATTATCGACATTCCGGTAGAAGCACAGCTTAATCCTCCTACTAATAAAGTACATAAGACTGAAGCTGGTCATATGATAGAGATTGATAATACTCCGAGTGCAGAACGTATTAATATAAAGCATAAAGATGATCATACATTTAGTATGACTGGTGCTGAAATACAGATAAGACATAAGAGTGGAACGGTTATTAATATTAACGAAGAAGGAACAGTCCTTATAGATGCAGTTAATGATATAGTAAATATTGATGGTAACACAACTATAACTGGTACTCTTACTGTATCGGATGCTACTAGTTTGCAATCTACATTAGCTGTTACGTCTGCTCAAACTAATAATTCTACTATAGTTGCAAGTGGCGAAGTAACTGGTAACGGTATTAAGCTAAGCGATCATAAACACGAAGGATCTCCTACTGCATCAAGTGGTCCTAAATCAGATACAGGTAAACCGGTTTGACTTTAAATCGACTGATAACGGAGTATAAATAGTTATATGTCTACTAATAATCTATCAGATAAATCATCTCAGATCAACGAACCTAGCGGGGTTCTTGGAGATCTGAAAAGAATTCAGTCAGCGTCGAGGCTTAAACCTTGGACTGACTTAGATCTTAACTTAACTCTTCATCCAATACGTAATGATATTATTCCGTTGAAAGATGATAGGGCTATCAAGTATGCAGTACGTAATCTACTGTTAACTAACTTTTATGAGAGACCATTCAATCTTGGTCTTGGTGCTAATCTAAGAGGTTTACTCTTCGAACCAGCAGATGAGATTACTAAACAAGCATTAAGAGAAAATATAGCAAGAACAATAGTAGATGGCGAGCAAAGAGTCCAACTTTTGTTTATTGATATTGTTGATGATGCAGATACTAATTCATATAGGATTCTAGTTAAATTTAGAATCAAAGAATACGATTCCAACGAAACTGTTGATATCGTATTAAAACGTTTAAGGTAAGAAACTATGGCAACTAATTTAAATGTAACCGAACTTGATTTTGATCAAATCAAAAAGAATCTAACTAACTATCTAAAGACTCAAACAGCTTTTAATAGTCATGATTTTGAAGGATCCGGTTTGTCTGCGCTCTTAGACGTATTAGCTTATAATACGCACTACAATGCTATGACCGCTCACTTTGCTTTAAACGAAGCATTCTTAGATTCAGCTCAGATCCGTGGTAACATTGTTACTCGTGCAAAACTATTAGGTTATATACCTCGTTCTGTATTAGCTCCACGATCTACTATCAATATTACTGTTGACGTATCTGGAGAAGCTGGTACTCTTCCATCTACATTAACTTTACCACGTGGTACTAAACTTACTACTCAAGTTGATGGCAGGAATTACAGATACGTAGTACTTAACGAACAATCAGCTGTTATTTCTGCTGATAGTGGTAGTTTTGTATTTAGTAATGTAATTATTGTTGAAGGTACACGTAAGAAATTACTATATAGAGTTGATAACGATATTGAAAATCAGAAGTTTCAAATATCAGATGACGATGCCGATACATCTACACTTAGAGTACTTGTTCAGGCAAACGAACAATCTAGTTCTTATGATAACTATACACAATTTGAATCTTTACTTAACGTTAACTCAGCTAGTAGAGTATTTTATCTCCAAGAAAATTCAAATGAATACTTTGAAACATATTTTGGCGATGGTGTAACTGGTAAAAAACCTCTTAACAATAACATCGTAACTCTTGACTATATATTTACTAATGGCGAAGACTCAAACGGTGCTAGCTCGTTTACAATGGTAGATAATATTGGCGGATATGCAAATATTAGTATTACTACATTAGCTAAAGCTGCTGGTGGTTCTGTAAAAGAAACAAACGAATCAATTAGATTTAACGCACCATTAACCTTTACTTCTCAGAACAGAGCAGTAACTTCAGACGATTATAGAGCAATTATACAAAAAGAATTTACAAATATTAATTCTATATCTACTTGGGGTGGCGAAGATAACAATCCACCAGATTATGGTGCAGTTTATATTTCTATTAAGCCATTAGTTAACGAAACATTAACTGCTAATGAAAAAACTGAGATAACTAATACAATTCTTAAAGGTAAGAGTGTAGTATCTATTACTCCAGTTATAGTTGATCCTAACTTTACTTACTTAGAATTAGATGTTGCATTTAAATATAATCCAAACTTAACTGATAGATCATCTGTTGAATTAACTGCAGTTGTAAGAGACGCTATTTCTGATTATAACTTTAACGAACTTAATAAGTTTGATGGAGTATTCAGACATTCACAGTTACTTAAAGCTGTTGATAACGCTGATCCATCTATTCAGAATAGTAATGTAAGACCATACATGTTTATGAACATTACTCCTAATAAACTTGCTGCAGGATTAGATAATAACTTTACATTAGATTTTACAGCTCCGTTCTTTAATTCTGGTGCTTCTACTAACTTTATGATTTCATCTACTATGTGGAAATTCGGCGGTGAAGAAGTATACTTTGGAGATATTCCAATTTCTGGATCTACTGACAGACAGGTTATGGTTTATAAGATTGTAAATTCAGTAAACGTAACAGTTATTAATGATGCAGGACTTATCGACGTAACAGCTGGAACGATTACATTAAATAACTTTGTTTCTGATAATGATTCAGTTGACATTATTAGAATTACAGTTATTCCAGACTCATTAGATCTAGCACCGAAGCGAGATCAGTTAATTGCAATTGATCCACTAAGAGTACAAATCACTCCAAGCATTGATACAATTTCAGTATCAGGTTCTTCGGGTACTATAGATTATACAACAACTTCAAGGCTGAGATAAGATGGCAGGAACTCATAATCCTAATAATACGCTTTTCTCGTCGGATATATCCTCACCTGGATATATCCAAGCTGTAGCTTCGGCAAAAGCAAAGACAAAAGAAAACTTAAGAACTGAAGAACTAATACCTGCTGAGATATTAGAAAATTCAGTAGGCTTGCAAACATTATTAGAAGCTTATTATACCTATATGAACTTGGAAGAGTTTATATATCAGGAAACAGAAACATACACTGATAATATATTAGATGGTAAAGCTGTATTTAGAGTTATAGATCCTAAAAACGAAAACGATCATTTCTTTACTGATGATTCTGGAGCTAACTCAGTACTTACGATAACTGATAGTGATGGTATCATTACGCAGTTTGCTATGACTGGTAGTAATGTTTTTATTACAAATGGTAATAACCTTCCAGGATCTCTTGCACAATCCACTTCAGCTATCGGTAAAACGTTTACTGTAATAGGATTAGAATCTCACAACACGAAAAAAGCTTCTTTAGTAACTCCAATTAAATATTGGGCTGGTCCAGGCGCTTCGTATGCTCTTAATACGATTGAAGAGTCAATGGATATTGATAAGACTTCAAATCAGTACTTAGAACTTATACAAAAAGAAATTGCTGCAGTTATTCCTCGTTCTATTCCAGTTAATAAACGAAATCTTTATAAGGCAATGACTGATTATTATAAGATTCGTGGATCTTCAGATTCAATTGAAGTATTTTTTAGACTTCTCTTTGATGACGAAGTTGAAGTTGAATATCCTTGGGACAGTACTCTTATTCCGTCTTCTGGTAATTGGGAAGTAAATCCTGATTTGCCAAAGGGTGGTATCTATTTAGATAAAAAGGGTTTCTTATCAGATACAATTAAAGTTCAGGATAGTTTAAGATATCAAAAATTCTCGTATCTTATACGTACAGGTCAAAATTTATCTTCATGGGATTACTTCTATGATAGATTAGTTCATCCTGCTGGTTTTAAATATTTTGCTGAAATTCTTATTCAGTTATTTGCTACTCGTAATGAGTTAGGTGATGATCAAAAGATTTCAAGAGCATTGAGATACGTTGGTGGACCTAAGCATAATCAGTTAACTGGCGAATCATTTAGTGGATATGGAAGAACTAATAGATTTACGTTTTCTTCTATGCCAGATTTGCAACCAGGTGTTATTGGAATTGAAGACATTCCATTAATTATTGAAATGTTTGCTTCACAGTATTTACCATTTACATATGTAGATATCCATAGGTCAGGAAGATTCTCATTAACAGTTCCACAAAGCGGAGCTGGTGCTAATACAGTTACTGCTGTTGCAATTGCAGATCCAGGGTTTGGTTATACAACAGCTCCGGTAATTGTAGTTAACGGTGTAGAACAATCTGGTCAGACAATAACACAAGCTGTTATAACGTGTACTATTGACGCTCTAGGTAAAATTAATGGAGCAACTATTACAAATGCTGGAGCTAATTACTCATCTGCCTTTGCTAATGTTGCAGGTAATCCAAACTTATCTAAGATCTCTAATATAAATGTTGTACCTAACACTACTAAAAAGTATTCAACGCCTCCAGGTATATTATTTGATGCCCCAACTTCAATTGATAGTTTTGGAGCTCCACTAGCAAGTAATATTACAGCTAGTGGTAAATATACATTACAACCAACTTCAGTTGATAGAATTGAAATTGGAAATATCGGAAGTGGATATACTAGTCAGCCAACTGTTGTTATATCAGGTGGTAATGGTAGTGGTGCAACTGCAATCGCGTTTATCGAAAATGGTTCAATATCTCATATTGAGATTGTTAATTCTGGTTCTGGATATACTGAAGTTCCTACAATTGCTATTGCTGGTAACGCAACTGCGATTGTACAATTAGTTCCAACAGAAATAGCATCTGCTGTTATTACAAATCCAGGGTATGGTTATGTTAGAGAACCTGCGGTCTATATAGCATCAAGAGCTAAGAATGAAAATAGAGTTAAAGAACAAAAAGTTACTCGCATATTAGAATTAAATCATACTAATGTTGATCCATATTCTATTAAAGTAACAAACCCAGTTCAAAGTTCTGCATCAGTACGAGGTAGACAATTATACAATGGTAATCTATTACAAACAGGAGCTCTTACCTCTGGTCAAAACTGGTCAGTAACAGAAACCTCTCCAGTTTCAGATAAATTTATGGGTGGATACGATGTCACTGTTGTTCCAGCTGGATATAGAACCCAACCAGCAAATGACTACTACAGTCAAAAAACTAACATATTAAAAAATCATATGTTGTATGATTTTAATGAAACTTTAGAAGTATTAGGTGACGTAGATTTACAAAGTACTTCGATAAGTGATATAAATAAATATAACGTTAACTCGTTTGTGCACACAAATTAATAGGAAAATAAATCATGACGGCAATAGTAACTTCTAAATTCAGAACTCTGAACGCGGAGAATTTCAAAGACGATATTAACACACCTGTATCTGGATCAAGCGTATTCGTAGCAATCGGTAAAACTGACGCGTGGTCTAATGCTGTAAGCGATACTACAGATGCAGAACCATTCACTCCATATGACACAATAGATTCTTTAGTTGAATCTAGAGAGAATATGTTTGCATTAAAGAAACTTAATGCTGCAGACGTATCTCACGTTGTGCCAAGACATACTTGGACTACTGGAACGAGTTATGTTAGATGGGATTCAAACGATGCTGATATGTTTGATTACGCATTCTACGTTATCACTTCGGAGTTTAAGGTTTATAAATGTATCTTCTCTCCAGCAACTGGCTCTACTCAAGAACCAACTCAAACTTTAACTAGTCCAACAGCTGAATCTGATTTGTATATTTGGAAATACATGTACACGGTAGCCGTCGCCGATGCAGAGAAATTCCTTACGACTTCTTATATGCCTGTTAAAACTATTAATGTTGAGACATACGGTAACGACGCTGCCGCAGAAGCTGCTTTGTCAGAAGGCGATTATGCTCAGTATCTAAACCAAAAAGCTTCAAGAGATTCTTCAACTGCTGCTGGTATTGAAAGAATTGAGGTAGTTACTGGTGGTACTGGTTATACATCTGCACCTAGTGTTTATGTTACAGGTGCTGGTACTGGTGCAACTGCTACTGCTACTGTATCTGGTGGATCTGTTACAGCGATTGCAGTTACCGCGAAAGGTACTGATTATTCAACAGTCCATATTAAAATAGAAGGCGGCGGTGGTTCAGACGCTGCAGCACGAGCTGTACTTTCTCCTGAAAATGGTCATGGTACAGATCCAGTTAAAGAACTTGGTGGTTTCTTCTCAGCAGTTAATACATTACTAGATGGTTCTGGTGGTGGTGATTTAACAGTTGGCAACGATTTCAGACAAATCACATTAGTTAAAAATCCGTTTAATTTCGGAACTTCAGTTGTTTCGACATCTGCAACATTAAAAGCAACTCCGGCTTTAAGTTTTTCTGCAACAACTTCTTCATTCGTTGTTGATGAACTAATCACTCAAGGCAGTGGCGCAACATTAGCACAAGCCTATGTAGTTGAAGTTGATAGTGGCACTGGGTATATACATTACCAACAAAACTCTAAGACTGGATATGGTAATTTTATACCAGGCACTGCAGTTGTTGGAGGAACATCAGGAGCTCAAGGAACGCCTAAGACAACTGTTAGCGCATTTGTAATTAGTCCTGAAGTTGATGTTCACAGTGGCGATGTTATATTCTTAGAAAACAGAAACCCGATTGATAGAACGGCTTCGCAAATCGAAGATATAAAAATCATAATCGAATTCTAATATAAATATCAATATAAATATTAGTTTAAAAGAGAGAACATATGACTACAACATCTATAAAAACTTATTCAGTCTCGCCGTACTACGATGACTTTAACGAATCTAAAAATTACCACAGGATATTGTTTCGTCCAGGTTTTGCGGTACAAGCTAGAGAACTTACTCAAATGCAGTCTGCTTTGCAGGCTCAAATCGATAGACATGGACAATACGCTTTTAAAGATGGTTCACGAGTTGTAAACGGCGAGTTATCTCTTAACATTGAATACGATTATTTAAAACTTGAAGGTTCATTTACTCACAGTAGCGTAGCGTACACTAGTGCTGGTTTATCAGCACTTGAAGGTACCGTTATTACTGGTACTGGCAATAGTGGTAACCAAGTAACTGCTTTAGTTTTAAAAGCAGTAGCTGCTGAAGGATCTGATCCTGATACTGTTTATATTAAATACCAAAAGTCTGGCGGAACTAATTCTGATGTAGAAAAGTTTGCAGCAGGCGAAGTGTTTTCTTCAAACGGCGATCCAGTAAAATATGGAATGGTTGGTAGTGGATCAGATACTGGTACTGGAACAGCTTCAACTATAGCTAATTCAATTGGTAAAGGTTCTTCTGTTGCTATAACCGAAGGTGTTTACTTTATATCTGGCTGTTTCTCATATGTACCATCAGCAACTCTTATTTTAGATAAGTATTCAAATAATCCATCATACATAATTGGTTTACAAGTAAGCGAAACTATTGTAACTTCTGGTAATGATGCAACGTTAGTTGATAATGCTCAAGGCGTTCCAAATACGTCAGCACCTGGTGCAAACAGATATCAGATATCTACAACTCTAATTAAACAGCCAATTGGTATTGCTAGTAGAACAGTTGATAACTACATAACGTTATTAACAGTACAAAATGGTACAATCAATGTAGATAAAACTGATAAAACAGAAGATACTGGATTATCATTAAGACTTGCTCAAAGAACATTTGATGAATCTGGCGATTATGTAGTTAAGCCATTTGAATTAGAAATATTAGAACATTTAAACACTACAACTAATTTTGGTAAGTATCTTGCTGCTGATGGCGGAAGCATTGATAAAATTGCTTTAGGTATTGAACCATCGACCGCATACGTACAAGGTTACAGAAATAATAAAGTTGGAACAACTTATATTGATATTGATAAGCCTCGTGGATCTGATGCTACTGGATTCTATAATGAGTCTAATACTCAAATCAATGTTGGTAACTATATCAAACTAGATAAGTCTGGTTTGCAAGGTGTTCCAGATTTAGAAAACTTTACTCCAATTACTTTAAAAGACTCTGGTGTTAGTGTTGGTACTGCTCGTGTAAGAGGAATGGAATCATTCTCAGATCATGTTAGATTATATCTCTTTGATATTAAAATGACATCAGGAAACTTTGGAGCTGTTGATAATGTATCACAAGCTGCTTATAGTTTTGTAGCTAATTTACTTGCAGCTGCTGTTGGTACAAGATTCGATGTTGGTAACAATACAGCGGTTTTCCAATTACCACATTCTGCAGTTAAAACTTTAGCTGATCCAACTAGAGATACTACGTATTCTATTAAAAGATTGTTTCAAGCAACAACAGGATCTGGTAGTTTATCAATAACAACATCAGTTGGTTTATTTGAAGACGTTAATGATATTATTATTGCACCAGTTGGTGGCGATGTTAAAACTAACGTACTTGGTAATAAAACTTCTGGTGGTAATGGTACTACTGGAGTTTCATATAACACAACTGCAATAGGAATTGCTAATGGTGTTGTTTGTAATGTAGTAGCTACAATTAAAAAGACTATTGCGCCAAAAACAAAAACTAATACTACTCAAGTTGAAACAATTAATGTAACAAATGGAACAACTCTTACTTATGATTTAAACAAAGCCGATATTATTGAAATTGTTTCTATCGTAGATTCTGCTGGTATTCCACAAACTGATAACTTTACGCTTGACAATGGTCAAAGAGATAACTTCTATGATGAAGGTAAAATCGTAAAAGTTAGTGGTAGTGCTGCTATTCCTACTGGTAATTTAGTTATTACATTTAAGTATTACATACACGGTGCTGGAGATTACTTCTGTGTCGACTCATATCCTACAGCTGATTATGCTAATATCGCAAGTTTTTCTGGATCAAATGGTTCTATTGAATTAAGAGATTCCATAGACTTTAGAGCAAGAAAATCTGATGTTGCTGATAACTTTACAAGTGCAGGATCAAGCTTATGTGGTGCGCCAAAAGTTGGTCACGCTTTAACTGCTGATATTAACTATTATCTTCCTAGAATTGATAAGCTTATCATTAGAAGAGATGGTCAATTTGAAGTTATTAAAGGTGTTCCATCAGATAACCCACAACCACCTGAAGATAAAGAAGATGGTCTTACGTTATATCAATTAAAACTTAAGCCTTATGTGTTTAATTTATCTGGCGTTATTCCAGATATAAAAAGCAACAAACGATATACGATGAAAGATATCGGATCTTTAGATAAAAGAATTAAAAATTTAGAATACTATACTTCACTATCATTACTTGAGCAATCAGCTGCTGATATTCATATGGTTGATAGCAATGGATTGTCTAGATTTAAAAACGGTATTATAGTAGATTCATTTAAAAATCAATCTATCGCTGATATGTCTCATGAAGAATGTAGTGAATCAGTTGATAAAGAAAATGGTGTCTTAAGACCAGAATGTCCAGCAAAGAACGTTAATCTAATTACGTCTCCTACTATAAGTAGCACTGCACAAAAGACTGGTTCTAATTGGACTATGCCATATTCAGAAACGTCTCACACAGTTCAACCTTACGCTTCTATGGCTGTTAACGTAAATCCATATAACGTATTTACTTGGAATGGTCGAGTTCAATTATCTCCTGAATCAGATGAATGGAAAGAAACTGATATAAGACCAGACGTTATAATCGATGATGATGGTCAATATGAGCAATTTGTATCTCGTGCCAAAGAGACTGGAATTCTTGGAACTGTTTGGAACGAATGGGAAACTAACTGGGCTGGACGTCAAGTTGAAACTCAAATAACTGCAACTACTAGAGCTGGCGATGACACGTGGTTTGATCAAAGACGAGCAACTCCAAATACTCAAGCTGGTCAAATTACAACAACAGCAACTACAGTTACTTCTAATCAGTCAAGATCTGGATTAAGAACTGATGTTAGTTTTGATACTGTAACTAGAGAAACTGGTAACAGAATCGTTGAAGTTAACTTTGTTCCATTCATGAGATCAAGAAAGATTTACTTTAAAGCTTCTCGTATGAAGCCTAACACTAAGGTATACGCATTCTTTAATAACGTTAATGTTACTGCATACTGTAAATCTGAAGCTTATCAAGAATGGTCAGAAACTACAAGTGTTGTTGAATATCCTGGAGCATTAAACAATGCTGGCGGTGGAACTTTAGTTACTAACAACTTAGGTCAAATCACTGGAACATTTATTATTCCGAGAAACTCTACAACTAAATTCAAATGTGGTACTAAAGAGTTTAGACTAAGTGATTCATTAACTAATGATAAATCAGGCGAAGGAACTTCAGCAGAAACTATGTTTCATGCTCAAGGTCTTATAGAGTCTACAGAAAGAACTATTACTAATACTAAAGTAGCAAGATTAGAAACTTCTAGATTGAATCTTCAAAGAGTTATTAGTGAAACGTTTAATCAATCATCTACAACTTGGACTGATCCATTAGCTCAAACTATTTTGATTGAAAAGCAAGGCGGTTTATTTGTTACATCTGTTGATCTTTTCTTTAAAAGTAAATATACAATTAAGACTGGAAGCGATGTACAAATTCCAGTATCTATTAGTATTGTTTCTACTGAAAACGGTGTACCAACACAAACTATAGTTCCTGGAACTGAAGTCGAGTTATATCCGTCAAGTGTTAATACATCAAGTACTGCTACAGCATCTACTAGATTTACATTCGAAACTCCAGTATATTTAATGCAAGATCAAGAATATGCTATTGTTATACAAGCTGATTGTGACGAATACGAAGCTTGGGTTGCTGAAATGGGTGGGTTTGACGTTACTAATACTAACTATAGAATCAATAAACAACCACATGGCGGGTCATTCTTTACTTCTCAAAATGCTTCAACTTGGACTCCTGATCAAAGTAAAGATCTTAAGTTTACTCTTAATAGAGCTGAGTTTGCTGGATCTACTAAAGAAGTTACATTTGTTAATGATACAATTCAAGTAAAATCATTAACTCCAAACGCAGCTTCTACAGTTAATAGCTCAGGCGTTATTACAATTAGACATCCTAATCACGGTATGCATGGAACATCATCTTCTGTTATTATTGCTGGTGTTACAACGTTTAATGGTATATCTGCTGCTAATATTAATGGCACTCATACGATTAGCAATATTACGCATGATACATATAGTATTACAGCTAATAATAGCGATGTTGCCAATTCAACAGGATCTGGCGGTGGGTCAGTAATTACAGCTACAGAAAATAGACATTTCGATCTATGTCATCTACAAGCTGCAAGCATGATTCTACCAGGAACTGATATTAGATATTATCTAACATCAACAACTCAAAAGTCTATTGATGGTGCTGAAACTCCATACGCTACTGCTGATGAAATTGAAATATTGCCAAACTCGAATCGTTACTTTAATACGCCTAGACTTGTAGCTTCAACTGCAAACGAAACTGGTAGTGCTAAGACATTCACGTTAAGAACAGTTCTTACAACTAACGCGAGTCATTTAACTCCAGTACTTGATGCTAATAGATTATCAGTAATTACAGTTCAAAACAAAATCGGGCATAATGGAACTACATCAGAAACCAATGCTTATGGCGGAACTGAACTTTGTAAATATATTACTAAGAAGATAGATTTAGCTGAAGAAGCTGATATTATTAATGTATTTCTATCAGTTAATAGACCAGCAGGATCTACTATAGATTTTTACTATAAGACTTTAGCTTCTGGTTCTGATGTTGATTTCGCTGGTTTAGACTGGACATTAGCTTTACCATCAGATGATATACCTACTAATGGTAACAGCAATGTATATAACGAAGTTAAGTATTCAATTGAAGAAATTTCAGCTGGTGTACCTTTAGCTAGCTTTGGTTCAATGGCGTTTAAGATTATTTTAAAATCTAAGAATTCATCAACACCGCCAACTATAAAAGACTTCAGAGCGATCGCGGCTACTTAATGGAGAATATGACTATGCCTAAAAAAACTAAGAAAGTTGAAAACAATCCTGGGCTAGAGCGAGATACCGCCACTAAAGCTATTATAAATACTAATAACGATGCATACCTAGCAAGAAGAACACAGATAAAGGCAGCACAGAATAAACGAATACTTGATGATACGCAAAGTCGAGATATAGATAATCTAAAGAACGATGTTGCTGAAATTAAGAAAATGCTACAGAAACTAATTGGTGGAAAATAATGGCTAACAAAGAAACTAGAATTTATAAAACGGACACGTTAGAGAAGCTTAGACAAAAGTCTAATGAGATCTCGTTACACTTAGGTGATAACGAGCAACTCAACGCGTTAATGGCTGATAAGACATATGTCTATTCAGCATCAGCAGGACAAACTTTGTTTGATGGTAGTGATACTTCATCTCCAGCAAAGACTTCAAAGTTTGAAACTAGTCCAGCACATACAGTTGATAACACTGCGGGTTATATTATTCTTGATAGCGTATCTTCTATAGCTTCTTCTTATATCGCAGACGCTATGATATATCAAGGTACTACAGGATCACCAACCTGGCAAGCATATATTATATCAGCAACTACTGATAAAATTCTAGTAAGAGATTCTTCTGGTACATTCGCAACAACAGTTGATCTTAAAGTTGGCGCTTCATCTCCAGATACAATTACAAATTCAAAGATAGCTCGAATTATAATTGAATCATACCCTGTTGGTATTGTAAGAGTTTATAATGATGGAACTGAACTTATTCAAGGAATAAATTCTAACGGTTTCCACGTAGCAAATATTAGAGCAACAATTAGTCAAACTGGATCTCCTACATTAACTCATTATACTGAAGGTACTACAATTTATCAAGGTGGGACTTATACGTCTCAAGCTGAAGTTGAATCAAGCGCATCTTGGTATGGTACTTTACATTCTGTTTCTAATGGTGTTATAAGAGTTAAAACATATAGTGGTACTTTTAGCGCATCGGTTTTAATTAGACCTTTAGGATATTCTAACGATACTATTACTGGAACAAATCACGGAGCTTTAGTTGCTGTTGATAATACTTATGGATCATACGTACAGTTAACAACTCCAGCTGCTAGTTCAGATCAAGTTAAAGTTTTCTCATTAGATCTTGTTGCGGCAATTAATGAATTACAAGATGATATTGGTACTGTCGAAAGTTTAACAACTGCTGCTAATGATTTAGTTTTAGCAATTAATGAACACGACGCTGAACTTGGAACAATCACTGCTGCAGCAATGGGTACAACAGCTTCAACTGTAAGTACTGCTATTAAAGAACACGAAGATCAAATTGGTAATGTTAATATAACAGGCATTGATGCTTCTAATAACACTATCACTGGAGCACTTGACCAATTACACGGTGAAGTTGGTAACGTCACTGCTTCAAACTTAGGAACATCTGCTTCAAACTTAACGTCTGCTGTAAGAGAACATGAAGATCAAATTGGTAATGAAAATATTACTTCAATTGACTCTGGTTCAAATACAATTACTGGCGCACTTAATCAATTACATACAGAAGTTGGCGATTTAGGTTTACATACAACATCATCAGATTTAACACAAGCAATTAATGAATTAGAAGAAGACTTGTTTAACGCTGAAGGTGCTGCTAAAAGAACAAGAACTGATCTACTTACAAGCGATAAAAGTTCGATTGTAGATTCTATTAATGAATTACATACCGAGTTATACGTAAGTGGTGCATCATTTACTGGATTATCTGCTACTGATTTTAAAGCTGCTGTTAACGAACTTAGAGTTGAGCTTGGAGATCATAGCGCATTAGATACCAATACTAGTACTTCTGCTGTAAACGCAATTAACGAATTAGAAAATGTACTAAGAGATGATACCACTGGAAGAAGTGGATATGAAATGGGTACTAATGCTAATAACATTGTTGCCGCAATTAACGAAATAGAAACTGTATTGAGAGGCACAAACGCAAATTATACTCTTAATACCGCAGCTCAAAACATAAGAGATGCTCTTAATGAGCATGAGACACAAATTGGTAATATGTTGTTTAACACAGCTGGTCCTGTTGATGCTGATAATTCAGATAACATATCACGAGCTGTTAGAATTCTTGATGCAGAGATTGGCAACACAACTTACACTGGCAACGATCTTACAACAGCAATTAGAAATACTCAAGATGATATTTTAGTTGCTGGGTCTCTTACAACGCTTACAACGACTAATAAGTTTATTCAAGGCGCGATTAATGAAATCGAAGCTGACTTGTTTAACGCTGGTAACGCTGGATCAGGCGGCACAAGAAGAGAAATGGCTGATCTTAAGACTACAGATAAAACTTCGATTGTAGATTCTATCAATGAAGTCTTTGATGATATTCATACTGCTGGTTCTTTAACTAGTCTTAATACTGTGTCTAATCATGTAGTTGGAGCTATTAACGAAATCGAAGCAGTCTTCGATGCATCAGCTACAAGCATTATCGCTGGAACAGATGCATTTACTATTACTTCAGGTTTATTTACAGTTGATTCATCAGATGATATTATTCTTGACGCTAATCTTAATGATATAATATTTAAAGACAACACGACTGAATTCGGTAGAATTACTAATACTGGCGCTCAATTGGTAATAAAGTCTGGAGCTAATCAAACTTTCTTAACTGCAAATAATACAGATGCTACGTTTAATAACAACCTCACAGTAGAAAATAATTTAGATGTTGATGGAGCACTTAATGTTGATGGACATACAGATCTTGATTCAACAAGAATCGATGGTGACCTAGACCTTAATGGTTCAGTTGATATTTCAACGAATGCTGTTATTCATGGAACTACAGAATTAAATAGCACATTGGGCGTTGATGGTAACTTTAGAGTTGGTAGCGGAAATACATCTAAGTTTGATGTAGAAGCAACTACTGGTGATACTCAAATTGATGGAAATTTAGAAGTAGACGGTACTGTTGGAATTGATAATGACCTTAGAGTTGGTATCTCCGGAACCAATAAGTTTAATGTAGAAGCAACTACTGGTAATACTCAGATTGATGGTACATTAGAAGTCGATGGTACAGCTGGTATTGATGGTGACCTAAGAGTTGGTGATAATAAATTTAATGTTACTGCTTCGACTGGCTCTACTCAGATTGATGGAACATTAGATGTTGATGGAGACTTCGAAGTAGGATCAAGTAAGTTTAATGTTACTGCTTCGACTGGCTCTACTCAGATTGATGGTACATTAGATGTTGATGGAAACTTTGAAGTAGGAGCAACTAAGTTTAATGTTACTGCAACTTCGGGTAACTTTGTCGCTAAAGGCACCGGCCGGGTTGATGGACATACAGATCTTAATTCAACAGTAACTATTGATGGTATTACTACAATAACAAATACTACTGAATCATCAGTAAGTAGCGCAACAGACGGAGCATTAATTGTTACCGGTGGCGCATCGATTGGTAAGAATCTATATGTTGGTGGAAACTTACAAGTTGAAGGTACACAAACAGTTCTAAATACTGAAACCTTAACGGTTGAAGATACCTTAGTTCTTGCTGGTAATAGTCTATCTGCAGAACCAACAACTGGTGGATTTGGTTTAGAAGTTGGTCCAATTACAAGTCCAAGTGGTATGGCCGCTGGAGTAACTGGTGCTCATAGTATTGTATACAACTATGCAAATGATCGATGGGAAGCTGATGGATCTTTAATTCTATCAAC
>Ga0209712_10001808_pt1 | contig 18002 bp, 14 predicted proteins | sample ArcOceMetagenome_FD_187443 | JGI IMG/M metagenome (GOLD analysis project Ga0209712, IMG submission 187443) | Marine eukaryotic phytoplankton communities from Arctic Ocean - Arctic Ocean - Greenland ARC118M Metagenome (SPAdes) (version 2) | ecosystem: Environmental > Aquatic > Marine > Oceanic...
AAAGCTAAATTTTATTTATTGATTGTTGAAGAAAACTCTGATAAAAATAACCGTTGTATTTGTAATGACTTGTTTTTTTACGGCATGTAATGTTGTAAAACGGGTTGAGGCTACCGATTATTTGTTGACTGAAAACAGTTTCTACATCAACGGTCAGAAGAAAAAATCAGAGGAACTTAACAATTTATCTTTTCAAAAAAAGAATGCTGCACTGCTTGGAATTCCCTTGCGATTGCATATTTATAATTTAGCACGCCCCCACAAAGATTCGCTCTTTGAGGCTTGGCTTCAAAAAAATCCCAAACGAAAACAACGTTTAATTTCTAAACTTTCAGAAAAACAACTCAATCAGTTAAAAACCTCATCGCTAGGGTTAAATCGATGGTTGAAAAATACGGGGGAAGCACCTATACTTTTAGATTCTTTAAAAATAAATAAAACGAAACTAAACTTAGAACGCTATTATTTTGCAAATGGGTGGTTTGACAGAACTGTTGATTTCAAAGTGGATACTGTCGGATTAAAAAGAGCTGTATTAAGGTTTGAGATCGAGACTGGAACCCCTTATGAAATCGGAGAAATTTCGGAACGGATTGACTCCCCAGTAATCGATACTTTATATGCAAATTTAAAATCAGGTTCTTATCTAAAAACAGGTGAGCAATTTAAAATATCAAATTTTGACAACGAACGAAGCCGTCTGACCACGGCATTTAGAAACTCAGGAGCTTACCATTTTGCAGAAGAATATATCCGCTACGAAAATGACACGATTGGAATAAAAAATAAGGTGAATGTTAAGATGAAAATTCAGGATAGGATTATTCGAAATGACGATTCCATTGTACGTGTGCCGTTTCAAACCTACCGAATTAAAGCTGTGAATATTTATACGGATGCTACTTTTGAAAACCGTTCAAAAACTGTTTCAGATTCTGTAAGTTACAACAACTATAATGTGTATGCTTATAAAAAATTAAAGTACAAACCTGAAGCGTTAACCGATGCCGTACTGATCACAAAAGGCAGTGTGTTTAAAGACTTGGACCGCGCACGCACCTATCGCTACCTGAACGAACTAAGAACGTTTAAATACCCTAACATTGAATATGTAGAAAACCCACAAGATACCACGCTGACTGCTAATATTTATTTAACCCCAAAGGAAAAGTACGGTTTAGGGTTTGATGTGAGTGTTTCACAAAGTAACATACAAAAAGTAGGACTATCCTTTACGACGGGCGTTGTCATTCGCAATATTTTTAAAGGAGCAGAAACCCTTCAAATTTCGGCATTGGGAGCTATTGGAGCATCAAAAGATGGTGCAAGTGCAGAGGATGGTTTTTTTGATATAAATGAGCTTGGAGCTGACATCAAAATAAATATTCCTCGTTTGTTTTTTCCGCTGAATACCGACAAAATTATTCCAAAATATATGTCCCCTAGTACACAAATTAGTACAGGATTTACAGGACAAACAAATATTGGTTTGGACAAACAAACCTTTAATAGTGTTTTTAGTTATAAGTGGTTTCCGTCGGAAAAAGTCACAAACACACTTGATTTAGTCAACTTACAATACGTGAGAAACCTGAATCCAACCAACTATTTTAGTGTGTATCAAAACTCCTTCAATCGGCTTCAATCTATTGCCCTTGACTCCTATGCAACCCCAACCGATTTTTTGAGCACAAACGCCGATGGACAACAAGCACTTCTTGAATCGCGAGCGGATGAATTTATTAATTTAGTGAATGAGGATCTTTTGTATAAAACCTCCAACCCTAATGAATATCAAACGGTTCGGAACATTCAGGAGCGAAAAAGTCGATTGGTTCAAGACAACTTTATTTTGGCTAGTAATTTTAATTATGTTCGAAACAGTCGAGAAAACCCTTTTGACACCAATTTTTCAATTTTCAGAGTAAAATTTGAATTCGCTGGAAACTTGCTTTATACGGCTTCAAAATTACTGGATCTTGAAAACAATTCGAAAGGCGCTTATAAAGTAAGTGGTGTCCCATTTTCTCAATACATTAAATCCGAAATTGACCATATTAAACTTTGGGATTTAGGCCGTAGTAATGTGTTGGCGTTGCGAAGCTTTTTTGGAATCGCAATCCCCTTAGGAAATGCAACAAGCATCCCGTTTTCTAAAAGTTTTTTTGCAGGAGGTTCCAACGACAACAGAGCATGGACGGCTTATAATTTGGGCCCTGGAAGTTCTGACAATAACAATGAGTTTAACGAAGCAAACATGAAACTTGCTTTTAGCTTGGAGTACCGTTACAACTTATTTGGAAATCTGAATGGTGCCTTTTTTATGGATGCTGGAAACATTTGGAATGTCCTAGACGATGTCACAGACACCAAGGCTACTTTTGACAACCTTAAATCTTTAGAAGATATTGCGATCGGTGCAGGAATCGGATTGCGTTATGATTTTAGTTTTTTTATTCTCAGGTTTGATACCGGCTTTAAAACCTATGAACCTACTTTTGGAGATCAAAATCGTTGGTTAAATAACTTCAATTTCAGCAATGCCGTTTACAATATAGGGATCAATTATCCGTTTTAGAAATTCCAGATTAGCTATATCGTTTTCGTATAATAATCGGCTAATCACATCCAATAAATCGTCCGAAATTATTTAAAATCACTACTTTTACGGCTTCAACAAAAACAATCAAAATGAGTCACAACATTAAACCAGGCGTTGCTACAGGACGCGAAGTTCAAGAGATTTTTAAACTTGCTAAAGAAAAAGGATTCGCCCTTCCAGCGGTGAATGTTATTGGCTCAAACACAATTAATGGTGTTCTTGAAACTGCAAAAGAATTAAATGCTCCCGTAATTATTCAGTTTTCGAATGGTGGTGGACAGTTTAATGCTGGAAAAGGACTTTCAAACGAAGGTCAAAAAGCAGCAATTGCAGGATCCATTGCAGGTGCTAAACACATCCATGAAATGGCGTTGGCTTATGGTGTTCCTGTGATCTTACATACCGATCATTGTTCAAAAAAATTATTACCTTGGATTGATGGTTTACTAGATGCGAGTGAAGTTCATTTTGCACAAACTGGCAAATCATTATACAGCTCTCACATGATTGATTTATCTGAAGAGCCAATTGAAGAAAATATCGAAATCTGTAAAACTTATTTAGAGCGCATGTCCAAAATGGGGATGACACTTGAAATTGAATTAGGAATTACAGGTGGTGAAGAAGATGGAGTTGACAACAGTGATGTTGATGTTTCAAAATTATATACTCAACCCGAAGAAGTTGCTTATGCTTATGAAGAGCTTAGTAAAGTGAGTGATCAGTTTACGATTGCGGCTGCTTTTGGAAATGTGCACGGTGTGTACAAGCCCGGTAATGTAAAATTAACTCCGAAAATTCTTAAGAATTCTCAAGAGCACATTACTGAAAAGTATGGTGTTTCAGAAAACCATATTGACTTCGTATTTCATGGTGGATCTGGATCAACTGTCGAAGAAATCAGAGAAGGAATTTCGTATGGTGTGATCAAAATGAATATCGATACAGATATGCAATACGCATTTATGACCGGAATTCGTGATGATTTCAAAACAAACGAAGCTTATTTAGCAGCACAAATCGGAAATCCAGACGGTAGTGATGTTCCAAATAAAAAATATTATGACCCGAGACGTTGGTTACGTGAAGGTGAAAAAGCATTCATCGCTAGACTTAAAAAAGCATTTGAGGATTTAAATAATGTCGATACATTATAAAATTTGTGTAGTTTTGTACTTTAATTTTACCGTTTAGACACTAATATATGGCTTGGTTCAAAAGAAAAGACAAAGGAATTCAGACACCCACAGAGGCAAAACGTGACACACCCAAAGGGCTTTGGTACAAATCCCCTACTGGTAAAGTCATTGAGACGGACGAATTAGAAAGAAATTTCTATATCAGTCCAGAAGATGGTTACCACGTGCGTGTTGGAAGTAATGAATACTTTAAGATGCTTTTTGATGATAATACATTCAAAGAGTTGGATCCAAATATCACCTCCAAAGATCCTTTAAAGTTTGTGGATAACAAGGCTTATACCGATCGGTTAAAGGCTGCGCAAGCAAAAACAAACCTTAAGGATGCTGTACGAACGGCTGTTGGAAAATCCAAAGGGAAAGAACTAGTCATCGCTTGTATGGACTTTAGTTTTATTGGAGGCTCAATGGGATCTGTTGTTGGAGAAAAAATTGCACGTGCTGCGGATCATGCGCTTCACAACAATTTACCTTTCATGATTATTTCAAAATCTGGAGGTGCTCGAATGATGGAAGCTGCTTTATCGTTAATGCAACTGGCTAAAACTTCTGCGAAACTCGCACAACTTGCTGATGCGAATATTCCTTATATTTCACTTTGTACCGACCCCACTACTGGTGGAACGACGGCTTCATTTGCAATGTTAGGCGATATTAATATTAGCGAACCTGGAGCGCTCATTGGATTTGCAGGTCCTCGTGTGGTAAGAGACACTACTGGTAAAGAATTGCCGGATGGTTTTCAAACTGCCGAATTTGTAAAGGAACATGGTTTTTTAGATTTCATCACTCCGCGAAATAAACTCAAAAACAAAGTGAACCAGTACATTGATTTAATTTCAAATCAACCTCTTAGAGCTTAAGTAAACGAAGTATTAAGAAATATACATGTAATAATTATAATACCTTTGTTGCATCATTACTTTAGATATTATTAACCAAAATAACCAATACGATGAAAACTTTTACAAAAATTAGTATGTTACTGCTTGCAATGATTACAATTTTCTCTTGCAACAAATTAGATGAATTAACAGAGTTTGATATCACCCAAGATTTTTCCACAGCTGTTAATGTGAATGTTGTTGAAGATTCCGCTGGAGCTGCTCAAACTTGGTCTCAGTCCTCAACGATCAATCTGGCAACAAATGATGAAATTCAATCAAATTTAGATTTAGTTCAAGATGTTAATATTAACTCTATAACGTTTAAAGTTATTAACTTCACAGGCGTAGAAGGTGCTATTGCGACTGAAGCATCTATAAGCTTTGGAGATACCGTAATTGCAGTTGCTGACATCACCCTTGAAGACAGTACGACTATTTACTCTATTGGGAGTTCTTCAGAACTAAATGCAATTGCAAACGATTTAAAAAACGCGCCTCAAATTTCAGCAACAGTAAGTGGTACTGTGACAAGTACACCTGTACAATTTGATGTTTTCATATCTCTAGATGTGACGACTACTATAGATGTATTGTAATAAAACATTTTATTATAAAATAGTAAAAACGAGCCTTTGGGTTCGTTTTTTTTGTGCTAAGGTTTATAGCTGAATCTCGATCCCCAAATAAAACAGAAAACCACAAGGAATAAATAGTCGAGAATCACTATATTTGCGACTTAATTACGATAGACGTAGTTAACGCATAAAAATTATTTAAACAATATTGGAATGTATTTAACAAAAGAAGCTAAAGAGAAACTCTTTAAAAAACACGGAAAAGATGCCAAAGACACGGGATCTTCAGAAGGACAAATTGCCTTATTCACAGAAAGAATCAATCACTTAACTGAGCATTTAAAACAAAATCGTAAAGATTATAACACAGAACGCTCATTAGTTAAACTAGTTGGAAAACGTCGCTCATTATTAGACTATTTAATGAAGTCAGATATTTTAAGATATCGTGCGATTGTAAAAGAATTAGGATTAAGAAAATAAGATTACAAACCACGCTTTATGCGTGGTTTTTTAAGTTTTAACACTTTTATAGTTCATAAATAATAGAAGAAGCTAATTAGAGTTTTTCATTGGTCACACCACACAACGACAACAACACAACACCAATGTTTAATTAGAACAAAAAATTATGATACCAAAAGTATTTAAAGAGGTCATTGACCTCGGCGATGGAAGAGAAATCTCTATCGAAACGGGCAAGCTCGCAAAGCAAGCCCATGGATCCGTAGTCGTACAAATGGGGAAAGCCATGTTGTTATGTACTGTGGTCTCAAACTACAAACAATCTGATGTCAACTTTTTACCTTTAACGGTAGATTATCGCGAAAAATTTGCAGCAGCAGGTCGTTATCCAGGTGGATTCTTCAAAAGAGAAGCACGCCCTAGTGATGGAGAAGTTTTAACGATGCGTTTAGTGGATCGTGTATTACGTCCATTATTCCCTAAAGATTACCACGCAGAAACACAAGTAATGATTCAGTTGATGTCTCATGACGAAGATGTGATGCCAGATGCTCTTGCAGGTTTAGCTGCATCTGCAGCCATTCAATTAAGTGATTTTCCATTCGAATGTCCAATTTCTGAAGCACGTGTTGCTCGTGTAAACGGTGAATTCGTCATCAACCCAAGCCGTGCACAATTAGTAGATTCTGATCTTGAAATGATGATCGGTGCCTCTGCAGATTCTGTGATGATGGTAGAAGGTGAAATGGATGAAGTTTCTGAAGAAGAAATGGCAGATGCAATCAAGTTTGCACATGAAGCTATTAAAGTTCAAGTCGCTGCGCAGGTACGTCTTGCAGAAGCATTTGGAAAGAAAGAAGTTCGTGAATATGACACTGCTGAAGTCAATGAAGACTTAGAGCAACGTATTCATGCTTTAGCGTATGACAAATGTTATGCGATTGCTAAAAAAGGAACTTCAAAAGCAGAACGTAGTGCTGCATTTGCTGAAGTTAAAGAAGAAGTAAAAGCTTCTTTTACTGAAGAAGAAAACGAAGAATTTGGTCACTTGGTTAGCGGATACTACAGTAAAGCTGAAAAAGAAGCCGTACGTGAATTAACACTGAGTGAAGGTGTTCGTCTGGATGGACGTAAGACTGATGAAATCAGACCAATTTGGTGTGAGATCGATTACTTACCTTCAACACACGGTTCTGCAATCTTTACACGTGGAGAAACGCAAGCGTTGGCAACAGTAACACTTGGAACTTCAAGAGATTCAAATAAAATTGATATGCCTTCTTATGAAGGTGAAGAGAATTTTTACTTACACTACAACTTCCCTCCTTTCTGTACGGGTGAAGCAAGACCTTTAAGAGGGACTTCGCGTCGTGAAGTAGGACATGGAAATCTTGCACAAAGAGGCTTAAAAGGAATGATCCCAGCGGATTGCCCTTATACGGTTCGTGTGGTTTCTGAAGTATTAGAATCAAACGGATCGTCTTCTATGGCAACTGTTTGTGCAGGTACAATGGCATTGATGGATGCAGGGGTTAAAATTGAAAGACCAGTTTCTGGAATTGCAATGGGATTAATTTCTGACGGAGATCGTTATGCAGTATTATCTGATATTTTAGGGGATGAAGATCACTTAGGAGATATGGATTTTAAAGTGACTGGTACTTCCGAAGGAATTACAGCTTGTCAAATGGATATTAAAATCAAAGGATTGCCTTACGAGATTCTTGTAAATGCTTTGAAACAAGCACGCGCAGGTCGTCTTCATATTCTTGATAAAATAACAGAAACAATTGCTACTCCAGCGGAAGATGTGAAGCCACACTCTCCAAAAATGGTAACAAGAGTGATTCCAAATGAATTTATTGGAGCACTTATTGGACCCGGTGGAAAAGTAATTCAAGAACTTCAAAAAACAACAGGAACTACCATTGTCATCAATGAAGATCCTGTAACAGAAGAAGGAATTGTTGAAATTCTAGGAACGGATCAAGATGGTATCGATGCTGTTTTAACAAAAATTGATTCCTTGATGTTCAAACCAACTGTAGGAGAATCGTACCAAGTTAAAGTGATTAAAATGCTTGACTTTGGAGCGGTTGTAGAATATATGGATGCACCAGGAAACGAAGTGTTACTTCACGTAAGTGAATTGGCATGGGAACGTACTGAAAATGTATCTGATGTTGTGAATATGGGTGATATTTTTGATGTGAAGTATTTTGGACAAGATCCAAGAACACGAAAAGAAAAAGTATCGCGTAAAGCTTTGTTAGAAAAACCTGAAGGGTATGTTGCAAGACCACCAAGAGATGACAAACGTTCTGGTGGACGTGACAATCGCGGACGTGATAACAGACGCTAATACACATTAAGTTTTAACTTAATTAAATCAAAAAACCGTTTTTAAATTTAAAAACGGTTTTTTTTGTAACATTTAGTTTCAAATACTCGTATAACCTAATGATACACCCATTAACCAATTTAAAAACAAATCCTTTTAAATGAGACAGCTAAAAATTACCAAGCAGGTTACCAATAGAGAAACTGCGTCCCTAGATAAATACCTTCAAGAAATTGGAAAAGTTGATTTAATTACAGCCGATGAAGAAGTAGAATTGGCACAACGTATTAAAGCGGGAGATCAAATTGCTTTGGAGAAATTGACCAAAGCCAACTTACGTTTTGTGGTATCGGTTGCCAAGCAATATCAAAATCAAGGTTTGACGCTTCCCGATTTAATTAATGAAGGAAATTTAGGATTGATCAAAGCCGCTCAACGTTTTGATGAAACTAGAGGATTTAAGTTTATCTCTTATGCGGTTTGGTGGATTCGTCAATCGATCTTACAAGCCTTGGCAGAACAATCTCGTATTGTTCGTTTGCCTTTGAATAAAATTGGCTCGATCAATAAAATAAATAAAACCTATGCGTTTCTTGAGCAATCTCATGAACGTCCTCCAAGTGCTGAAGAAATTGCCAAGGAATTAGACATGACCATTAACGATGTTAAGGAGTCTATGAAAAATTCTGGACGTCACGTATCCATGGATGCGCCTTTAGTCGAAGGAGAGGATTCTAACTTATACGATGTCTTACGTAGTGGGGAGTCCCCTAACCCAGACAGAGACTTATTACATGAATCTTTACGTACGGAAATTGAACGTGCCTTAGAAACACTTACACCAAGAGAAGCAGATGTCATTCGATTGTATTTTGGACTCGGAAATCAACACCCGATGACTTTAGAAGAAATAGGCGAAACATTTGACCTGACTCGTGAACGTGTACGTCAAATAAAAGAAAAAGCCATTCGTCGTTTGAAACATACGTCGAGAAGTAAAATTTTAAAAACCTATTTAGGTTAATAACAAAACCCCTGCCAATTGGTAGGGGTTTATTTTTTATATTATTTTTGTAATTCAAATACCGAACAAATGAGCACAACCAAAATTGCACCTTCTATTTTAGCAGCCGATTTCGCCAACCTTCAAAGAGATATTGAAATGGTAAATTCTAGTGAAGCCGATTGGTTTCATATTGATATAATGGATGGCGTATTTGTGCCCAACATCTCTTTTGGAATGCCCGTTTTAAAAGCGATTACACAACATGCAAAAAAAACAGTTGATGTACACTTGATGATTGTAAACCCAGATCGTTATATCAAAACCTTTGCGGACTTAGGGAGTGATATCCTCACCGTGCATTACGAAGCCTGTACGCATCTTCACAGAACCCTTCAGGCAATCAAAGCAGAAGGCATGAAAGCTGGTGTGGCATTAAACCCACATACGAACATCAATGTTTTGGAAGACACGATTAATGATATTGACTTGGTATGCATCATGAGTGTCAACCCTGGTTTTGGCGGTCAAAGTTTTATAGAGAATACCTATGAAAAAGTAAAACAACTGAAGGCTCTTATTACGTCCAAAGGGGCATCTACACTCATAGAAATTGATGGCGGTGTGACCTCAGCAAATGCCAAAGCACTTAAAGACGCTGGCGCGGATGTATTAGTTGCGGGAAGTTTTGTGTTTAAAAGTTCTGAGCCAGCAAGTACCATTATAGCATTAAAAACGTTGACAGCCTCTTAGTTATTAGCTAACTGTCTATATCCCCATATCCATAATTGTATCCATAGTTATAATTGTATCCGTACGATCTATTTTCTTTAACACCATTGATGACATAACTCATGTTTTTAAGGCGGTTTGTTTTGCTTAAATCTATTGAAAAAGGTATCAGTTTTTTATCCGTATGGTTTGCACGAATTGCACATATAGTGGCATCGGCAAGGTGGGCTACCAATAAAGTATCTGTTACTAAAATGGTAGGCGCTAAATCGACAATTATATAATCGTAAACGAATTTAGCTTCTTTAATGAGGGTTTCAAAGTTACCATTGGCTAATAAGTGGGCAGGATTGGGAGGAATTGCCTCAGAAAACAAGACCTCATGATTTGGCTGTTTATCAAACACATTCATTGTAGAGGACTTCCAATCGAGGGTTGGATCTATTAAATAATTAGACAAGCCCATTTGATTTTTATTTATATTGGCGTAGGTATGAAGCTGCGGGTTTCTTAAATCTGCTCCTATTAACAAGACCTTTTTATTTAAACTTGCCATCGCAAGAGAAAGATTTAAGCTAATAAAGGTCTTCCCTTCTCCTTTGATAGTAGAAGTGCAAAAAATCACTTTTCCTCCCCCATCAGAAGGTAGGACAAAGTTCATATTAGTGGTTAGTATTCGGAAGGATTCCGCTAAGGCAGAGCGGTCATTAGGGTTGGTAAACACGGTATTTGTGCCTGTTTTAATTTGCGGGATTTCAGCAATAACAGGAATCTCACTGGAGAGGAGGTCCATGTCAAGTTTGTTATGAACTTTCGTGTCGAATAAAAAAATGACGTAAATAATTCCGAAAGGTAGCAACAGGCCTATCAATAAAGCACCTAAATATATTATTTGAGGCTTAGGGGATATTGGGGTTCCATCAGAAATACTATACTCAACAACCTTTAAGGTAGGTTCGGTGATCGCTAAATTAACAGAAGCTTCTTCTTTTTTTTGTAGTAAAAAAATAAACAGTCTTTCCTTAATGCTTTGTTGGCGTTCAATAGCGCGTAATTGCTGTTCTTTTTCAGGGATTCTAGACACCTTAGATTGAAAGGTTTGGTTCCGACGACTTAATTGGTCTTTAGTAACACTTAGTTGATTTACATAAGCAGAAATTGAATTATTAATATTCGCTTTTAAATCACTTAAGTTCGCTTCTAGCAAAGTTACTGTTGGGTTGTTGACGCCTGCACTGCTGATCAATTTTTGATACTGCAACACTAGGGTATTAAACTCTTTTAGCAAGGAATTAATGGTGTTGTTTTCGACACCGACATTGGCTGGCAATAAGGCTGTCATTGTTTTGGGATTTAAAAGTGATTGCTTTATCAATTTGGCTCAGCAATGAGACTTTCAGAACAGTAGATTGTTATTTAATACTTTGGAAACAATTTGATACCAAGAAGTCTATAATAACAGAGTGCTATTAGCTTAAGAAGAATATCGTTTTTTTGTAAATAATATAATCTTAGTAAAAACTCAATTATAAATAGGAATAAATTATAAGTAGAGGAGCCAAGTGCTAAGGAATCGAGTCATCAAAATATGAGATAAGCGCAGTCACTAAGGCAACTAACTTATAATAATTAAAAATAATAATCTAACGGATTATCCAACCAAGTCTTTCAAATACGCATAATAATTGCCTTTTAAGTTGGCAATGCGTTGGGATAAATCGGACTTTGAGATCCAATCGTTATTTAAAGCTATTTCTTCGGGGCAGGCTATTTTTTGACCCGTTCGTTTTTCAATGGTTTTTACAAATTCAGTCGCTTCTGCCAAGGCTTCATGTGTTCCTGTATCTAACCAAGCAAAGCCGCGACTTAGAATTTCCATTTTTAAATTGTGTTCTTGTAAATAAGCTTCATTGACAGAAGTGATTTCTAACTCTCCTCTTTTGGAGGGTTCAATTTTTTTGGCGATTTCAATTACTGAATTTGGATAAAAATACAATCCTACTACTGCATAATTGGATTTTGGTTCTAGTGGCTTTTCTTCAATACTCACTACATTATTATCGGCATCAAATTCTGCCACACCATAACGTTCTGGGTCTTTGACATAACTTCCAAATACCACCGCTTTCTTGTCTTTCTCAACGGATTCAACTGCAGAACTTAACAGGTTTTGAAGTCCAGCTCCGTAAAAAATATTATCTCCTAACACCATACACACAGCATCCGAGCCAATAAATTTTTCACCAATGATAAAGGCTTGTGCCAATCCATCGGGGGAAGCTTGTTCTTCATAAGAAAGTGTGATTCCAAAATTAGAACCATCGCCAAGCAATTGCTTAAAATTAGGTAAATCGTGTGGGGTAGAAATAATCAAAATCTCTTTAATCCCTGCAATCATTAATACAGACAACGGATAGTAAATCATCGGCTTATCATACACAGGCAATAGTTGTTTACTAACGCTTAACGTTAATGGATGTAAACGTGTTCCTGAGCCTCCTGCAAGTATAATTCCCTTCATCCTAGCTGTATTGTTGTGAATAATAATTTATATAATCTCCCGACGTAATATGATCGAGCCATTTTGTGTTTTCTAAATACCAATCAATGGTTTTAGAGAGCCCTTCTTCAAAAGTAACCGTAGGATTCCATCCCAATTCGTTTTTAATTTTAGAGGCATCAATCGCATACCGTAAATCATGACCGGGACGGTCTTTCACATAAGTGATAAGTGCTTCACTGCTCCCTTTCGTTCTATTTAGTTTTACATTCATTTGCTTGCAAAGGAGTTTCACTAAATCAATATTTTTCCATTCATTGCACCCTCCAATATTATAGGTTTCATGATTGATGCCTTTATGAAATACCAAATCAATAGCCAAGGCATGATCGATCACATACAGCCAATCGCGGGTATAATTTCCATCGCCATACACAGGTAAGGCTTGATTTTGAATGATATTATTTATAAATAAAGGAATCAATTTTTCTGGAAATTGATAGGCCCCATAATTGTTAGAACAGTTAGAGATCACATACGGCAATCCATACGTTTCTCCATAAGCTCTCACAAAATGATCCGAGCTCGCTTTAGAAGCCGAATAAGGAGAATTGGGATCGTAAGACGTTGACTCTTCAAACAAGCCAGTCGTTCCTAAACTGCCATAAACCTCATCGGTACTGATGTGATAAAATCGCTTTCCTTCCCAGTTGGATTGCCATAAATTTTTGAACGCATTTAATAAAATCATCGTTCCTAAAATATTAGTTTTGGCAAATGCCAATGGATCTTTTATAGATCGATCTACATGTGATTCTGCTGCTAAATGGATCACCCCTTCAAATTGATGGGTGTCAAAAAGCATATTAATATATGTTTCATCACAAATATCACCTTTCAAAAAAGTATAATTGTCTTGAGCTTCTATATCTGCAAGATTTTCTAAATTCCCTGCATAGGTTAATGCATCTAAATTAAAAACATGGTAATTCGGATAGGCCGTCACAAAATGTCTAACGACATGAGAGCCTATAAATCCTGCACCACCTGTGATTAATATGTTTTTCATCCTAGACTCATTTGTTATAATAAGACTTATACCAATCCACGAAGGCTTCTACGCCAGTTTCTAAGGGTGTGGAAGGTTGGTAGTCGTAGTCCGTTTTTAGATGCTCTACATTTGCCCAAGTCTGATTTACATCCCCCGCTTGCATTGGCATCATAATACGTTCTGTTGTTTTGCCTGTACTTTTTTCAATCGCTTCTATAAAATCTAAGAGCTGCACAGGTTGACTGTTTCCAATATTATATAATTTGTATAATTCTTTTTCTTTGAAGGTCTTTAAAAGTGTATTTTCAACTCCCTCTACAATATCATCGATATATGTGAAATCTCGAGAGAGATTACCTTCGTTAAAAACCTTAATTGGTTGGTTATTTAAAATGGCTTCAGTGAATAGAAACAAAGCCATATCTGGACGTCCCCAGGGACCATACACTGTAAAGAATCGCAACCCAATCGTTTCAATATTGTAAAGATGACTGTAGGTATGTGCCATCAACTCGTTGGATTTTTTGGTAGCCGCATACAAACTAATTGGCTGATCTACCACAGCCGTTTCTTCAAAAGGAACCGCCTCACTATTTCCATACACACTTGAGCTACTCGCGTATACTAAGCGAGGTACTTTGTGATGACGACAACATTCTAAAATATTAAGAAATCCAGATACATTACTGTCAATATAGGCTTCTGGATTTTCGATAGAGTACCGTACACCTGCTTGAGCTGCCAAGTTACAAACACTCTCAAATTGATAGGTTTTAAATAGTTTAGGCAACGCCTTTCGGTCTTCTAGATTTAAACGAATAAATTGAAACTGATCTCCATAAACAGCGCTAGAAACGACAGAGTCAAAATGTTCAGCATCCGATCGATGAATTCCTAATTCTTTCAGGCGACCATATTTCAGGTCGACGTTGTAATACTCATTTATATTATCCAATCCAACCACACGGTGTCCTTGTTTTAAAAGACGTTCACAAAGATGAAACCCAATAAACCCTGCCGCACCGGTAACTAAGATTGTTTGTGGACTCATTCTATCTTCCAATTGCTTTATAAGTGAACCCAATCGTTTCAAGCATCGCTTGATCTAAAATATTACGACCATCAAAAATAAAGGCCGGTTTGAGCATACTATCGTAAATTTTTTGCCAGTCATAGGTTTTAAATTCATCCCATTCCGTAATCACTGCCAGTGCATGTGTGCCTTCTAAGGCTGCATACGGATCGTTATGAATATCTAAAAATTTATCGTTTTCTGATTCTGTTCTGCTGTTCAATCCATTCAAATCTGAGTGCATTTGAACGGCGGTTACTTTAGGATCATAAACTTGTATGTGTGCTTGCTCTTCAATCAGCTTGTCGGCAATATAAATCGCTGCGGATTCTCTTGTATCGTTGGTATCTTTTTTAAAAGCCCATCCTAAAAATCCGATTTTCTTTCCAGCAACAGTCCCGTATAAAGAGGTGACTATTTGCTGTGCAAAACGACTGCGTTGGTGGTTGTTCATGATGATGACTTGCTCCCAATAATTGGCAGCTTCGTCCAACCCTAAGGATTTACATATATATACTAAATTTAAAATGTCTTTTTGAAAACAAGAGCCTCCAAATCCTACAGAAGCTTTTAAGAATTTCGGACCAATACGTGAATCCGTTCCAATCGCTTTGGCAACATCGTCAATATTAGCCCCAGTCGATTCACAAAGTTCTGTCAAAGCATTAATCGAAGAAACCCGTTGTGCTAAAAATGCATTTGCCGTCAATTTTGACAATTCTGAGGACCACAAATTCGTCGTGATAATTTGATCTTTTGGAACCCAAGTTGCATAAATGTTTACTAAAGCCTCAATGGCTTTGAGTCCACTTTCTGTTTGGTCGCCTCCAATCAAAACACGATCCGGTGCTTCTAAATCTTGAACCGCAGTTCCTTCCGCTAAAAACTCTGGGTTGGAGAGTATTTCAAAATTAACGCCCGTTCCTGTATTTTCTAAGATGTCTTTAATCGCTTCGGCCGTTTTTACAGGTAAGGTCGATTTTTCAACAACAATTTTATCAGAGGTTGCTATTTTAGCAATTTGACGTGCACAAAGCTCTACATATTGTAAATCCGCTGCCATACCTTTTCCTGCACCATAGGTTTTTGTGGGTGTATTGACCGATATAAAAATCATATCCGCTTCGTGAATCGCCCCTTCAACATCTGTTGAGAAAAATAAATTTCGACCGCGTGCTTCCGCAACGACGGCATCTAATCCGGGTTCGAAAATAGGAAGTTTCTCTAAATCTTCTGAATTCCAAGCATCAATACGCGCTTGATTCATATCCACTACAATTACTTTTATAGAAGGATTTTTTTGGGCAATGACCGACATTGTTGGTCCACCTACATAGCCTGCTCCAATACAACAAATTGTACTTATACTCATTTTTGGTTAACTTTTAAACTGTTCCCAATACCATTCTACGGCGTTTTTAAGTCCGCTTTCGAAGTTATGGGTTGGTTTGTAATTTAATAATTTGACTGCTTTATCAATGGAGGCCTGTGAGTGAGGAATATCTCCTAACCGGTTTGGGCCATGAATCACTTTAACGTTTGCAATCGCTGGGTCAAATTTAGATAAATATTTTTTTAAACTATGCACAAGTTGGACTAAAGTCGTCCGATCGCCCACAGCAGTGTTATATATTTGATTTAATGCCAAATCCGTTTTGCTTGTTAACGCTAAAAGATTCATTCTTATTACGTTGTCAATATAAGTAAAATCCCGAGAATTTGAACCATCTCCATTGATGACAGGTGCCTCGTGATTTATCAATTGAATTACAAATTTTGGAATGACTGCCGCATAGGCACCCTTGGGATCTTGTTTTCTTCCAAAAACATTAAAATACCGCAACCCGATAGTGTCTAAATTATAGCTACTTTTAAAGGTCGTTGCATATAATTCGTTGACATACTTTGTAATGGCATAGGGCGATAAGGGCGCTCCTATTTCATCTTCTTTTTTTGGAAGCTTGGTCGAATCGCCATAAGTAGAACTACTGGCGGCATATACAAAACGTTTCACATTTTGATCTCTGGTGGCGATGAGCATATTTAGAAAACCATCAACATTGACGGCATTCGTCGTAATTGGATCTTTGATGGAACGTGGCACAGAACCCAAAGCTGCTTGGTGAAGCACATAATCCACTTGATGACAGGCTTTTTGACAAGCTTCTAAATCTCTGATATCTGCTTTAATAAACTGAAAGTTCTTGTGGTTTAAAAAGGGTTGGATATTGTGCATAAAACCCGTCGCTAAATTATCCAAACAGCGAACGTTTACATCAAGTTCTAATAAGGCTTCACATAAGTTAGATCCTATAAATCCTGCACCTCCAGTGACTAAAACTGTTTTATTTTTTAAATCTTTAAACATCATTATAATTTTGCATCTGCTTTATGTCCTAATACTCCTTTTACGTCATACACTACCGATATAGTGTTTATAAATTAGAAACAAAGGTGTCAGTAGAATACAAAAAAAACAGCACTATTTCTAGTAAGGCTTTATGGAACCTCGAAGAGATTATTGCATGATCCCACGAAGGGCCGCTTTGAAAATAGCACAAACAAAACCCAATTAATTGCGATTACTTTAGGACGTTGTAAGAATAATTAAGCAAGGTTTTTAATCCCTATCTTTTAATCACTCTTTTTAGTGTAGTTTTATTCACTTTTAGCATATAAACGCCTGTTTTCAAGTTGCTGGCATCAATATTTACTTTCGTGTCATTGACCGTTTGCTCTAATACTTTTTGACCTAATAAATTAAAAAGTGTAAGCGTATTAATAACCCTTGAAGACTCAATAGTCCACTTAAAAGTTGTTGGGTTTGGATATATACTCACACTATTAATTTCTGTAGAACCTAACCCTAAAACTTCTGTGACAGTTACCGTACGTGTTAATTCAGTGGCTGCATTGCCAGAGGCATCGCTAACATTATAAGTGACTGTGTAGGTACCTACAATAGAGGTATCTACTGCATTTCCTCCTACAACAACCGTCAATGTGGTGTCGTAGTTGTCTGTTGCTGTAGCGCCTTGCTCAGTATATGTTGCTCCCACTTCTGTCGTAACTGTAGGCTCCCCTGTTAAGGTAATCACTGGAACAGTGGTGTCCACAACACTGATGGTTCTTGTAGCTTGTACTGCGGCATTGCTATTAGAATCTGATACATTATAAGTGACTGTGTAAGTGTCTACTATAGAGGTGTCTACTGTATCTCCTCCTACAACAACCGTCAATGTGGAGTCGTAGTTGTCGGTCGCTATAGCGCCTTGCTCAGTATATGTTGCTCCCACTTCTGTCGTAACTGTAGGCTCCCCTGTTAAGGTAATGTCTGGAACAGTCGTGTCCACAACACTGACGGTTCTTGTAGCTTGTACTGCGGCATTGCCATTAGAATCTGATACATTATAAGTTACTGTGTAAGTGCCTACAATAGATGTATCTACTGTATCACCTCCTACAACAACTGTTGGTGTGGTGTCGTAGTTGTCTGTTGCTGTAGCGCCTTGCTCAGTATATGTTGCTCCCACTTCTGTCGTAACTGTAGGCTCCCCTGTTAAGGTAATCACTGG
>Ga0209712_10001810_pt1 | contig 17997 bp, 17 predicted proteins | sample ArcOceMetagenome_FD_187443 | JGI IMG/M metagenome (GOLD analysis project Ga0209712, IMG submission 187443) | Marine eukaryotic phytoplankton communities from Arctic Ocean - Arctic Ocean - Greenland ARC118M Metagenome (SPAdes) (version 2) | ecosystem: Environmental > Aquatic > Marine > Oceanic...
TCAGCGCCTTTAATAGCAATGAATAGGTATCAAATAATTGAATGGTGTAAGGGGCGTTGATGGCGTTCAGTACATCCGTTACGGGGGTGATGGCTGTGCCCACCAGTTTGTGATTTTCCTCGTAGGTATAGGGTTTAAAATTGGGCACACCTAAAATAATAGGGCTGTATTGTGTATTAGCCGCAGATGTTTGTGTAATCTCTTCGCTATGACTAAAAGCCATATAAAAAATCATTGAAATAAATAAAAGTATTAAGCGCATAACATGCCTGAAAACAGTAACTATCTTTAAAGTTTAGCTGCTGTGCGTGTTTTGTCAGCTAAAGGCCTAGCCGATTTCTCGTTATTAAAAGCAGGATTTCAGTTCAATCGGGATGAATCGATTGTTATTCATACAAAGGTATTAACTTTTTAGGGTTTGCAAACAAGGTTGGCGCTAAATGACTTGAACCTTAGCCAATGACGACTATTTTTAAAGGCAAGGTCAGGGAATGATCGAAAAGGATAAAACAACAGGATGTTGTAGGAACAGGAAGTTCTTTAAGGAAGCACTTAAGGATGAGATAGGGAAAAGGCCAGGATGGCTTTCGTCAGGATGACGCCTAGGGTGAAATGGGTAAAGACCAAAAGTCTTTACCCTTTTTTTTTGCCCAGGGATGGGCGGTATGACGCGGTGCCATGGATGGCAAAGAGCGGCGTTGTTCAGGGCCGGAGGTCTAATTTTGAGATGCTTAATCTTTAGTAGATCATATCTGATCTAGCAGTAGCTTATTTTCAAAGAAGCGTCAGTTTAAGTTTGAGGTAAGTTCCTCAGAGATGAATTCCCACGCTAAACTCTTTACGTTTCTAAATAACTCACCAGGCTCACTTTCAATACTCTGATTCTTCCTTGTATAGCTATTTATGCTTACTTTTTCGAAACCCAAATCAGTAACCCTATATTCCTCTACAAACTTATTTTCCTCATAGATAAATATGTCATTATCATGCGTGAGTTTTTCCATTATGCATGTTTTTGTTAAGTCCTCATTAATATGTGAAATGCTACATGTTTTTTTATTGTATGCATCCCATCCATATTTGTCCCCAGAGGTGCCTGTAATGAGTGTTTGACCATTATCATGGATATATACAGTGAAACTTGCTTCTAGGTAGCCACTACCTGTAGCGTCCATCTTCCAAAATATTTTATATATATCCTGACGGCTGATTCGAGATTTAGATAGCTTGAATAAACCAATAGACTCATCGCAATGTGATTTTACGTCTATACGATGATTATCTAAAAGGAAGTATGATGATAAAGTGTCAATATACCCATCTTCAGTATGAGTTAATGACTGGACTAATGTGAGTGTTCTTTCAAGGTTAGATGTTGCTGTTGATTTTTCTGTAAGCTTGAGAAGTTTAACTGGTAACTCCTTTCCTGAGTTGCTGGTCCAAGTTCCAGACAAACCTGAGAAGCTGCAATCATGATCCAATGAAAGTTTAAAATTACCAGTTTCTTCATTTAATAAGTATTTATAACTTGAGTCTGAACTTCCAGATAAAGGAATATCTTTATTATACTTGTCATAGCTATATACGCCTGAAATCAAGTGCTTATTTCTAGATTTTTGAATGCTTAGCTTCATTGTTATTGGATATGTGTCAATGAAACCTTTTAATATAACGACGCTATTGTTAGAAGCGTAGCTGAATACAGAGGCAAGTAATAACAATATCGCTATAGTTATTCGGTACATTATTTAATCCTTCAATCTATTTTTATATTAAGTCTAATAATATCTCTAAGGTAAAGCTAAATATATGGGAAGTGAATAAAATAGATGCTATTACATTAACACCCACAAAAAAGCCCATTCTAAAAATGGGCTTTTTCAAAACATAACTAATCAAAAATAAAGAGCAAACCCTAAGCCATTTCTCCCTTCATAATCTCTTCCGTTTTCACGTTTTTCGCAAAACGATTGGATCTCAATAAACTGCCAAAATCATTAAAGCGTACGCCGTTTTCTTTCATAACAGGGTAAACCGATTTCGCGGTAAATTGGCGTAAGTAAAACGGCTGGCTAACCACAAAATGATGCAAGGTATGAGTGGCACCAAAATTCATGCAAAGAGCGTGAATCGGTAACAGTGCCCAGTGGTTCATAACTTGGCATTGTTTTAATAGGGAATCCACATCGCCGTAATAATGCATTACCGCAGTGATGTTATGCAGGCACAGGGCGCGTAAGAAGTTTGGCAATAACCACACTACGGCCACAATGTTTAATACCTCAATAATGGATACAAACCATTCAGGGTAAGCGGTAAACAAACCGTATTGAGCTGCGACAAAATCGTAAGTGTGGAATAAGAAGAAACCATACAAGCCCACAACAAACGTTAACGCCATTGGGCTGCCTTTAATCACAAACTTAAAGAAGCTGTAATCTTTCATATTTTTTAGTTCGAAGAAGCGTAAAAAGATAGAAAGGAAACCATCCAAAGAAATTAACAAACGCTTTAAACCAAACTGCATGCCATTGCCTAATACACGTTCTTCGATGTCGTCTTCTGTACCGGATACCTTATGGTGATTAAAGTGAATGCCGCGACGGTACCAAGGGTTCACTGTATTTGGGCGCATGATCCAAACCAATAGCATCATTAAATTGTGCATAAAGGCGTTTTTCTTGAAGTACAGGCGGTGAATTAAATCGTGTTCGATTTCATGACTGATAGAGGCAAAAATACAGCTTACGATAATGGCCAGCCAAGCGGGAATCATGTCTGCTATGTAAGCGGCGCCCGTGGCGATCATGCCGGCTAGTGCGAATAGGCAAAAGAACAGGCCTAAAGCATCTTGGTGCTTAAAGATAGCAAAGCGCTCTTTTAGCTCAGCGTCTTTTTGACGAATGGCATTTTGGATGTTTTTTATGCGCTGGCTATCGCTTGAATTAAGAGCAGCGCGGCTAAGGGCGGTTTCACTCATGGCAGTCACTTTATTATTTTTGTTAGTTTATGTTTCTAGTTGTAAATATTAGCAACCCGCCAAGCAAGGGTCTTTTGTTATTGAAGGTACAAAGTGATTAATTTAATGGGGGTGGTGAGATTGTTCGACAGTCAGGTTTTTTGGGTGTTTGAAAGGCCATGTCAGAAGTGGCCAAGGATAAAAACTTGATCGTTTTTATCCTTGTTATGTTCAGGAAGAACTGTTTATACGGTGCCAAGGTGAGGGATCTTACAGCCCGATATAAACAACACGTGACAGCTTTTCTGTTGATCAAATCAAAAGCAATCTTTACCCACAAGGCCAGTTGTTTAGGCGGGTAATACTTTAGTTGTTAAAACAGGTTCTTATCTGCAATTAGGTTGCATGCAAAGTCTGCCCACATGGCCCACAACACAAGGCAGCTTAATACATAAGTGGGAAAGCGGTGCATAACCTTGTTATAGGTAAGGGTGATAGCGGAATGCATGATGCGCAACAGAACATAGGCGCAGGCTAAAACCAGCAGGCTTGTGCTGGTGCTTTGGGTCATATAAATGAAGCCCAGCAGCACATAAAACAACGTAGGGATTTCAAAAATATTAGAGAAGTTCTCAGCCGAGATACTGGCGTGTTCAGGTAGTAATGATTTGGCTTGCTGAGATTTCATTTTCTCAGGGTGCACACGGTTTTCTTTCATGCCGTTAATGCGCATTTTCAGCATGTAAACCCAGACAAAAATGGTGAGCAGCACCATGAAAAAAGCCGGTAATAAAATTAATTCCTGAGCCATGTTAATCCTTTGTTTTATTTTTATGGTCGTGCAGCATAGGCGGCTTTGGAATTGGCTGCAATCATCTAAGTATATAAATGACAGGCACAAAAAAGCCCGCTAATAAGCAGGCTTTCGATTTAAAGCATGAACTAGAACTTAGCGCTCTAGTTTGTCAGCCTTACTCGTCCCATTCTTCAGCGTCTGGAAGTTTGTCTTTCACCTGGGTGATGTTTGGCCTGTGACTATTCAGTGCAAGTTCATGCAGATATTGCAGGTACAAAAAAGCCCGCTAAAAAGAGGGCTTTCGATTTAAAGCATGAACTAGAGCTTAACGCTCTAGTTTATCCGCTTTACCTTCAACGCCGTCCCATTCTTCAGCGTCTGGAAGTTTGTCTTTCATCTCTGTGATGTTTGGCCATACTTCAGCAAGTTCAGCATTGATCTCAATAAACTGCTCTTGGCCGGCTGGTAGCTCGTCTTCAGAGAAGATGGCTTCTGCAGGGCACTCAGGCTCACAAAGTGCGCAATCGATGCACTCATCTGGGTGGATAACTAGGAAGTTAGGGCCTTCGTAAAAGCAATCTACCGGGCAAACTTCAACACAGTCTGTGTATTTACATTTAATACAGTTTTCAACAACAACGAATGTCATGGCGTTATCTCTTTCTCATCAATTCGATTAAACGAATGCAATTCTAATTCTGGCTGATTTTTGTTCTTATGCCGTAAGCGATTTAATACGCTTTTTTTGGCAACAAGAACAAGCATCTAAGCGTTATCTCTTTCTCATCAATTCGATTAAACGAATGCAATTCTAATTCTGCACGACATTTATTTTGCAGGGGGCTTTCTGCAGTCACAACCAAATGTCATGTTTTTTATCTGGCGCACATTCTAAGGATGCCTGACCAGAGGAGCAAGTGATTGCAGGGTAAGTGCGCTCATTCTTGCCACATTTCATATTAATGTGGCTTTATACAGGTTAAAACTATAGTTTTAAAGTCGATAATTATTCTAATACTTATCGAACTAATGACTAAGCCAAACCCTGTAGGGTGATATTAGCGCCGTGGGCGCGTAATACACCGGCCAATATTGCTAAAGCTTGCCCTTTAGCTCATATAACAGCGCCAGAGCTTCCCTTGGGGTTAAGTCATCTGGGTTCATGTCTTCTAGGGCTTTTTCTACCTTTGACGGGCCGCCGAAGGCAAACATATCCCCTTGCATAACAGGCTCGGCTGCTGCGCTTGGCTGTGCGGGTTCGTTCTGTAAAGGCTCTAACTCAGCAGACGGGCTTTGCACTGGCTGGTTCTGCTGAGGCGCGGCCGCTGCAGATTGCAGTTGCTCCACTTGTGCCCCTTCAAGGCTGAACAGCTTGCTCTTAGCATGCTGAATCACATCGTCAGGTACACCGGCTAATTTGGCCACCTGTAGGCCGTAGCTTTGGCTGGCTGGTCCGTCTTCCACATTATGTAAAAAGACGATGTGATCTTTGTGCTCGGTGGCCGTTAAGTGAACGTTTACTACGCCGTCAAACTGCTCTTCCAGCTGGGTCATTTCAAAATAGTGTGTAGCAAACAAGGTGTAAGCGCCAGTTTGCTCAGCTAGGTGCTGAGCGCTGGCCCACGCCAATGAAAGCCCATCAAACGTACTGGTGCCTCGGCCAACCTCATCCATCAGTACAAGGCTGTCTTGGCTTGCGTGATGCAAAATGTTTGCGGTCTCTGTCATTTCCACCATAAAGGTAGAGCGACCACCGGCCACGTCATCACTTGAACCCATGCGGGTAAAGATGCGGTCGATGTTACCAATGCTGGCGCTGGCTGCGGGCACATAACTGCCAATGTGGGCCATTAATACAATGTGTGCCGCTTGGCGCATGTAGGTAGATTTACCACCCATGTTCGGACCTGTGATCATGAGCATTTTACGTTGCTCATGGAACACGATGTCGTTGGCTACAAACGGGTCTTCGATGACGGCCTCCACAACAGGGTGGCGGCCTTGTTTAATATCAATGCCGCGCTGGTCGTGCAGTTGCGGGCAAACGTATTGCTGGGTCATGGCCCGTTCAGCTAGGTTGGCTAGTACGTCCAGCTCAGAGATGGCGCTTGCGGTTTCTTGCAGCTCAGCAATTTGCTGGGCCAAGCTTTCAACCAGTTCTTCGTAAATGGCTTTTTCGCGAGACAAAGAGCGGCTTTTACTGGAAAGCGCTTTGTCTTCAAATACTTTTAATTCAGGTGTGATAAAACGTTCGGCGTTTTTCAGAGTTTGACGGCGAATGTATTCAGTAGGGGCCTGAGCAGATTGCGCTTTGCTGATCTCAATGTAATAACCGTGCACACGGTTGTAGCCCACTTTTAAGGTGCTAATGCCGGTTTTTTCTTTTTCGCGGGTTTCCATATCCATTAGGAATTGGCCAGCGTTTTCACTGATGCCGCGCAGTTCATCCAGTTCTTCATCAAAGCCGACCGCTATCACACCACCATCACGTAACACCACTGGCGGGTTATCTATAATGGCGTTTTGTAATGTGCTCACTAACTCTGGGTAGGTGCTAATGCGCTTGCCCAACATTTCAATGGGTGTTGCTTGCACATTGGCCATGGCGGTTTGCAATGATGGCAAAACACCAAGGGCATCTCGTAAGCGGGCCAAGTCACGAGGGCGTGCACTTCTTAATGCCACGCGACTTAATATACGTTCGATGTCACCGATTTGTTTTAATACGCTGTGAATGTCTTCATAGCCATAGCTATCCAACATCGAGGTGATGGCGTGTTGGCGCTGTTTTAATACAGCGTGATCGCGCAGCGGGCGGTTCAACCAGCGACGCAATAAACGGCTGCCCATGGCGGTGGCGGTACGGTCCAATACCCAGGCTAAAGTGAAATCGCTGTCGCCATTTAAGTTGATGTCGATCTCTAAATTTTTGCGAGTGGCAGCGTCCAAGACAATTGCATCGTCAGCTTGCTCAACCGTTAACGTGCGAATATGCGGCAACGCTGTGCGCTGGGTTTCTTGTGCGTAATGGATCAGGCAACCGGCGGCTTCTGTGCCTTGTTTTAAATCTTGGCAGCCAAAGCCGTGTAAATCTTTGGTTTGAAACTGAGAAGTTAACAGGCGAAACGCCGTTTCGTATTCAAACTCCCAAGGGGGCAGAGTTTGGCAGCCAGCGCGCTCGGTTACAGCTGCTGGAAAAGGCTGGTCTTGGGCCAGTAATAATTCCGCTGGGCGCAAACGCTCAAGTTCAGCCAATAAGGCCTCTTCGCTTTGCACTTCCATTACGGTAAAGCGGCCCGAGCTAATGTCCAATGTGGATATACCGTGGTTTTGTTTTTCAGTGCGCCCATCAATATGAGAGCTAATGGCCACCAATAAACTGTCGCGGCGCTCATCCAAAAAGCTTTCATCGGTTAATGTGCCCGGTGTAATCACACGCACCACTTTGCGCTCAACCGGGCCTTTGCTTGTGGCCGGATCGCCAATTTGCTCAGCAATGGCCACGGATTCGCCCATTTTCACCAGCTTGGCAATGTAGCCTTCAGCCGCGTGATACGGGATGCCCGCCATAGGAATCGCGTTCCCACCGGTTTTTCCACGGGCCGTTAGGGTAATGTCTAACAAGCGAGAGGACTTTTTCGCGTCCTCAAAAAAGATCTCGTAAAAGTCACCCATGCGGTAAAACAGTATCTGATTTTCATGGTCTTTCTTCAGACCAAAATACTGCTGCATCATGGGCGTATGTTCGGATTTCTCCTTGCTGGCAGCTTTTGATGCAGGTTTTTTAGGGGCAGCTTTTACAGAGGACATGGTACTGCTCTTCTTTTATATAAAGGGGCAAAAATTAGCAGGGGATTATAGGGCAATATTGGGGGGCAGGTAAGGCTTGAATTACCTTGAATAAGTGTTTAGAGCCGAGGCCCAGCAGGCCGACTGAATAACAATTGAGGGGTTAAATATGCCCTTATGTGGCTCTATCTCACTCAAAAGTGCTCCCCTGAGTAAACTTTGTGATTATGGCAAAATTGACCATACTGAATATAGGTTCGACCACTAGGAAACAATGATGCACTTGATCGCTTATACCAGCCGCTACTCTGGCGATATGGACAACATAGAGGGTGTATTGGCTGATATTGTAAAGACCGCCAAAGAGGCGAATCCTAAGCGAGGCATTACTGGGGTTTTGTTTTTTGATCGTGATCGTTTTGTGCAGGTGATTGAAGGGGAGCAGTCGGCACTCAATGAATTACTAGAGTTAATAAAGGGGGACCCACGGCACGAGGAGATAGAGGTGATTTTTGATGGCGCAGAAGACCATCAAGAATTTAGCGACTGGAACATGGATGCCTTTAAGTTAGATGGTGCAAGCCAGTTTGATGATGACGATGTTTTGAAGAACTTCCGTAAAATTTACTTAGCCAATTTTAAGCTCTCATCTGAGCAAATCAGCCGTTGGATTAAAATGCTCATTAACGAACCGGATCGTTTCTCCCGTGTTTTTAACAGTAAAAGTTGAAGCAAATGCAGTTATATCAAACCCATAAAAAGCTCTACAATAGGGCTTTTTTTATGCCTGATGAATGTTGATGATGAATAGCCCATTAGAAACCCTAGCCGAGCTATGTTTGGCGCAAAACACTAAAGTAGCCACGGCCGAGTCTTGTACAGGTGGCATGGTGAGTGCGGCCATTACGGACTTGGCAGGCAGTTCACAATGGTTTGATGCCGGCTTTGTGACCTACAGTAATGAAGCAAAAACAGCCATGTTAGGGGTGCAAGTTGCCACCTTGATTGAGCATGGTGCGGTGAGTGAAGCTGTGGTGAAAGAGATGGCTTTAGGGGCGGTGAAAAACAGCCAAGCTCAGTTTGCCGTGAGTATTTCAGGTATAGCCGGCCCTGGTGGCGGTACTCCGGGTAAACCTGTGGGTACTGTGTGTTTTGCGGTGAGTGATGCCCTGAATAGCCAAGCTGAAACCTGTGTGTTTGAAGGTGATCGCGCCTCGGTAAGGCAGGCGGCTTGCGAGCGGGCGCTTACGCTTTTGCTAAACTTTATTAGAGATGCCCTTAAGCAACACCAATAATGAATACCGGCTTATTTTGCAGAAGGCGGGCTATGAACATGGGTGAAAACACCCGCTTCAAATAAAAGCGATTTTTAGTGCTGGAATAGCCAACTCATGGGCTATAATGCGCGCCATTCTAAATTGAACTATCTATACAGGGCCTGACTATGCGAGTTTGTGGTGTTGAGTTAAAAGGCGGCGAAGCCATTATTAGTTTGTTGGCATACGATGCGGGCAACTTTAACCTGCCAGATTGCCGTACCCGAATGATGCCGATTTCCAAATTGGGTGATGTTGAGGCTCTGACAGATTTTCATTTTGCGTTTAAAAAGCTAATGGAAGATTACCATGTGAATGAAGTGGTGGTGATTCAGCGCGATCTTAAAGGCAAAAACGCAGGGAGCTCGGTGAGTTTTAAAGCAGAAGCGGCCATTCAATTGTGCGGCCTAACGACGGTATTAATGCATTCAAGCGAGATGAAAGAACGCCTTAAGCTGAACCCGATTCAAGCCAACCTAGACGACCTTGAACTGAAAAAATTCCAATACCCTGCATTTCGAGTGGCTTATGCCCATCACCACCAGATTATGTACGGTCCATTAAAAGAAGATACGGATGAAGAATTCGAAGGCGAAGACCAAGCCTAATACAGCCGTTTAACGCTTCTTTTTTAAAAGCCAAATCTTGATGAAAGTCGGGGTTTGGCTTTTTAGTATGCCCAGTATTAACTACTGGGCAAAGTACTGTATAAAAAGCTTGCTCGGTTGCGTATTTTAACTGGCAAATTGCCAAAAATAGCCGTGTAACGATGATTTTTATAAAGAGATTAATTCTTTTTTATTTTTAATGCAGGCCAGTGAAAATAAGGCTTTCAGGGTGTTGGGCCTGAGATAAAATGCTGAAGTTACAATTTGATTGGAGCAGGGTCTTTGCCTTCAAAAAAATCTGTGCTTTAATACTGGTTATATTTACAGTAAATTGAAATCAACTGGTTGTGTATACAGTTGTCCAGCCAAGCTGATTTCAGACTAAACCTTTGCTTGAGTACGTGCGGCGCGGAATGCCAATACAGTATCAGGCCAGCACAGAGAATAAGAGAGTTAACATGGATCAGAATCGCCAAAAAGCATTAGACGCAGCCCTAGGCCAAATCGAACGTCAGTTCGGTAAAGGCGCCATCATGAAAATGGGCGAGCAGCCTCGCGAAGCCATTCCTGCTGTATCAACTGGCTCTCTTTCTCTGGATATTGCACTTGGAATAGGCGGCTTACCTTATGGCCGTATCATTGAAATTTACGGCCCTGAATCTTCAGGTAAAACCACCATGTGTCTTAGCACCATGGCTGAAGCGCAAAAGCAGGGCAAAACAGTTGCCATTGTGGATGCCGAGCACGCACTTGATCCTCTATACGCTGAAAAACTGGGCATCGACCTAGACAGCCTATTGGTTTCTCAGCCTGATACCGGTGAACAAGCACTGGAGATCGTAGACAGCCTAGTGCGTTCTGGCGCGGTTGACGTGGTAGTCGTTGACTCCGTAGCAGCACTAACACCAAAAGCTGAAATCGAAGGGGACATGGGTGATCACCACGTTGGTCTGCAAGCCCGTTTAATGTCTCAAGCATTACGTAAGCTGACTGCAAACGTTAAAAATGCTAACTGCATGGTGATCTTCATTAACCAAATCCGTATGAAGATTGGTGTTATGTTTGGTAACCCTGAAACAACAACCGGTGGTAACGCACTTAAATTCTACTCTTCTGTACGTTTAGATATTCGTCGTACAGGTGCTGTTAAAAATGGCGATGAAGTGGTGGGCAACGAAACCCGTGTGAAAGTGGTTAAAAACAAAGTGGCGCCGCCATTTAAACAAGCTGAATTCCAAATTATGTATAACCAAGGCATTAACTTAAGTGCTGAGATCATTGATCAAGGTGTGAAGCTTGGTTTGGTTGATAAAGCCGGCGCATGGTATGCATACAAAGGCGATAAAATTGGTCAAGGTAAAGCCAATGCTTGTAAATTCTTAGAAGAAAACCCAGCTGTATTCAAAGAAATTGAAAAGCAAATTCGTGATCAGTTATTAACACTGACTGTACCTGAGTCGCCAAAAGAGCTTGAAGCGGCTGCTGAAGCTGAGAAAAAAGAAGAAGCAAAAAAGACAGCTAAAAAAGCAGAAGCGTAATTCTGACATAACGCTTCAAACACAAACCAGCTTATGAGTTCCTGTGAACTAATAAGCTGGTTTTGTACTTTAAGGTGTCGAGAAATTATTTGGCACAAGAGATACGCATATGTGGCAAAAGAACCCTAATAAAAAAGCAGTGCTTTTAGATGAGTCGAGCTTGCGCCATAAAGCCATTGAGCTATTGGCACGCCGCGAATACAGTTATGCAGAATTAGAAAGCAAACTATTACCCTTTAGTGAAGAAGAAGCGCCGGTTTATACTGTTTTAGACTGGTTGATAGAAATGGGCCTGCAAAGTGATGCCCGTTACGCTAAAATGTACGTTCGCTCTAAGGCCTTAGGTGGCTACGGCCCTGTTCGCATACGCTTAGAGTTGAAACAAAAAGGCATTAATGAGTTTTTAATGGACGATGCCTTTTTTGAAGCAGAATCGGAGGTTAGTTGGCCTGATGAAGTAGACCGACTAATTGAAAAAAAAGCCAAGTCATTAGATTTAGCCGACTTCAAAGATAAAAACAAAGTCATGGGTTATTTGCAAAGGCGCGGGTTTTCGTTAGATCAAATATATGCAGGCTTTGAACGCTGCAAGTCACAAACAGTTTAAAACCCTCATGGCTATATACTACATAGCGCATGCCGAGTTAAATTTAGGAAGTTGTAAGTAAATGAGCCCAGTTAAAAACGTTGTATCCCGCATTACAGGTGATTTGATGTCTCGCGGTAAAGTAACTGCTCATTGGAGTTTTGAAACACATGCTGGCAAAGTTTTGGTTGCCGCTCGCTCTGATGATGGAATGTTTAACGCACAGCAAACGTTAACATTAGATGAAGTTAAAGAACTTAAAGAATGGTTGTCTGCAGCTGAAGAAGCTCTGGCTTAATCACTCAGTACATACAAAAAAGCCTGGTCTCTATAAAAGAGTCCAGGCTTTTTTGTGGGCGTCATAAACGCCAGTGCAGCAGGTAAATATATTTGGCGCGTGTAGGCACGCCAAATAATAATTAATGCAGTTTTAAACGTGGGCGAATAATTTTATTAATGCGTCCAGACAAACTCATTAATATGGTTTTGAAGTAACCGTGCAGCGCCACTTGGTGCAAACGGTATAGGCTCACATAAACAATGCGTGCAATGGTGCCTTCTACCATCATGCTGCCACCATTTAGGTTACCCATTAGGCTTCCCACTGTGCTGTAGCGGCTTAGGTTTACTAAAGAGCCTTTGTCTTTATATACATAGTCTTTTGCATCGCGTTGTTCACTTAAGCGCACAATGTTTTTATAAACATGGAACGCTTGCTGGTGTGCGGCTTGTGCGCGAGGCGGAACAGGGGTTCCGTCTTTTTGCAGCATAAATGAGCAATCACCAATGGCAAAAATGTCATCATCAAATGTGGTTTGCAGGCTTGGTTTTACAACCAATTGATTAATGCGGTTAGTTTCTAATCCACCTAAGTCTTTCATCCATTGTGGTGCTTTCACACCAGCGGCCCATACTTTTAATTGGGCTTCGATGATGCTGCCATCTTTGGTAACAAATCCGTCTTCGGTCACTTCTTGGATAAACGTTTGTGTTTTAACGTCAATGCCTAGCTTTGTAAGTTCACGGTGAGCTGCGCCGCTAATGCGTGGAGGCAATGCTGGCAAAATTCGTTCGCCCGCTTCAATGATGCTTACGTTCAGTTGATCTTGTTTAAGTTGATCTAATCCGTAGGCGGCTAGTTCGCTGGCGGTATTGTGAAGTTCGGCGGCCAGTTCAACGCCCGTGGCACCAGCACCAACAATAGCAATGTTCAGTTTAAAGTTGCCTTGTTTACTGGCTGAGTTATTGGCTTTTAAATATGTGTTTAATAATTTTTGGTGGAACTTATCAGCTTGCTTACGGCTGTCTAAAAACGAGCAAAACTCAGCAGCGCCTTTTGTTCCGAAGTCATTGGTTTGACTGCCCACAGCCATGACTAATATGTCGTAGCTTAAGCGACGTTCAGGTAGAACTTCTTGATCGTTTTCGTCAAAAATTGGCGATAAAACCACTTCTTTTGTATCACGATCAAGGTTCGCCATACGGCCAAGATGGAATACAAAATTGTGGTTGTAAGCTTGTGCGCGGTAGCTCAGTTCATCAATGCCACTGTCCATGGAGCCTGTTGCTACTTCATGCAGCAGGGGTTTCCATAGGTGGGTGTTGTTGGCATCCACTAATTTGATTTGCGCTTCTTTGCGTCTACCTAGAGTATTACCCAGTTTGGTTGCAAGCTCTAAGCCGCCGGCGCCTCCGCCGATAATGACAATTTTTTTCATAGTGATATTTTTTAAGTTTTAAAAATGATTCTAGAATTAGCTCTTCGCCAAAAGCCAATGCTGGAATGATCTTTTAAAAATATAGCTACAGTATGGCCCGGGAGTAAATGGGCTAGTGACTAGGAGGGGCCTAAATGTGGCCGATCCTAGTGCTCCCGAGTGTTTGCATGGTGAGCAAACATTTTGTTTCTGCCTTGTGAGCAGAATTTGAGGGGCGCGCATTATATCGAAATAACGAGCCATTACAAACAATGCAGGGAATTAAAAGGCGTGTTCTAAAAACTCAAACAGCATCGCTAAGATCAAAAAGCCAATTAATGTATAAACCCATAGATTCATGCTTTTTACTGGCTCGGGTGCAGGGTCTTGTGAGCTAACCATGTTTAATAAGGTGGTTAGTTCTGATTCCGGCAGTTGTGCGGTGCATTCGCGCTCTTCGGTTAATGAAATGTTCACTATGCGTTGATCGCCATTAATTTCTAGAACTTGTACATCAAGTATTTGATCACAGCCTAGGCGGTATTCACTGCGAGGGCTGAACGGCAGTCTGTGATGTAAAAAAAGTATGCCGTCTTGATTGATCAGCTTCCAGTCACCCATTCCAAGGTGGCCCGTCATCATGCGAATCATGTGTTGTCCAAGTGTTGTGAGCGGTAGCTAAAGTTGGATAAGCCCGATAAGGATAAGGCTAGCAAGCAAAGCGATGGCCGAGGCTGGGGCTATCAGTAGTTTTTGCTTGATGGGGCTTAGCTTGCGAAAAGAGAAATAGAATCGTTCCCAAGGCTCATTGGCAAAAGGCCCGACTCCCTGGCTAACCATAAGTAAGAGTACGCTGAAAACCAAGGCGATGATGGCAACAATAGTCATAGTGCTCTCTTAATTAGTCTGTGTTTAATTGTGCTTACATGTTTGCCGGAATGGCAACATGCACCTCTGCACCAATGATGTTGTCGTTTTCATCTGTATGTACTTGGCCTTTTACAGAAGTACTTGGCTCTGCTTGGGCGTTGAACATATCAGGTAATAATTCGCGGGCATCGCTGATGGAGATACTTGGTACGCTGCCTTGCTGCGGAGCAATGGCCGAGTTTAGAGATTCATCAGGGCGGTAGCTTAAATCCAGCTGATCGGTTGGCAATAATGCTTGCAACTTTTCGTCTTCTTCAGAAGGGCTTGGGCTAGAGAACAAACCTTTAGCGCCTTCTAATAGGCCTTGGGTGCTGTTGATCCATGTCTGCATTTGGTTTTGACTAGGCTGGCTTTGATAAAACCAAGCAGCAAAACCTAGGATACAGATAACAAAAAGACTGATGACGATTGATTTCACAAAGACCCAAATAACAAATAGTTAGATTTATCTCCCTATTATGTGGGCTGCGAGATGGGGATTCAATTGCGGGATTGTATAAAAAAGTAAAAACGCCACAGGCTTCGCACTTGTGGCGTGTGTATTTTGCGGTGATTCAGAGCATTAAGCGATTAGTTAAAGGCTTGTCCTGGTTTGATACCAACCGCTTTTAACATTTTAGCCAGTGGGCAAAACCCAGTAAATGCCGCTTGAAACATGTTCAAACCTACAAACACTGTGAATCCAAGCCAGTAAACATGGTGAACTTGGGACAATGCTACGCTAGCAATGATGAATAGACCTGCAATAGCAAAAATCAAACGATCCAGAGCCATGATGACCTCCAATGGTACTTTCAATTATAGTGGTTGTTAGCTTAATTATTAAATTAGCATTATCTAATATAGGTGTCCAGCTTGAAGGTAAATAGGCCGGTTAAGATTTGTAACAGGGTTAATTAAAGGGGAATACGTATTCTGTGAGACCAATACAGTATCGGGTCGTCTAATATCTCTTAGTCCTGTTAGGGGGCTGGAGCTGCTTTGAGAATGGTTCAGATAAGTAATTGTCTGTATACTAGCGCGCTTTGTGATCACACTGGCGGGGCGCATGCGCAAAAGGCCCTTGCATACATCGATGGACAGTTATGAAAACCGCACAGATTAGACAGTCTTTTTTAGAATATTTCGCTAGCAAGCAGCACCAAGTGGTAGATAGCAGCTCGCTGATTCCTGGTAATGACCCGACCCTAATGTTCACTAACGCGGGCATGAACCAGTTTAAAGACGTATTTCTAGGTCAAGATCAGCGTAATTACACCCGTGCAACCAGCTCTCAGCGCTGTGTGCGTGCTGGTGGTAAACATAACGATTTAGAAAACGTGGGTTATACCGCTCGTCACCATACGTTCTTCGAAATGCTGGGTAACTTCAGCTTTGGTGATTATTTCAAACAAGATGCCATTAAATACGCATGGGAATTTTTAACCAGCAAAGACTGGCTAAATATCCCAGAAGAAAAATTATTGGTAACGGTTTACGCAGACGACCAAGAAGCTTATGACATCTGGCACAAAGAGATGGGTTTAAGCGAAGATAAAATTATCCGCATTGGTGATAATAAAGGCGAAAAATACGCTTCTGATAATTTCTGGCAAATGGGTGATACCGGTCCTTGTGGTCCATGTACTGAAATTTTCTTTGACCACGGTGAACACATTTGGGGTGGTAAACCAGGCACACCAGAAGAAGACGGTGACCGTTTTATCGAAATCTGGAACAACGTTTTCATGCAGTACAACCGTCACGCTGACGGCACCATGGAACCTTTACCAAAACCTTCTGTTGATACCGGTATGGGTCTTGAGCGTATTTCTGCAATTATGCAGGGTGTTCACGCCAACTACGAAATCGATTTATTCCAAGGTTTGATTCAAGCCGCTGCCGATGCCACCGGCACAAAAGAATTAAACAGCAAATCCCTTTTGGTTATTGCTGACCACATCCGCTCGTGCAGCTTTTTAATCAGCGATGGTGTGATGCCATCCAATGAAGGCCGCGGTTATGTACTGCGTCGTATCATTCGTCGTGCATTGCGTCACGGTCACATTTTGGGTGCCAGTGGTTTGTTCTTCCACAAGTTGGTTGAAGCGTTAGTGAAAGAGATGGGTGAAGCCTATCCTGAGCTGGCTAAAAACCAAGCTCATGTGGAAAAAATTCTTAAGCTAGAAGAAGAACAGTTTTCTAAAACATTAGATAAAGGCATGAAGCTTTTAGAAGATGCAATCGAACAATTAAAAGGCGATACCATTGCCGGTGAAACTTTATTTAAGTTGTATGACACTTACGGTTTCCCGTTCGACTTAACCGCTGATATTGCCCGTGAAAAAGACCTAAAAGTAGATGAAGCAGGTTTTGCTGCATGTATGGAAGAGCAAAAGAACAAAGCACGTGCTGCTTCTAACTTTAAAGTGGATTACACAGATACACTAAACCTAGAAGGTCAAACGGACTTCACGGGTTATGAAAACCTAGAAAACCAAGGCAAGGTTATAGCGCTATTTAAAGATGGCAGCGAAGTAGAAGTATTGAATGCTGGTGAAAACGGCATGATTGTTTTGGATAGCACTCCGTTCTACGGTGAATCAGGTGGCCAAGTAGGTGACCGCGGCACATTAAAGATTGCCGACAGTGTATTTACAGTGGATAACACCACAAAAGAACAGAAAAACCATCTACACCACGGTGAAATGAAAAACGGCGCTATTAAATTGGGCGACGTATTAACCGCAAACGTGGATGTTCAAAAACGTCAAGAAACCGCATTGCATCACTCGGCCACTCACCTTTTGCATGCCGCATTACGTGAAGCATTAGGTGAGCACGTTCAGCAAAAAGGTTCTTTATGCAACGAAGAGCGTTTGCGTTTTGACTTTGCTCACTTTGAAGCTATGACAGTCGCTGAGTTGTCAGGTGTTGAGAAAAAAGTAAACGAACAGATTCGTGTGAACACTCCGGTTGATACAAAATTGATGGACATTGAATCAGCTAAAACAAACGGTGCCATGGCATTGTTTGGTGAAAAGTACGACGACGAAGTGCGTGTGCTTTCAATGGGTAGCGATCAGTTCTCTGTTGAATTATGTGGCGGTACTCACGCTAAGCGTACCGGTGATATTGGTTTCTTTAAAATCATCAGTGAAGCTGGTATTGCGGCAGGCGTACGCCGTGTTGAAGCGGTTGTAGGTCAGGCGGCTTACGATTACATCGCTAATATGGAAAGCACCATTGTTTCGATTGCCAGTAAAGTAAAAGCGAATCGTGAAACTGTTTTAGATAAAGTTGAGGTGGCAGTTTCTAAGGCCCGTCAACTTGAAAAAGATGTGGCTCAATTAAAACAAAAACTAGCATCGGGCGGCGGTACTGATTTAGCCGCAGGCGCCAAAGATATTAATGGTGTGAAAGTTTTAGCAGCTGAATTAGAAGTGGCTGATCCAAAAGCCATGAAAAGTGCGGTTGATGAGTTAAAGAACAAATTAGGCAGTGCCGTTATTTGTGTTGCCAGCAGTGAAGGTGACAAAGTGACCTTGATTGCCGGTGTGACAAAAGACCTAATTGGCAAAGTCAAAGCAGGCGATATCGTTAAAGAAATCGCCCCTTATGTTGATGGTCGTGGTGGCGGCAAACCTGACATGGCGCAAGCGGGCGGCAAAAAGCCTGAAGGCATTAAAGACGCACTAGCTGCATTTGAAAAGTGGGTGGAAGCTAACCTGTAATTGAACGAGCCGCAGCTGATGTGAAAAGCAGCGGCAAACACAAATACAGCAGTAACCCAAGCGAG
>Ga0209712_10001811_pt1 | contig 17991 bp, 15 predicted proteins | sample ArcOceMetagenome_FD_187443 | JGI IMG/M metagenome (GOLD analysis project Ga0209712, IMG submission 187443) | Marine eukaryotic phytoplankton communities from Arctic Ocean - Arctic Ocean - Greenland ARC118M Metagenome (SPAdes) (version 2) | ecosystem: Environmental > Aquatic > Marine > Oceanic...
CTGGACTTAAACCAATGATTAATTTTTTGGATCAAAACCTATTATCTCAGCGCTTACTTCTATTAAAACTGGCTGGGGTAGCTGGACTCGAACCAACGAATGACGGGATCAAAACCCGTTGCCTTACCACTTGGCTATACCCCATCTAAACTAGTAAATCGTGCTTGTATTTGGCTATGTAAAAGGGATGTATTCACACCATTCGATACAAAACTGATACTACCTTGTGGTAGTAAAGCTTGAACATTTAACGCTTTCTGACGATTCTCAAATATTGCAAATACACATGAGCCTGTGCCAGTCATTCTGGACGGCGCGTATTCTAACAACCAGTGTAATGCTTTTGCAACATTCGGATCGCGTTCACAAACCAATTCTTGGCAATCATTGTGAGTATTTGCAAAACTATAATCGCAAAAGTTAATTTTTGCAGTATTTCTTGGCAGATTTGCTAAGGAAAAAATATCAGCTGTGGAAACATGGCTATGAGGAAACAATACTAAATATGTTTTTGTTGGAAGGCTCACCTGTTCTAATATTTCACCTACACCTTCGGCAAAGGCGGTTTTTCCATGAATAAAAATAGGTACATCTGCCCCTAGTGTTAAACCAAGTGTGGCTAACTTGGTCTGAGATAAATGGCAACCCCAAAGTTTATTTAGCACTAAGATTGTCGTTGCGGCATTTGACGAACCCCCACCTATGCCTCCACCCATGGGTAAACATTTTCTAAGATGGATATGACAACCAAGACCTTTTGCATCTGGTAAGCTTTGTCTTAATAATCGCGCCGCTTTAATAATTAAATTATCATCATCAGCGACACCGGCTATAGGATCCGCCAAGGTAATTTTATCAGAGGTATTAACATCGAAAGCTAGCTCATCACCATAGTCGAGGATTTGAAATAAACTTTGTAATTGATGGTAACCATTTTCGTATTGGCCATTGATGTGTAAAAATAAATTGAGTTTGGCTGGGCTTGCCCACCAGAGCAGTGGGGACTTATTCATATAAATCCCATTTATTCACTCGGATTAACAATTGACTGTTATTGAGTCTATTTTTTAACACCACCTTGTGTGGCAACCAAATATCTACTACCAATTTATAGTTATCATAATTAATTAACCAGTTTTTGCAATTATCGCAGTTAGGTTGCAATTGCCTGACCCAGCCTTGTTCACTGGTTATTACCTTATCGTTCTTCTGATGTTGCCCTTTTATCCAAAAGCGTAATTTCTCTACTGGTATCTGCCAACCTGTGACACGCCAAATTAAATCACTAGGGTTAGAATCTTGATAAGTCTCATCATTTGCTACCAACGTGACGCCCTTTTCATTGCCTTTCATATTTAGCAGTGATGTGCCGATAATAGAAGTCATATTGAGCTGGAATTGTTGTTGCCTTTGTTGCCACCTAAAGTTAGCACTTTGTTTTTTTTCTGGACCCTTAAAACCAAGCCTTCCCTTTATTAACCAGTGATCTTGTTGTTTTAAAGACAACTGGTGAGCAGATGAATTCAAACTAATTATTGGCTGGGGGGAAGTTGCACAACCCGCCAGAAAAAGAATAAAGGTAAGGACAAATAAAGTTTGTTTTCTACAGAGGCAGCTAATTAACACGGTTTGAATAACGCTCTTTAAATAAAAAATCGATTTAAGTAATAGGAACATACAAGTGACATTGCTTTCAATAGTTTTACCTTTTGCGTACAATGCTGGCATTAAATTATCTCAACCTTTATTGTAGTTTATCTAATCATTCCATGACCCTAATTGCTTTTGGTATTAATCATAAAACAGCCCCGATTGAATTGCGTGAAAAAATAGCGTTTTCACCCGATGCAATTGTGCAGGCTCTAGCATCTTTGCGGAAAATAACAGGCGCAACGGAGTCTGTGATTTTGTCAACCTGCAATAGAACTGAAGTTTATGCGCAAGTTGAAAATAAAAAGTCAAATACAATTTCTACTTGGTTAGCTGATTTTCATGGCGTGCAACCAAAAGAATTACAAGATAATAGTTACCTTTATATTGATCAGCAGGCCGCCATTCACATTATGCGTGTGGCCTGTGGACTAGACTCAATGATGTTAGGCGAGCCACAGATTCTAGGGCAAGTGAAACAAGCTTTTACTGATGCCAAAAATTCTGGGGTGATTAAGGGAGACTTTGAACGACTTTTTCAACATACTTTTTCGGTTGCAAAAAAGGTGCGCACTGAAACAGATATTGGCGCTAATGCAGTGTCTGTTGCATATGCTTCGGTGCAATTAGCTAAACATATATTTTCATCGCTGGAGCAAAGTAGGGTGTTATTGATTGGTGCTGGCGAGACCATCGAACTGGTGGCTAAACATTTGTATGAACAAAATGTTAAATCATTAACTGTTGCCAACCGCACTTTAGCAAGAGCACAAGCCATCGCAGATCCCTTAAAAGCAAAAGTTTTGACACTGGCACAAATCCCTCAACATTTAAAAGATGCTGATATAGTGATTAGTTCAACCGCCAGTCAATTACCAATTTTAGGTAAAGGATTAGTACAAAACGCATTAAAAGAACGCAAACATAAGCCAATGTTTTTAGTCGATTTAGCTGTACCTCGTGATATTGAAGCAGAGGTAGGTGAATTGGACGATGCCTATCTATACACAGTGGATGATTTACAACAAATAGTAGAAAAAAACCTAGCCAATCGACAAGAAGCAGCAGCTGTTGCGGATGAAATGGTGGCGCAGCAAGTACAACAATTTATGCGTTGGCAACAAAGTCAAACTTCGATTGATGTATTAAAAGGGTTTCGAGATCAAAGTGAGTCGCAGCGTGATACCTTAGTCAGTAAAGCATTAAATCAGCTTGCAGACGGCAAAGAAGCTGAACAAGTGATAATTGAACTCGCCAATAAATTAACCAATAGTCTTATTCATGCACCTACAAAAGCTTTAAAAAATGCGGCAAGTGAACAAAATTCACAGCAGCTTGAATTACTTATAGATGCATTAGATCTAAAAAAATCAGATAATTAGCGGCTAACGTAATCCGCTTACGGAAATATAATGAAAGAATCGGTTCAACGAAAACTAGAAGTATTGGATGAGCGGTACGAAGAGGTGCAAGCTTTGTTGAGTGAAGCTGAAGTCATCGCGGATCAGGATAGATACAGAGGCCTTACGAAAGAATATTCACAGTTAGAAGGTGTAGTGAAGTGTTTTCGTGATTATCAGGGGGCTCAGAAAGACTTTGAATCTGCACAAGAAATGATGCAAGAAGACGACGCAGAAATGCGTGATATGGCACAAGAAGAATATAAATCATCCAAACAAAGTATCGAAGAGTTTACCCAAGAATTACAAGTATTATTACTGCCTAAAGATCCTAACGACGAAAGCAATTGTTTTGTAGAGATACGTGCTGGAGCAGGGGGGGATGAAGCCGCTATTTTTGCGGGAGATTTATTCCGTATGTATAGTCGTTATGCCGAAAAACAAGGCTGGAAAGTCGAACTAGTCACGGCTAACGAAGGTGACCATGGTGGATACAAAGTCGTGATTGCCAATATTTTAGGTGATGGCTCCTATGGCATTATGAAATTTGAGTCAGGTGGGCATCGTGTTCAACGTGTACCTGATACTGAATCACAAGGGCGTATTCATACTTCAGCTTGTACTGTAGTCGTGATGCCTGAAATACCTGAGTCTGAAGCTATTGAAATCAATAAAGCTGATTTGAAAATTGATACCTTTAGAGCATCTGGTGCAGGTGGTCAGCACGTCAATAAAACTGACTCTGCTATCCGTATTACCCACAATCCATCGGGTATAGTAGTCGAGTGTCAGGATGAACGTTCTCAGCATAAAAATCGTGCTAAAGCTATGGCTATATTGCAGTCCCGATTGACACAGTTAGAAGAAGATAAACGCCAAGCGGAAGAAACGTCTACCCGGAGAAACCTTGTTGCCAGTGGTGATCGCTCTGAGCGTATTCGCACTTATAACTTCCCCCAAGGACGCGTTACCGATCATCGTATTAATTTAACTTTATATTGTTTAGACGACGTCATTGCTGGTGAGCTCAATGCGGTATTAGAGCCCATTAGACAAGAACATCAAGCCGATTTGTTATCTTCACTTTCTGACGAATAGATTATATTGGATAATTTTTCATTCACTATTGCCCAAGCATTGTTTTGGGCTAGAGATGAACTTTATTCTCATAATACAAGTGATGACGGCCTTTATGATTCAGCTGCGATTGACAGCAAGGTATTGTTAGCAGCCTGTTTGCAGTGTGAAGTGGTTTATTTGCACACTTGGCCTGAAAAATTGTTAGATGAATTACAAATTAAATTATTTCAAGAGTACATTTCGCAACGCTCATTAGGCCATCCAGTAGCACATATCATTGGCTACCGAGATTTTTGGTCATTGCGACTCAAAGTCTCTTCAGCTACCTTGATCCCCAGACCTGAGACCGAACTCTTGGTTGAAATTGCTCTAAACCTCAACTTAGCTGAATATTCTAAAGCATTAGATTTAGGGACTGGCACGGGTGCAATCGCATTGGCGTTAGCAAGTGAAAACTCCAATTGGTTGGTAACAGGTTTAGATAAAAGCCTTCAGGCGGTCGCGTTAGCTAAAAATAACGCAGTCATACATAAACTAGAACGAGTCAAATTTATTCAAAGTGATTGGTTTTCTGCTGTCGAGGATCGAAAGTTTGATCTTATCGTGACGAACCCTCCTTATATTGAAAACAACAATCACTATTTACAGCAGGGTGATGTGCGTTTTGAGCCTGAGAGTGCTTTAACATCGGGTGTCGATGGTCTTGATGATATACGTTCAATTGTTTCTCAAAGTAAGCATTTTTTGACTGATAACGGCTGGTTATTGATTGAACATGGTTATAAGCAAAGTCGCCAAGTGACAGATATTTTGAGAGCGCACGGTTTTAATCAAATCCGAAGCGAACTTGATCTTAATGGCTTACCTCGTGTTGCCATGGGGTGCTATCAGCTATAATTTTTGTTTTATATTAGATTATTCTGTCAGTTAAGTTGTTGTTGTCATCAATAAGTTATAAATTATCGAAGGGTTTTAGCTGGCTACTACCAACATTAGAATTTTATTAAGTTGTTGGTTTATAGGGTGTGTTATGTCTGATGAAATTTTATTTGCCGAAGATACTGATGATGAAATTGTGTTGCAAGGTAGATGGAAAGTATTAATTGTTGATGATGAGCCTGAGGTGCATGCTGTAACCAAGTTAGCACTTGGAGATTTTGTATTCCAAGAAAAAGATCTTGAGTTTATTAGCGCCTTTGATGGTGAAGAAGCGAAAACAATGTTTCGTAAACATGACGATATAGCAGTCGTGTTGCTTGATGTGGTCATGGAAACTGATGATGCAGGCTTAAAGGTAGCTGAATTTATCAGAAACGAAATGAATAATCACTTCACCCGTATTATTTTACGTACTGGCCAGCCAGGCCAAGCACCAGAGAGAGATGTAATCATTAATTATGATATAAATGATTACAAATCTAAAACCGAGTTGACCGCCCAAAAACTTTTCACAGTAGTCATCGCAGCCCTTCGATCTTATCGCGATATCATGGTTATTGAAGAAAATAGATACGGCTTAGGAAAAATCATCTCTGCGTCTGCGGACCTTTTCAGTATCCATTCTTTAGAAACTTTTATTGAAGGCATTGTCCAGCAATTAGCTTCCTTGATAGGAGGCACTAAAGATACTGCTTATTTGACATCGGCCGTCGCAGGTCCTAGACCCATTGAGCAGTATAATTCCTCTGAACTCTATGTTTTTACGGGTAAAGGCGAGTATCAAAATAAAGAAGGTAATCGACTTGATGAAGTGGTCAGTGGGCAAAAATTAATTGCTTGTCAGCAAGCTTATGCAAATAAAACTATGGTTTGCGGAGATGAATATTTGGTGGTTTATTGTGAAAGTAGAACTAAAAAAGGTTCACTGCTTTATTTCTCTGGCTTATCTCGTAAGCTCACAGAAACTGACAAAAATTTAGTCAAAATGTTTTCCAAAAATGTGCAAATTGCATTCGATAATGTGTTGTTAAATAAAGATGTTGAAGATACACAACGGGAAATAATTGAGCGCTTAGCTGATGCTATGGAAACACGTTATGGTAGTAAAAATCATACACCGCGAATGATCAAAATTTGTGAAATTTTAGGCCGTGCTGCATGTCTGTCCAAGGAGGATATAAAAACCTTAAGTTTAGCTATCCCTTTACATGACATTGGTAAAATTAGAATTTCAGATAATATTATGCTGAACCCCGGAAGCCTTGATAAAGAAGAAATGCTTGAAGTCCGTAATCATGGCCAGATAGGTTACAACTTATTGAAGGATTCTAATCGACCACTTATTAAAACAGCTGCACTCATCTCCCGTGATCATCACGAATACTGGAACGGTAAAGGTTACCCAAAAGGTAAGTCTGGCGAAGATATTCATATATTTTGCCGGATCATAAGCCTTGCTGATGCCTTTGATGCGATGCGTTCAAAACGCAGCTATAAAGAAGCATGGCCGCTTGAAAAAGTGATGGACGTAATAGCAGCCGAAAAGGGTCAACAGTTTGATCCTAAAATAGTTGAATATTTGCAAGAAAATATAGTTGAGATAGAAAGTATTATGCAACGCTTCCCTAGCGACAGTTAATTTGATTTCCCTGTAGTTAAGGCTCATAAAACATGTAATAAATGGTTAAACACCTTCATCTGACTGCTATTGAATTTTATGTGGTGTTGTTTTTATTACGTTTTGTCCTCAACACTATCCAATGACATTTATTGAAAAAAAAGGCTTAAAATTTTTCCGCATATTGTGGATACCTTGTTATTGTTTAGTGCTGCTACATTGTGTTTAATGATTAACGAATACCCTTTTTGGATGCATGGGCTACTGAAAGATCATTAGCTTTGGTGGTGTATCTATTTATGGTTACCTTAGCGCTAAGGCTAAGTTGTACTAGTCTTATGAGAGGCATCAGTTTCATTGTTGCGTTAAGTTGGATTGCTTACGCTGGAATGGTTGCTGTTAATAAACAAACTATACTATTTTAAATTACACCTCAGCCTAATATGAATAAGCCTAAAAACACCTTTTTTTTAGCGTTTCGCCTCTTAAAGAGTGAATAAAATAAATATCACTGGATACTCTGCTTGAGCGTTGTCAATCAAATTTTTGAACTTATTAGCTAATTTGTGGAACATCAAGTTGCTAGCATCTATCAGTATCATCCAATGTTTTGACCTTTTTATACAAACCTGAGGTTGTGCTAAATAACCGCGATTTAGATTTATTTATGATTTTACTGCTAATTGCAGTAAAGGTTACCCCACTTAAACCGATAAAATAGGTAACAGGAATTATTGGGGTAAATCACGTGAAAGAGATAAAACAGGCTATCGCTAAGCGAGATTATCTGATGGCCAGTCTGCAGTTAGCTAAAGTGTTTCAGCCAGACGTTTGTCAACCTGATGATTACCAACGCAAAGTAGACTTGTGGCTTGAAGAAGCAAAAGCATTTATCGGTTCAACTGATAACACTACAGAATTTTTTAAACGTTTTATTCAATTTTTTTATGTGGAACTAGCTTTTAGTGGTGATGAGAAAAACTATTTTTCTTGTCAATACAGTTTGCTAGATTATGTCCTTGATTACCGAACTGGCATCCCTGTAAGCCTCGCCATAGTGTTTCAATCTATGGGAAAAACACTGGGTTTTGATGTATGTGGTGTGAACTTTCCTGGACATTTTTTGATCAAGTGCCGTTTTAATTACGATCCAGATATTTACATAGATCCCTTAAATGGTAAACAGCTGAGTCGGCAAGATTTGGAATCCCTATATTTTTCTATTTTACATAAAATAGAAGATGAAAAAATGCCAGAAGAAGCTTTGCACGAAGCAAGTTGTGATGAAACTATTGTTAGATTACTGCATAATCTAAAAGCGTCATATATCAACGGAAAATGTTATTCAGAAGCGCTAACGGCGGTAGAGTTACTCGTCAATTTGTGTCCTAACGATCCTTATGAAAGAAGAGATAGAGGGTTTTTATTACATCAGTTGGACTGTACGCAAGTAGCGATCGCTGACTACCAATATTTTATTCGTAAGTGTCCTAAAGATCCGGCCACACAGCTTCTGCAAGCCCAGTTACAACAACTATGTGAACAAATCCCAGACGTTTTTCACTGAATACCAATTCATCGAACAATATCCGTTATTTAAGTATGTTGTAGATAGCTTGAGTTAATTGGCGAAGCTGTTGCGGCTCAATGATGTAGGGCGGCATAATATACACAAGTTTACCAAAAGGTCTTATCCACACTCCTTGTTCAACAAAGGCTTTCTGTAACTTAGCTACGTTCACTGCGGATTTACATTCTACGACTCCAATAGCTCCGATGACTCTAACATCTTCCACCGCTTCTAAGTCAATACAAGGTGCTAATTCAGCATGCAATTGTTGTTCAATCTGAGACACTTGTGTTTGCCAATCATTTTGTTGAATTATTTTTAAGCTAGCATTGGCAACTGAGCATGCTAGAGCGTTGCCCATAAATGTTGGGCCATGCATAAACATACCGGGCTCACCTTGGCATACCCCTTGAGCTACATCTTCAGAACAAATAGTAGCTGCTAAAGTCATATATCCCCCCGTCAAAGCTTTACCTAAACACATAATATCTGGGCTGATATCAGCATGTTCACAAGCAAATAATTTGCCTGTACGGCCAAAGCCAGTGGCAATTTCGTCACAAATTAATAGTATGTTGTAATCGTCGCAAAGTTGCCTGCAGCGTTTTAGGTATTCGGGGTGATAAATCCGCATACCGCCAGCATTTTGCACTATTGGCTCGATGATGAGTGCCGCTAGTTCATTATGATGTGTTTGAATAAGCTGCTCTAGTGGTTTGATATCGTCCTCATTCCACTGTTTATCAAAGCGAGTTTGTGGTGCAGGTGCAAAAATTTGTTGCGTTAAGGCATCAGTAAATAAACTGTGCATGCCATTTACTGGGTCGCAGACCGACATAGCCGCAAACGTATCGCCATGATAACCATTGCGAGGCGTGATAAACCTGTGTTTATGACTGTTGCCTTGACAAGCCCAGTATTGCAATGCCATTTTCATCGCTACCTCAACAGAAACCGAACCTGAGTCAGCTAGAAACACTCGGTCTAGCCCTTTAGGTGAGATATCTACCAAAGTTCGACATAAGTCAATGGCAGGCTTATGAGTTAATCCACCAAACATGACATGAGCAAACACATCCACTTGGCTTTTAACTGCTTGATTTAGCTCAGGATGATTATAACCATGAATGGCTGTCCACCAAGATGACACACCATCCACTAGTTTTTCACCTGACGCTAGATGGATATATACCCCTTGGGCCTTGGTTACCTCATAACAGGGTAGAGGATCAATTGCAGAAGTATAAGGATGCCAAATATGTTGTTGATCGAAAAGTAAGTTACTATTGGTCAAAATATGTTCACTTGTAAAGTTTTTGTTTTAAATTAAGTTGACAATGTTGCCGCGCTCCATAGACTAAGCGTCTTGAATCATTTAGTAAAGTCTGAAAATCCAAGGTTACACCATGTCTTTAAACAATATGTCTTCAAACAATACGTCTTTAAACAACTTTTCTTTAAGCACTTCCTCATCACTTAATCAATCCAGTGTTCGCCATGATTGGAAAATTGAAGAGGTGAACGCCCTTTTTGAAATGCCGCTTAATGACTTGATGTTTCAAGCTCAAACGGTACATAGGCAAAACTTTGATCCAAATAAAGTGCAAGTCAGCACTTTATTATCAATTAAAACTGGCGCTTGCCCAGAAGATTGCAAATATTGCCCGCAAAGTGCACGTTATGATACAGGCTTGGAAAAAGAACGCTTAATGGAAATTGAAAAAGTCATTTTGCGTGCGCAAGAAGCAAAACAAGCTGGCTCTACGCGTTTTTGTATGGGAGCCGCTTGGCGCAACCCGCGTGATAGAGATATGCCTTATGTGACCGAGATGGTCAAAGAAGTCAAAAAGCTTGGCTTAGAAACGTGTATGACTTTGGGCATGTTAACTGGTGACCAAGCAAGGTCTCTCAAGACAGCAGGACTTGATTATTACAATCATAACCTAGATACCTCCCCAGAGTTTTACGGCGATATTATTACCACTCGAACCTATCAAGATAGATTAGATACCTTAGCAAACGTGAGAAGCTCAGGCATGAATGTTTGTTCTGGTGGCATTGTGGGTATGGGTGAAACGACCTTTGACCGTTCTAGTTTATTGGTGCAACTTGCTAACCTTGAACATCATCCAGAAAGTGTACCAATTAACATGTTGGTTAAAGTAAAAGGCACACCTATGGAAAATGTTGAAGACTTAGATTATTTTGAATTTATACGCACTATTGCCATTGCTAGGATAATGATGCCGAAGTCTTATGTGCGTTTATCTGCTGGCCGCGAGGCGATGAATGAACAAATGCAAGCCATGTGTTTTTTGGCTGGCGCTAATTCGATTTTTTACGGTTGTAAGTTGCTAACCACTTCTAATCCTGAAACTCATGAAGATGTGACTTTATTTAAAAAGTTGGGGATCAACTCTGCGCAAACTCGTGACTATTCAGACGAAGCACATGAAGCTGCACTTCTAGAAGAAATTGTTGACAAGACCAGTGACAACCTATTTTATGATGCATCCAGTAAACAAGCCGAAACTGCTAACATCTAATGGCATTTGATTTTATCACTTCGGCCTTAGATAAGCGCCGAAATGAAGGGCTTTTCCGTTCGCACAATACTGTTGATTCGGCACAAGGGGCAATGATTGAAATAGACGGTCAGCACTATATCAATTTTTCTAGCAATGACTATTTAGCTATGCGCCGATCAAGTGTGGTGGCGCAAGCTTGGATCGATGGTATTAGCGAATACGGCGGTGGCAGTGGTGCCTCTCCTTTAGTCACGGGATACACTAGTGCTCACCAGGCGTTGGAAGAATATCTAGCATCTGAACTTAAACGCGACAAAGTGTTGCTATTTAATTCTGGTTTTACTGCAAATCAAGCCGTTTGCCAAGCCCTCTTTAGTCAAAAGCAGACAAATAAAACAGACTCGATTATTGCTGATAAATTAATGCACGCTTCTTTTATCGAAGGCGCACGAGCAACTAACGCCAAGTTAAGCCGTTTCAAACATAACGATATTGATCATCTTCAGGTGTTGTTAAATTCTGCAAAAAAAACACATGGTCATAATACTCTGGTCGCCACTGAAGGTGTTTTTAGTATGGATGGCGACCAAGCACCTTTGTCTGAAATTGTTACAATGAGTAAACAAGCCGAAGCTTGGCTAATGGTAGATGATGCCCATGGCTTTGGTACCTTAGGCAAACATGGCAGGGGAGTAATAGAAACTGATGATTTGTCACAACAACAAGTACCCATTCTGATGGCTACCTTTGGCAAGGCTATCGGAACAGCGGGTGCATTTGTTGCTGGGAGCCATGATTTTATCGACTATTTGACTAACTTTGCCAAACATTATATTTACAGTACCGCTATGCCTGCGGCACAAGCTTATGCAACGTTAGTCAGTTTACAGGCCAAACAAGGTGCACAGCGTAGAACTATTTTATCCCAACGAATTGCACAGTTTAAATCGTTAGCACACAAGGCTGGGTTATCATTAATGCCTTCGAATACCGCTATTCAACCTTTGTTAATAGGCGATGCCCAAAAAGCCTCGGCCGCCAGTGATAAGCTAAAAATATTAGGACTATGGGTTACAGCAATTCGTTACCCTACCGTGCCTAAACATACTGACAGATTACGCATTACATTAACTGCTGGGCATGAACCTCGTGATATTGAAGCGTTAGTGGATGGGTTGCAAATTGTACTACTTGATGCTAAAAAGGCAGCAGAATAGTGTCAGATACCTGTGCTGCCAGTCGCAACAAAATTCGCATTGCCCAGCAATTTAGCCGTGCTGCAAATACTTATAATTCTGCAGCTGAGGTGCAATTGGATATTGCCTTTGACGCTATGGCTTTCGTGCCGCCACACTTTAAAAATGGATTAGATATAGGCTGTGGAACAGGACGTATTAGTCATCAGCTTGCCAATAGATGTGAAAAATTAATAGCATTGGACTTAGCTTTTGGCATGTTGGCCTATGCCAAACAAGATGGATTTGTTGATGATGAGTCAATTTGTTGGGTACAAGGTGACGCTGATTGTTTACCTATGGTAGATAACTCGGTTGATATGGTATTTTCATCGATGGTATTGCAATGGTCTAACAATCCGCAAAAAGTGATGTCCGAAATAGCAAGAGTGATGACATTTGATTCACATGCACTTTTGGCTATTATGTGTGAAGGCTCATTTAGTCAATTGAACGATAGTTGGCAAAGCATTGATAATAAACGCCATGTAAATGATTTTGCCAGTGCTCAGACTTGGTATGAAGCGTCAAAGTCCCAAGGTTTGCAGGTCACGATGCTAGAAAAACAGTACGTGACTTGGCACCAAAATATTAGAAAATTATTGTCATCAATCAAGTCAATTGGCGCTAATGTGTTACTAACAACTCCCGACTCAAATGAGTATTCAAAACACAAGAGCAAGAATATTTTAAATCGACAAACATTGAATAATCTTGAAATCTTTTATCAACACAAATATGCCAAAAATATGCAACTTCCACTTTCATATCAGGTATGTTTTCTAATGTGTAGTAAATAATGCTGCAAATAACGTGACTCGGAGTTAAATAGGAGTTTTATGGGACATATATCAGCTAAGCGCCGTGCGTTTTTTGTAACAGGCACAGATACTGAAGTGGGTAAAACATTCGTCACCGAAGCGTTACTCTTGTTACTCAATAAAAAGGGGGTGTTGACTGCCGGTTACAAACCTATTGCTGCGGGCTGCAAGCTCACTGCACAAGGGTTACGTAATGAAGATGCCCTTGCCTTGCAAAAACATTCAAGTATTGATTTAAGTTATGACGAAGTTAATCCCATTGCATTTGAAGCGGCGATTGCACCACATTTAGCCGCCCAGAATTTAAATGAAGACGACACTGCCCAACCTATTTCTGTTGACACCGTTCGGGAAGGTTTTATTAGCTTATTACAAAAGAAACCTGAAGTGTTGATTGTAGAAGGCGCAGGTGGATGGCGTTTACCATTAGGAATCGACTTTGAAGGTCATCCACGATATTTATCAGAGTTTGTGGTTGAACGAAACCTATCGGTAATTTTAGTGGTGGGTATGCGTTTAGGTTGTTTAAATCACGCATTATTAACCGCCGAATGTATCCGTAACGATGGTTTAAAGATAGCAGGGTGGGTGGCTAACCAAGTTGACCCTGATATGCCATTTTTAGAAAAGAACATCGAAAGTTTAAAAATGCTTTTAGACGCACCATTCATAGGCACTTTACCAAGGTTAAATACACCAGTGGATGCGGGGGCTTATCTAGATTTATCGATAATAGGTTTATAGTCACTTTAAGTCTTGTGTTGCAATTCAAGGGGTAAATATCTGAATGTTTACTGCTTTGCCTTTAAAAAATTTTCTTCTTCTAGTTTAGTCGATTTCGCCATGGCACCAGCGCTCAGTAAAACGACCCTTTGCAAATATAATGTTGTTAAAAGTGGCTCCCAACTGACTAAGGAGTAATGTTCAAATATATAACCCATATGGTTGAATATTCTTTTGGCAACGATATTAAATTAGTAATATTTGGCTGAAAAGCAAGTGGTGTTAAATATGAAGTCAATTAACATAGTTATGTTTTGGTAATGTTAAGTCGTTTTGCTTAAGGTAAATTATTTGTCATTGAACGCATTGCTAAAGCCAATTCATATCTCAGAATTTGCCACCCCAGTTTGTTTGAATTGTTCCACTAATTGAGATGAAATTGGCACATGGATTTTAATATAATGGTTATTCGATTGACGGGAATGTTGCTCTTAGGCTCCTGAACTTTTAGTTGGGTATATTTGATGCTCATCAATCTACTTTAATGTGCAATCAGGTTGGTGCTAAAGCTAAGAACGTAAAACGTTCACAAATTGAACCATTGCATTTACGAAGGTTTGATTTGTTATCGCGAATGCCTTTTCACCCACCACAAACTCCATGGCACAGCTATTTGGCATTTCGTAATCCCAGAATCGGTCAGATAGCCAAATACCCTTATCTCTTGCAATCTTATCTCTTGCGAATATTGCTTTGTCAGAAGACGCGTCAAGCAATATGTGAAATAGGTTTGTATGAGGGATAACAGGGTCAACTCGTAGATCAGAAATATTTTTAATCGCGTCTGCCATATCTTTCGATTTTTCAATAAATGCTGGCATTTGTTTAATACGCTTATCAATTAAATGTAATGCATCGTATATGAGTGGCCAAGAACCAACCGAAAACCCTCCTAAACGGGTTCGCCATTTTCGCGCTTCATCAATAAATTCTTGAGACCCAGCTAATGCTGCCCCTCCCATCGCACCAATATCTTTATAGAAGGATACATATACCGAATCAAAACCTGCAACAATATCAGCATAAGATCTGTTGTCGTAAAAAGGCCGGCAAGACCATAACCTAGCGCCATCCATGTGTAGTGGTATGCCCAGAGTTTTACAACGTTTTTTTAACCCTTGTAATTCATTCCAGTTTGGCAATTTCCCTCCACTGTGACGTTGCGGAAGCTCAATAAAAGCACAGCCAGATTCGCCACTAATATCATCTGATGTGAGTGGCTCTCGCCATTTACCTATTACCTTAGCCGAACATCCATTTGCATGATCATAACCCTGTTCTTCATGTAACAACAAATGCGAAGAAGGGTGAAGTAATAATTGATCACTATTTGTTTGCTCCCCATGTATTCTAGCGGCTATACCCTGAGCTAAGACGCCAGTGGGTAACCACAACGAGGCTTCTGTACCTAATAATTTAGCCATTTTATCTTCAAGCAGGCTTGCACCGTGGTCGTTGCCAAATTCAGTGTTAATCTCTGTGCCATTTTCTTTTAGTTCAATCAAAAAAGAAGACAGACACAACAACGACTCTACTGGCGTTTTGTATTGATGATAAGGAAAACCTAGATTGATGGAGCAACTTGCTTTGAGTGACATAGGCATAATGAAATTAGCGCTTTAGGGTTTTGGGAAACAGTAACAAACTTTATTATGTATCGAATTTTAGAGCAAGCTTGCGTGTAGGACCTAACATTATTTGATTGAATAATAATATGTGTCTCTATCTCTTTTATACTCAAGCGACCAAGAAAAAATTTAGTTGATATGTCCAATAATTTCATAAGAACAGTTTTAACACGAGTGTGTGACTAGTGACCAAAAAAACGCACTAGGTGACCCTAGTCAATACATTCAAAATTCGCCAAGTAGTCTCTAAACGGCACAGCTAATAACAATTGAAATTCATATTCATATTCAAGATATGACTTAGATACCCTCAGTCTTTAGGTTGATTATTGATAAACTCAACACCACGCAGCATAGAAAGTACCAATTCTTTTGCATCAAATTTTGTTAATGCTTCATTCGCACCGACTTGGTGAGCTTGTCCAACGCTAATCGCACTTGATAGCGAGGTGTGAAGAATAACATAAGCAGCTGCCAGATCTGGCGAATTACGGACTTCAAAGGTTAGTTCATAACCGTCTAAACCTGGCATTTCAATATCGGAAACTAATAGATTAACTGGATGACCATTGGAAGCTTGCTGACCCATATATGCCAGTGCTTTTCGACCGTCGTCTGTTACATGAAATGGTACATTCAGCAATTCTAAAACATCGGTTAGTTGCCGCCTAGCGGTTAAAGAATCATCAACTACTAAGATATTCATTGGTTTCAGTTGTTCCCGTTGAAAATCAGTAACCACAGCTAATGCAGCATGTGGATCTGGTGGGAAAATTTTATTTAATAGTAACTCAACATCTATTAGTTGGATAAATTCGTTTTCAATTTCGACAGTCCCAGTAATAAAAACCCCAGTCCCCAGTCTTTTATCTGGTTGCTTGATTTCTCGCCAATTAGTCTCAACGATTTTCTCAATTTGACTAACAACAAAGCCAACTACTCTACGTTGGCAATCAGTCACAACAATAAAAGACTGACTGAGTTTGCTTTCTGAGATTGGGCCAAGTCCTATCACTTCAGCCATATCGATCACTGCGATAGTTTGATTGCGAATTGTTAAAACACCTTTGACTCCTAATTCTGAGTTAATCATAGCTGTAACAGCTTTATAAGGCACCAGCTCTTGGATTTTTAATGTACCCAAAGCAAACCGACGGCCATTCTTTAGGCGAAATAGCAATAGCCCTTGTGAGTAGTTAGCTTTGGAGGCCAATACTTTCTCCGGTGAATTTAATTATAAATAGTACAAATTAAATCGACCGAACCAGAGTTAACATGAGAGTTTCGTTAATTTCCCTAAATTTTTGATTTATCAGGGCAGACAGAGTTGAGAATAATATTACCCAATTCTGTCGTCTGTTACTTTGGTTTGAGTCAATGTAAATATGTTTTATATAACAGGCAAACTTTTATGGGTATCACCTAATATAATCCATTATAAACTAAATATTCATCATGGTGGTGGTTCATTGTTTGGATTAGTCATGGTTATAGTTTTGCAAATTACTAGTGAAATTTCAGATAACATATGACAGGTTGTAGGTGTGGTTAATAATACGGCCTTAGACTTTGCTACGAGGGCAACGGACTTTATAGAACTTAAAAGAGTAGCAATTAATGGCCAAAGGTTTAAGTAATGAGTACATTCATGGTTAGCCTGACAGGGCATGTTTTATTTTTTATATTCTATTAGAGCTTGATCTTACAAAGCGTCAAAAAGTTTTTTCAAATAGCCCCTCTATCGAACCCACTTATCTAAAGCAAAAAAACAGACAAAAGGGGCTGCTCTATTGCAATACTTTTACTCATTTGTTTGCTCTTTTAAATGTGATGATGATTTTCCGATAAGCTATTACTCAACCACCAGTCCCCATGGTTTACGCACTCCGATTGACCTATAAAATGAACAGATAATTGGCGAGCCATTAGTCTAGATAAATCAAGAATATAGGCTTTGCTGTGTCCGCATCGCAGACTAAGAAAAAAATGATGAAGAGGTCTAATTAACTTGTGAAACGTTAAATACGAAAAATGGCAAAAAAAAAGCCTGATGGAGGGTCAGGCTTAAAAAGAAAACACACATAAACTATATAATCAGAGGCGAAGTAACAGCATAAGTTCAATTTTTTGTTCGTTCTTTTTTAATAATAGCGGCCCAATTGCAAATAGCGCTTTTAGCTCAGCTGCAGAATATAAAATATTGGGCTGGCTAAAGAGTTGAGGTAGAAAATTGGTAAAAAAAAAGCCTGATGGAGGATCAGGCTTAAAGGAGAACACACATAAACTAAATATTAAGAGGGGAAGTGAGAGGATAAGTTCAATTTTTTTCAGTGTTTTTTAATAATAACTGCCCAATTGCAGTCAGCGCGTTTCAAGTTAAGCTGCAGGATTATATGGGGGACTCTCTAAGCATTATGACCCAAAGGGTGAGGGAGTTATCTCATCGAAAAAAATAAATACCGCTTATTCCTTTCAAAATAAATTACTCCACCATAAAGTCACTAATAAATTTAAGGTCTACGTTTTGGTTCTTCGAACAAGGTAGTTATTCGTCAAATACGAAATAATCACTGAGTAGCTAGCTGTCATGGACATATAGTGGCAACTCAAAAGAGGATGTAACAGATTCTGTGTAACTGCCATTAGTTAAATATGTCCATCGAGCCTAGACTCGAACTCAATCATAAAGCGACTCATTGCTTGACGCCAGTTTCTTATGGGCATTGTCCATTTTTTAGA
>Ga0209712_10001812_pt1 | contig 17986 bp, 13 predicted proteins | sample ArcOceMetagenome_FD_187443 | JGI IMG/M metagenome (GOLD analysis project Ga0209712, IMG submission 187443) | Marine eukaryotic phytoplankton communities from Arctic Ocean - Arctic Ocean - Greenland ARC118M Metagenome (SPAdes) (version 2) | ecosystem: Environmental > Aquatic > Marine > Oceanic...
AACAATGTGAGCGTATGTATTTGACAAGAGCAAAATTTCCCATTGATATACCCAACAACTTACTGTTTTCAATTCCGTTACCCTGTGCATAATCTTCAAGCGTAACGCTTGGGTCAATGTATGCTTTATCACCCCTGGTAGCGTAATAGTAATGACTCACTGCTCTCTCGATAGGATGTCTAAAAATAGTCATTGCTCTTCCCTTATGTTCAAGATCAAACAACATTCCAACCTCCTCGAAGTAGCTGCTAGACATCATGTCAGCAAGTTTTGATGCAGCAAGGCCTAAGTTGGCTGAACGATGAAGGCCATCGATGCTCGTTGTGTCAACGTTTACGTACTTGGCTTGATCAAACTCAACTACTTGCAGCATGACATCTTCATGATGACCATCTCTCACACCTACTTCAGAAGCCAGTGTTTTTCGAAGACATTTTCCTGCGATTTCTTTTATTGTGGATCCTCCACTTCTAGGAATGTGAAAAAAGAAGTTGGAATCACTTTGTCGTCTTGAAGTTGTAGTATCAGCAAAATAGCGAAAGGGTTGAAGGAATTCTTGTCCTTCTTCAATGATTTCTTCCTCGGGAGGAGCTTCTACTTCGTTAATCTGCAGGGCTGCAATTTGACTTTTGAGTTGACTCGCCCTAGCATCTTGCAATGAACTAACTGTATCTTCTTCTGCTTCATTCTGCGAATAATTCATCATTGCTGCCTCTTCAATTTTGGTTATGTTAAGAATAGCAATAGCGACAACGAAAAGACAGAATATCAAAGATGCAGCCCTTTTCTTCATCCTAGCTTCCTTCTTCTTCAATTCAATCTCCATTAGTGCTCTATTTGTTGAATCTGCACTCCGAAACACCATTCCTGATCTTGTAGAAATGTGCCCTTGATTCAAATTATTATACTTCATGTTATAGTGAGAATCGGATGAATTGTATATAGATGGTGATAAGTTTGGCTGTGGCGGTTCTGGCATGGGAAAATTTGTATGGAAAGTTTGATGATGGTCTTGTTTCTTTTCATGTCGACCAGAAGATGCGTGATGCAGATCGGACATCAGACCTTTTTTAAGTGACCTATATTCATAGCCGTCCATTTTGTTGTGTAAGAAATTACGCTGCTGGATTACTTGTAGAATGCGTATGGTACGGTGAAGATGTTCTTCGATGATAGCATGAGCATGTTCAATGTGGTAATAATGTCTTGAAAGCAAATCTGGGGCGCATCAGAGACATTTTCGGAGAAATAAAAAGAAGAATGAATATAATCGTAGCGGTTTGATGAAAGCGATTAAATGGAGCACTTTCGAACTTCGTGTTGATTTCTGGGGGTTTTCAGCCCGCTAACTTTATATAACCACCCCAAATAACGTTAAAGTCTCCCCCCCCCACAAAAACAACACAAAATCAATTGTCAAACCAAGCGGTCAAACCCAGTGTTTCCAGCGCTCGAACAATAACAAGCAAGCAAGCTTGAGGCTTGAACAAGCGACATGCGACACAAAAGCCTACAATTTTGTTGTTCTGTGTTCTGTGTACTGCCCCAAGTTGGCACCACCGTAGTAGCATCTCTCTCCTGCAAGCCTCCCTTGTAGCAAGCGATCTCAAACGACGAGCAGCAGTTACGAGGATAAGTGGTAACTCCAAGCTGCACTGGCGGGCCCCCTCTGACTCATATGACATATGATATCTTGAATCTACTCGGACAAGAACGTTGAATGGAATACAGTGCACTATCACAAGGACTCAGAAAGGCCAGAATGAGCAGCCTTCGCCGAATATCCTACACAAGAACCTTAAATTCAGAGTGTGAAAGTAACGATGCAGGCAATTTGCAACTAATGATGATTTCATGCGAAGATGCTGCTCCCTACGGACCTTCCGACAATACTGCGAACATGTTTCTCGACCTCCTCGAAAAGGCCTACAGAGCATTTCAATATCCATCGGAGCGTACCGTAACAGTAAGTATCACATTATATGAAGCAAAGCAAAGAGATTATCCTGCATCTGAACAAGAATGGAATTCCTACGATGGAATTCTTCTTCCTGGATCTTTTTCGAGTGCTTATGAAACGGACGATTGGATTGAAGAACTCAAGACTATCATCCAGAACGAAATTCATTCGAAACAACGAAAGACAATGGCTGTATGCTTTGGCCATCAAGTGTTTGCGCATTCATTTGGCGACTCGGGTAAAGATAATGACGGCGCTGACTCTACCGCTGGCAGCGGACTTGCTGTTCCCTGCCCGGCATCCGTTCAAGTTGGCCATCGGCACTTTGAATGTAGCACGGAATTTATCTCACCACGAGACGGAGCAAGTTCATTGCATATGCTATACACACATGGAGATATGGTGCATTCATTACCATCGTGTGCGACTGCCCTTGGAGGCACAGAAACGGTCCCTATTCAAGCAGCGGTATACTTGACTGAAGAAGGAAAGCCGCATGTATATTCGTTCCAAGGCCATCCTGAATACGCGTGTGAACTGGGTATAGAAACTTTTAACAATATTTTAGATTCGATGCAGGAGAATGAGAAGCTGCCGAGACAAGATCTCGATTGTGCGAGATTGGAGGCTATCCGCGAGTTCAAGAACGTTGAAGAAGATAGCGTACATGTGATGCAAGTAGTAGGAAGAAACTTTGGCTGGATGTGAGTAGTTACTGTTGTCAAGATATTCAATATTCTTTTGGAGGAAAACTAAGAATGGATAAAGTCGATATTTCAGGTGCGCAATTATTTAAACTGTGTGTGATTTTGCATCAACAATTGCATTACAGTATACTTTCTGCATTTGATTTGTTTAATCCTCTATCAATTCCCATCGTAAGGGAGCACGTAGTATTTGCCAGTTACCAATGTTCTGTTTGTGAAATGCACAGATCAGAGGTATAATGCTTTGCAATAAAATGTATGGACCATACGCCGTATATTCATGGTGAAATTCTAATATTACAATTTCCATTGAAGAACCTCATTTGCGCCTTGAGCAAGAGAGACAGGCATGATATATTTATAATAATCGATCGTCCATCGTCCCCAATAGCTGAAAGCTGCAAACCCAAAGCAACTCAACTAGAATCCTAGAACGGCAGCCTCCTTCGGAAAAATAGACTTGATCACATCCTTGAAAGCTATACCATACGATTTATTCAAAATATACATTCCCCCAAAAACTATAAAGGCGTATACTGTCAGGTTCATTATGAGTGGCATATTGACTTGTTGGCCTCCTCCTTTTGCCTGTTGTTCTTTATGATCTGCTCCTCGGTCTCCTTGTCTTTGTGCGGAGTGTTCTTTTGCAGTGCGTTCCTGTGCCAAAGAATCCTCCGTTTCTTCTTGTATATTTGAATCATCCTTATCTTCCATTTGAAAGTTGAAAGGTTCTCCTGGAAATAAAATGAAGAAAGTCAATATTGCGACACCTAAAATAACTCCTCGATTCACTGCATCGTATAGTTGTGGGTCAATCTCGACCTGAAGAAGGTATTCTAAGATCTGATGATACAGATTTGATAGTTTGATGTAGATTGAAGTGGGTGTTATTTGGTACAGCAGCTGCATCTTTATTGTCGAATTGCACAATATCAAAGACTTGTAATGCAATGATTGTGTGTCATTTTTGTCTGTGTAGTAGCTTACTTTTCAACTTGCTTGTTGCTTGTTAGTTGTTATTAGTAGTTGTCAAAAAATTGTGTTTATCTTCAAATCTGCGCTTCGTCTTCGCTTCCAAAGGCTTCGAAATTTCTTATAAGAAAACAAGAAGAAATTTTATTGGAAAGATGCACATCGAAGGTCAACGAAAAAAGCCCGACGCAATGAACCTCTACCGGTAACAACAGGAATGTACATTCACATCGAAAAGCAAGCAAGTTGAAAGCAATTCAATTAAAAACAACACACAAGGCACCAAACCAATCTATCTAAAGAAAATATAAAATGAGTTACGATCGTGCAATTACAGTGTTCAGTCCTGACGGGCATTTGTTTCAAGTGGAGTACGCAATGGAGGCTGTGAGACGTGGTAGTACCGCTATTGGTATCAAAGCCAAAGATTGCGTCGTGCTGGCCGTCGAACGCCGTGCCCTTGCCAAGTAAGTCTCATCGTAGCTGGTCCTGGATACGGCACGAACGATACAGTAGAGTACAATTCAATTCGATCCAAATCAAATTTCAATTTCTCACGCGCATCTCTTTCTTATTGTTAGACTCCAAGATCCACGCACAATCCGCAAAATTGTTCCCGTTGACAACAACACAACTCTAGCATTTTCCGGACTCACAGCTGATGCCCGCGTCCTCATCCACAAAGCACGCCTCGAAGCACAATCCTACCGCCTAACATGCGAAGATTCGCCATCCATTGAATATGTTGCACGATTCATTGCAAGGACACAGCAAAGGTATACTCAGCGCGGAGGAGTTAGGCCATTTGGTATCGCCTCTTTGATTGCTGGATTTGATTTAGATCAAAAGGGAAGTGGAGAGAAGAAACCAGTTTTGTACCAGACTGATCCCGCAGGAACACATAGTAGGTGGAATGCACAAGTCATTGGAGGTAGAAATGCAAAGAGTCTGAGGGAATTCTTGGAGAAGAATTATCATGAGGATATGGAAGAAAAGGTAGCGGTGAAGTTGGGAGTTCAAGCGTTGTTGGAAGTTGTTGATAGTGGAGCTAAGAATATGGAGATTTGTGTTGTAAGGCTTGATGGAAAGATCGTCATGGAGGAAAGTGATGTGGAAGAAGTTGTTAAGGAGATTGAAAGCGAGATTGAGGAGAGTAAAAAGGCAAAGCAGGGAGCATCTTCGGGCGGAGATGAATAGATATAGCGGTGTAGCGAGTAACCATGAATTATGTATCGATAATGACATTGATATGATGTAAATGGTTTGGGATAGAATTGATTGAAAATTGAATCATATATTTTGCATGGCGGGTTCCATTTCAGTACTTCAGTATGTGGACTTGTTTGTTGAGTTGGAAGTGGAAACTTATGCCTTGTGCGGACTGCATTGATTAATACATATTTATGATTCTGAATGATTCTAAGTTCCTGCAGACAATGTGGCAATTGAGGTAGTACATGTACTACATCAATTGTGATCGGAATCAACTGTAATTGTATCAAAGGGCTTGCCCTGTTGCGTAGTGTTGTAATTCTGGCAAGGAAAGTTCATCGTCAAACATATTAATATTGGCCTCTTGCAACAAGTTTTTTCTATGTGTTGCTCCAATGCTTTCTGATTATCCTTTGCGATGCAATACAACAGGATGAGGTCGGGAAGCAAAGAAGAGTAGGGCATGTTTTGCTCTTTTTTACTTTCTCCTCTTTTTTATCAGGTTTTGAGACCATTATTTCAAACAAATAGGTTGAAGGTGGTGTCACCAATCAAAATTGTCAAAATCCACCACACGGCGAACGACGATGCCTTATGCCTTTTTTCTTCTTTTTCTCTTTTGATCTCGCTCATCGTAATGAACATACAATCACAGTCGTAGTACATGCTGTTTGAGGATCGCAATGGAAGAGGACGATGCACAAACAACAGGTCGCAAGCGAAAACATAGCCCTCTTGAAGACGCAACTTTGTTTTCAAAGATTTGTTTTTCCTGGGCTTACCCTCTGTTAAAACTGGGAGCAAAACGACCTTTGGAAGAAATTGATCTCAATGAGCTGTGCACTCTAGAAACATCAGCATACAATAAGAAGAAGATTGAGGACATGTGGCAACAAGAGAAGATTTCCAACCGCAGAAATCTTGCGAGGGCCCTGTTTATTGACTATGTTAAAAGCACTTGGTTCGCCCAACTTATGATGTCAATCAACATGGGTGCTAGAATTGCGCAAGCCTGGGCATTAGGTCTTCTGATGGAACAATTTGGAAGATTTGATGTTGAAGATTCGGCGGAAGGACAAGGTTCAATTGATACCAGAAAAGGTTATTTCTATGCTTGCATAATAGTATTGTGCGGTTTGGTCGCCTTTCCTTCAAAACAATCGCAGTTCTTTGCGACTTATAGAAAGGGAATGCAATTGAGGGTAGGAGTTGTTGCATCTATCTATGCTAAAACACTTCGTCTTCCCGCTGTTGGAATAGGTGCAAACAATAGCATAACAGCAGGTTATATCACAAACCTCGCTTCGAATGATGTCGAGCGCTTCATTCATGCCTCTGTTGCTTCTACATTCTTGATACTTGGGCCAGTTGTCGCAATTGTCATTCTTGTTGTTGGGGTGCATATTATAGGCCCTATATTTGCAGCCGGATATGGATTACTGATTTTCTTGATCCCGCTGCAAATGTTTGTTGGCCGTCGGTTTGCTTACTACAGGTCAAAAGTAGCTGCAATTACAGATGAGCGTGTAAGTCTAGTATCACAGGCAATCAACGGGGTGCGTGTGATGAAATATAATGGATGGGAACTTAACTTTGCAGAGAGAATTACGAAGATTCGCGCTAAGGAGGTGGCCGCATTGCAAAAAGCTAGTCATTACAAGGCGTTTAATGAATCTTTATTTTTTCTAGGGAGTCTGTCGGTCTCGGTTTTCATTTTTGCTCTTCACGAGGTGATGGGTGGCGAGTTGACGCCAAAGAAAGTATTCACTACCATGACGTTGATGAATATCCTGCAGTTTATTCTTACGAAGCACGCACCCAACGCTGTGATGGCGCTTTCGGAGTGTTATGTGGTGAGTATGCAACACTAGCTTTAGATATTATGATATTTAATACCATGCTCACATGATTTTCAGAGCTGCGCCAGGATACAGGTTTTCTTTGAACTGCCTGAACGAAGAATGGAAGAACAAGAAAGTGAAGAACTTTCTTCTTCCGATGCCCTGGGAAATGATGCTGTGCACAACGAAACGAAACTTGAAAGCAAAGAAGTACTTTCACTTTCAAACGTCACTTGTCACTGGAAAGGTTGGACGGAAGAAAACTCTTCTGACGAAAAACCATCTTCAGAGCAAGATGCGCGAGTTGCTATTTCCGGGATAACACTGGCATTTCGATCCAACCAACTCTATTGCATCATTGGAAAAGTTGGTAGTGGAAAAAGTGCTTTGCTGCAGGCACTTGCTGGTGAACTTGCTGTCTCAGATGGTAAAATAGATAGACACTACAATTCTCTCGCGTACGCTGTTCAGTGTCCATGGATTATGAATGGTTCAGTTCGACAAAACATTATTATGGGTCATCCTTTTGATGAGTTGTGGTACTCAGAAGTAGTTAATGCGTGTGGTCTTAAACCAGATATTGGCAGGTTGCAGAATGGCGATGAAACCTTTGTTGGTGATCGGGGAGTTCAGTTAAGTGGCGGTCAAAAGGCCCGCATTGGTTTGGCGAGAGCATTGTTTTGTGACTCTGATGTTTTGCTTCTCGACGATCCTCTCTCTGCGGTTGATAGCAAAGTTGCGCGTTTGTTATTCTACGAAGCAATACTGGGTCTGGCTGTCAAGAGAGGAAAATGCACCATTCTTGTCACTCATCAACATCAGTTTGTAGGACGAGGAAACGGATGTATTCTTCTTGACAACGGAATGATTTTGGGTGAAGGTTCCTTCGCCGATATAGTATCGTGTTCTAAAAATGATCTTACGCATGTTCTTCAAACAGAAAAAGGCGAAGATAAGTTGGACACTGAAGAGAGGGAAATAGATTCGGACGTCTCGCAAATCGTCCCCGTGAGTAAAAAAGATGACACTCAGACTGAGAGTAGGGTCACAGGTGTAATTCGTCTTGAGACATGGAAAGCCTATGGGAAAGCACTAGGAGGAGTTGGAGCTTGTATGTGTGTATGTCTTATGTTTGCTTTAACTCAAGCCTCCCAATTAGTGATTATCGTTCTGATTGGAAACTGGTCATCTGGTGGCGGCAAATCCTATTTGACACCAGTTGCATGGTTGACGCTTGGTATGGTGACGCTCTCAACGACCCAAGCATACTTAAGCCTCCATCTGCTGATTCGGGCATCCCAGCGTTTACATGACCGTATGCTACATTCTGTCCTCAGAGCACAAATCTCCTTCTTCGATACAAACCCACTTGGAAGGATCCTCAACAGGTTTTCCGCGGACGTTGGGATTAGCGACGAATCTTTGCCTCTCACTATCTACGATTTCAGTGTGGGCCTCTTTGTGGTTCTTGGAAGTGTAGGCACTGCGGTAGCTGTTTTACCTTTCATCCTCTTAGCGCTGCCAGTATTGTTATGGGCATTTTTGTACTTGAGAAGAATTTTCGTCACGAATACGAGGGAATTAAAACGGCTCGAGGGCATTGGTCGATCTCCAATCTTTGCAATGCTTGGTGAATCGCTGGATGGGATTTCGACAATCAGGGCTAATGGCAAGATCGGATTCTTTTCTGGGGCTTTTGAAAGGCTTCATGATGCACACACCAGAGCCTACTTTACCTTCACATCCTCGTCTCGGTGGTTTGCATTTCAAATGGATTTTCTGTCATTTATACTTATGTCATGCGCAAGCTTGCTTGCGGTGCTTTTTCAAGATCGCGGCTGGTTTAACGTAGATCCGGCTATTCTTGGTCTGTCGTTGACCTTACTCATCCAAATTTCTACTACAAACTTTCCATGGGTGGTTCGCCAGAGCGCTGAAGTCACAAACCAAATGGTTTCCGTTGAAAGAATTAGTGAGTTTGGCAATCTTTCTCAGGAGCCACCTCTTCAGACACAAGCGGACGAAGAGCACGAACACTGGCCAACGAATGCATCCATTACAGTGAAGAATTTAACAACAAGGTACAGAGCGAATTTACCCTGCTGCCTAGACAATGTTACTTTTAGCATTGATTCTGGGACTCGAATAGGGGTTGTCGGTAGGACAGGTTCGGGAAAGAGTTCCTTGGTACAGGCACTATTCAGAATCCTTGAAGCAGAGGAAGGATCTATCGAAATAGGAGGTGTAGACATCAGTTCTATTGGTCTGCATAAGTTGCGAACCTCAATGGCTGTTATTTCTCAAATGCCTGTTCTATTTAGTGGCTGTACAATAAAGGAAAATCTTGATCCTTTCGAAAAATTTGACACCGAGAGTATAACGAATGCATTGGTTTCAGTCCAGATGATTGATGTCATAAACAATTTACCTTGCGGGCTTGACACTCTTGTTGCAGAAGGTGGATCTAATTTCAGTGTAGGTCAACGGCAATTGCTCTGTTTGGCTAGGGCCATTCTGCTCAAACTCCATATACTCGTTCTTGACGAACCCACTGCGAATATTGACTCGGATACAGACAAGCTTCTGCAGCAGACACTTCAAGAAGAATTTTCAGAAGCCACAATCATATGTGTTGCCCACAGGCTTGACACTATAATTGATTACGACCGTATACTTGTTTTAGGTGATGGGAAAATCCTCGAATATGGCACTCCAAGAGAATTGCTCTCAATGAATGGGCATTTTGCTTCGATGGTTGCGAATACTGGCAGAATGGCAGACACATTACGTGCAAGAGTTCTCGAGCTAGAAAGCCCTGAATCATACAGAAAGTCTAAGTAAAACGTTTGGAACAGAATCAAATTCTTCACAATAATGGTTGTACCTTGTGATAATAATATGGCAATCCAATAATGTTGTTCCTTTCAGGGCATAAAGAACTTAGATGCTACAACACCATTATTTATTCGAAATCAATAGCAGATTCAAGATTTAAAATTGAATAGATAAGTTCAAAATCTAAGGATCTCTACCAGTTCACTCTAAACCAGAAAACTGTTTAGTTTTGCTTTAGTTGCGATCAAAGATTTATCGCAGATACATCAGATTGGTTACATGGTATACATCTTGGATGTATTCGGAGGAGACAAAACAACCATCGCGGATAACTCCTCGATGTTGTTATCCTTTGTAAAACTGTGCATTGATTTCAAAAAAATCAAAGTAGGCGATGTATCATTTGAAAGAAATTTTAAACGATGATACTGCTTCTGTATCCTCTCACACATCCCGTAATTGCACAATAACGATGGTTGTAACATATCCATATCCTCACATCCTAACTCCGCAGCACTCTTAAATGTCAGGTTATCAATGATCGTGCTTTAATGGATATCGCTTCAGATTTCCTATCATCAGCAGGAGAACTTCGCGCTCTCAACCGCGTCCGGATGCTCCACAATGTGGTTTCTCTCAGTGATATTACAACAGCGAATGGACGTTCTGTTGATCGCCTTTTCACTGCCAGCTCAGAATTTGAAGGAGCGAGGAACAATTTCGAATAGTAGCAGCGATTATACCTTACGGCGCGACACCTTACAGTAAGTATTTCCCAATAAGAAACTAGCAACGCCGAGCCCCTGGAGTTTGGATATAGTGCCGGACTGGCTAGAATTTTGGGAATGGTTTGTGACGCCAAATGGGGACTTTCTTAATTTCCGTCACAGCCCCTCAGAGTGGCACCGCTTTGTGAGACAGGACAATGCCCATCATTCCTATCATTCCGAATATCTTGTCGAAAATGCACCCCCAGATGGTTTGCACCGAGCGACGATTAAAGGCAATGTTGATTCACTATACTTGCGCAATAGCTCCGCTCTCCACTCGGTACGCACTGCTGATATAGATCCGACAATCCAGTTAGGGAACCTACAGGTTTTGGCACCATCAATCAATTGGGTAACCGAACACCTCCATGCATCCCCTTACTTCATCAGCTTGTATTGAATATTGCCAACGGAAAGCAGTGCCTGTCTGTGACGGATCATATTTCGAATCGCATAGCAAAGGCTCGTCAGCATAGATGTTTTCCTCTGCAGATGGATCTTCGTGGATCGAAGGAGAAGGTATTGTTCCAGGACCAATATCTGATTTGAATTCATATCCTTGTGAACTGGGAGGACTGTTGGGCATAGGCATTGGCATAGCATGCCTGAAAAAAATCTACCATCTTCAATCTACTACACATTTCATGCTCACAGCTTGCGACAATCTCGAAGCGTTATGGAAAATTACAGCATCACATGCGAAAGTCGTGACTACGTGGAAAAGTGTGGATTTAATTACTCAAATCCTGGATATCTGGCAACAGCAACACTGCCAACCCTCCCCCCAACATGTTTACGGCCATCAAGATTACACGAATGGGCCCTCTCACCTTTGTAGAACACTTGAGTGTACGTATGGATAAGTTAGCAAAATCTATCGCAATCGGTGGCTTCGGCATGGTCCCTCCTATCCTACCAGCAGTCCCTTCCCTTGGCTCCGGGCAAATCACTATCCAAGGCGTTCTTGTGGCATGTCAGTTTTTGAACACTGACAAATGACTTACTCCTGGAATTGGAAATTTTGATGACGCAGGAGAATACACGCCCATCCTTGGTTACAATTCTAGTAGCTAGCGTCCGCTCATGGCTCCTTGATTCGTATGGAGATGAACCACTTTTCCAATGGTCATCAACTACGATTGGCGACGCTGCTATTGCACAAGAAAACGTGGGCTGGTATGCGTTTTTCATGGGCTGTATCTCGAACCGTATAGTATCTCTACAACAAACACATTACACTTCGATGTAATCAAGAAAAAAGGGCACTATCTGGGATGCACGCCTCGTTCATAAAAGCTGGAACATCGTTTACCAATCATGGATGCACCGTACCTCGGTCCTGCACGACACACAAGCACTTGTATCCATATCGGGCTCAAACTGGCTCTGCTACTCCATCATGACTGAAGATGTACTAGGCCCTTGTGCCTTAAACAGAGTCTAACATCACTACTTTTCTTTACCCCTGGATACCATCTTACAACAAACATTGGAACAACAAACACAATGGTTCCTAGTCATTAAATCTGGTTGTGAAGCAATTCATACCAGCGTCCCTGACGCCTTCTCTACCAACACAACACTTCGCAACTGGAAAGGCCTTCTCCCAAGGCATGCGTAACCTTCCTACATCTAATACTTTCATCTAGGAAACGGCTGAGAGCCCTCCTAGCTTGGAAGTTATTATACTCGTCCCGCACAGGTGAATTCATTCTGCGTATTTAGCACCCTGTCAGATGGGCGAGTGGGACTTCTCCCAAAAATCCTTCTGGACGAGACTTTATCTTTCTCTATCTATAGAATTTTCATGTACTTAAAAAAGTTATTGTAATCTTTGAGTTATTACTTATAATGTCAGGTTATCTTACAATAAGCCATCTTCAACCTGTCAATCGCATTCCTCACCGTGGCCATAAACAGTCCCTCTCCAACATGATTATTAGCCAGCAGTGGTCACTCCCGTATTTATGACAGTGGCAGAATTTCGGAAATAGTATCATACCAGATCGTTGTGTATTGTATTCACCGGTCTAAAATATTCATGGCGGTCAATACCGTTGAAGAGTCCTCTGCAGATACAACATAAGTACCTCTGCGACCGTGCGCCCCTGTGCCCCTGTGCCCCTGTGCCCCTGATGGATGCTGTGATGTCAGATGTCAACTACCTGACCAAAAAGTGCTGTCGAACATTTTTAGCTAACTCATCCATTCGAACTTTATTCCAAGCATGTAAATAGACCAGACATCGTATCTTGGTGCCCCCTTAAGGTGTTGAGAGTTACATGAGACAAGATAATAATTGTTTACAACCGTTGTAAGCAAGTCAAAGCATTTATGAGTCTGATTGATTTATATTTGAAATGGAACCAACTTCGTCACAGCCCCTCTAGAGATCAATCGCAAGGTGTTAATAATGTTGGCCCATCTACTCCCATTCTGGCTTGAGGCATGTCATGAAGATAGCGATACAGATTCGCTGAGTTAACTGTGGTGGGAATTTTGGTAACGCCACTTCCTTCAATCTATTCCATCCAGTTCTGGTGCCATGATCCTGTCGAAGCTCCAACTTTCTGTCACCAAGTCGGTATGACTGCTGTCACTAAGTGCAACTGCTTCACTGACTCTCAAAGCTGCCAGGCACTAATATTTCATCTTCAAAGAAATTCATTGTTCACATAAACTTCTGTTTGATAACTTGGGCAGAATCAGGGAAGATTATTCATGCAGAATCAAGCTTACGCAGACCATAGCTGCACCACAGTATTTCATCTGAAGGGTCACCAAAAACGCTTGATGATTTGAAGATAAAGGGGTTCTAACGTTTATTAAAAAAATTGAAAAATATCGGGGGCGTCTATGGATAGAATGCAATAGAGGAGCGACTAAGAGTCAAGCTTAAGCCCTTGAGTTGAATCGAACCCTTGTATTCCTAGTTTTCTTTGCCTTTCTCAGGAGCTGGTACAGGATGTTAGCTGGTGCCAAATAACATCTATCGTCTTCGTTTGGATCACTTCTGTTCACAATACCAATGACTTCTCCTTTCTCATTGATCGCAGGCCCCCCACTGTGACCATGTTTATTTTTACAACACACAACTATTTCTGACTGGGGTGAGAAATATAGCTTTCCGTCATTCCTACGAAGATCGCCGTGATGCGAATGATCACAAAATTTGACAACGTGTCCTGCCGCAAAACAAGGATTGTGGTCTATGCTTCCACCTTCCCTGACAAGGCCTTCCCCCTCTTGATTGTAACCGATTATCCTCACGGGAGATTCTAGCTCAAACTTATCTTGTAAGTCAAGCTGCTGTAAACCCTCTGTCCGACATTGGAATGGATAAATTGTTGGCTGTGGAAATGGCAGCTTGCAGTCATGTGCACTCACAGGTTTCTCAAATTTGGATGTGATACGGAGAACACAAGCATCGACCTTTTCCAAGTCGTGCTGCTCGACAACAGCAGTGTACGTGAAAACAGCGTTACGTTTGGTATCGTCAAGAACTCCGATAACAGCTAATGCGTCCTTGATGCCATGGAAAATTTTCCCAACCTCCGCCGATGACTGAAGCTCATAGAATACGTGCCCCGCAGTTATGACGAGACCTCTTTTCTTGCACGCTATGAATCCTGAACCTGTATACGTGATGGTATGTAATTGTGTGTCCCATAGACCCACTAGGACAATAGACGGTAAGACATCCTCTATTGAAATACTTGGAGTTCGATCCCCATGGTGAGACATGGCAGTGAAATGGCTAATGGCGCTGTATGCAGTGAAATGGCTAATGGCGCTGTATGCAGTTTGTACAGTTCCTACAGATTGATCATCATCATCATCACACAAAAACTGTCCTCGGAGGAGTTTGGGATTCACTCTGTGTACATTGCCAGGATTTTTGCAAAGGACCATTTCATCTCCATGCTTCAGTATATCATCTTCGAACCAAAGACTTGCATCGTTAGGATCCTTCGTTAGAAGGCAATCTGGACAGGCAATTTCCCTCACAATTTCACCCTTGCGCTTAGTCCATTTGGAAATAACCCGCTCTAAGGACGTTCGAATTACTTCGTAGCCAAACTTCCAGATCTTTTCGCCGTTGTTACCTCCAAAGCCCTTACCACAGATAGTAAGTTTCTGGTCGGTGTCCCGCATTCCATTGGCTCCTACGCAATTGGACGAGCCTGCATTTGCGAGCCGAACGTAAATTTCGTTAGTCCAATATTTGTCTTCCCCGTCATCAGTAATAACCGGCTCAGCAATTTTTGCATATACAGAGGTCTTATAGCAAAACACTTGCTGAACGAACAGACCCATACTAGAGTCTCTTTGGTTCTTTTCGGCAAGATCATTGAGTTCAGTGACGACCGTAGCAATTATTTCATCCATAAAGGTGATAGGAAGAATTTCCCTGATGAGCCATGAATGGCAGAGAACAGTTTTGTAACTCAATGTCGTCTTGAACGACCATGGACAACCGACACCTATCGGCTCAGCAATTATTCTAGGTAAAAGATAAAGGGAGGTCGTCTTGTCATAACCCACAGTCACGAAAATGCCAGCATGCTCGCAGACTTGTTGCAAAAATAAGGAAAGATCTTTACCACTTGCATCACCAATCAATTTGCTCTGCTGGCATAAATACAAAGATTGTTCCCACATTTGAAGCGCCTCCTTCTTATCTATGCACATATTTTCAAAGCACTTTTTTATGGTACCTGCCGATTTAAAGCTAAGATCGTGATCTCTAAAAGACTTGATATTCTTACTTGATATGGCAGCATCGATAGCAGCGGACATCCACTTGGGTTTCAGTACAACAAATTTCTTGAGGTACTGGCCCTTAGAACAGTGACTAACTTGATCACCAAAGTAAAGGATATCCCCAGTGGAGGAAAGGAAACTAATTGCCTGGCGAACAAGATCCTTGGAAAAGTCGTCAACAATAGGAGGCCTCTTCGAAATCTCAAGGAAAATATCGTCAAAACGAACGACTTTGCGGTCTTTTGACCGAAAGACTGATATTGCATCTTGCGCAGATAATATCATTGGTGACATGGGCTTAAAATGATGTCTAAATGCACTAGCCTTGGTAACGTTGTCAATAGAAGAGACGTCAAGGATTGCACGACGGAGGCCATCGATACCACCATCACCGACCATGCCATCTTCACGAAGTGGGACTATAGGCACCGCATCTTTCGAACCATAAGCAATTTTAGGCACGGACGATGATGAATGGTAGCGCTTCCTGTGACTTTCAAGTCTTTCCTTCAGCATTTCACACCTCTCCTTTGCTTCTTCGGCATCCATCAAACCAGAATGTACAGCCACTGGCATTATCACACACCCGGGAAAATTCAATTCGGCAATAACATCAAGCCAGTACAAGATGTTCTCATTAATGTCACGGTCGATGATATTTCTTTTGGATTTAAGTTTTTCCAGCCTTTCAACTTGTTCAAGTTCATCTATAGAATCATCTATAGAATCTGTATCCGAGTCGTGATCTTCATGCAAAAGCTTGTTGTTCTCTGCAAGGTCCCACACTATAATGTATAGGGAATCTGGAGAAAAGAAAAGAGACTGCATAGACTGCGAACGAAATTCAGAATTGAGCAAGTGGAAAAGATGGAAAACATGGACACTATCTGATTCTTTTACGAACTACAACTCCTGCAAACTTACATGATGGCTTCCACTTTCAAGGTTGCCTCCTTTCAAATCAAACAACCGAAATTTCGGTTTCTGTGATCCGTATCCAAGCATCAACATATCTCCATTTAAGTCACCCTCTGGTTCCCATGTATATGCATTCATATCAATGCTGTTTTCCGAAAGTCTGCGTTTCTTTTTCGTTGTCGTCAAACTATGTACTACGCTTGTTTTTGAAAATTCTATGTGAGGAGCACTCAAAAAGACCACCTTCAGGGTATCGTTCAGCTTTGGCGGTTGGAGTTGTTTGAAGAGTCCTTGCGGTGGCCCCCTTTTCTCCTCAGTAGACATTTTCCGCCCTTTAATCCTGGGGGTAGAAGGCCCTTGCTGACCTGCAGCTAAGCTAGATTCCAATGCGTTCTGTACCTCGAATGCTTTCACACGATCCTTGACACTAACTGGGGGCATCTCCACAGCCTCTTCTACAAGAGAATCATTACTAGAACTTCTTGCATGAGTGGCATCCTTCAATACCCCGTAGTTTTCTTCCATGAACCCTGAATAGCTTTGTTCGACGAACTCTGTAGACACCTTCTCCACGTCAATCAAGTTGGAACTGTGTCTCTCCAAGCCAAGGTGAGGGATTCCAAAGTGTGGGTTGGGAATGCGATCTTCAGTTCGAAGCGATGATTTTGAAACCGACGCGAAGCTGGAACTGGAACTACAAGGACTGAAACTCGCCCTATACTTCGCATTATCTTCCATGATTTGGTGCACTTCCGAATACGCATTAGAAGCATACTTCTGTACACATTTGACAACTTGTGGAATATTATTGATATGCTGCACAATTGCCCTACGCGCGATTCCCTTTCCAGGACGATAGCGAGCAGTTTCTTCTGGATCAGGATCGATGTCACTCACGTCAGATACAACTTCCTCGTGTGACATCCCCATATGAGCAGCATTAATTTTCTTTGCCGATCCCTGTTTCAAACAAAAATCATCAGTGTTAGAAGAGGACGCTGTTAGGTCATTGGTACTACTCATTCTGTTCTTTCCAGATTTTTTGCCTTTCTTGGGTGAGTTGAATCCACTTTTACCACGACGGTCCTTTTTATGATGCTTGGCGAACAAACGACGAGTGTGTTGCTTTACATTCTGGAAACTCTGTTCATCTATGCAGAATGCCTGCTCTAACATTTTCTTAGGTTTTGGACGCCTATTTCTAGGTGGTGATAGAGTATCATCATCTTGTCGAGTACATTCGACCGGAATTAGTTCTGGGCCTTCCACATGTAGTTCCCTCGTATCATAGTCATCGTGAACATTGTAGTCATTGTAGTTAGGTGTCCTTGGCCGACAATCATTGAGTTGCTTCATTGAAGAATCCTCCAGGTTAGAATTTCCATTGGGAATTTCTTCTTCCAAGTCAACGTACTGAAGAGCGTTATTATGATCATCTTCTTCTTCTTCCGAATCACCGCCACTTCCATAGTCCTGAGGGGTCAGCGAAGAAATATGTCTGAGCGGACCCCGCTTATAATTTCCAGGACTTAACATCATTCCCACTCTAGAAACTAACGATGAGCTCTTTGAACATGTGTCTTCTTCTACCAATCCATCTCTATCATGACCTTCTTGAACCACACCATCTGCTGGTGCTGGTACTGTTCCTGGTATCGGTATCGGTATGGATGATGTGGATCTACTAGTATTATTAGTATTCCTCGTCGATATCTCGTCATGAGATGCAACTTTTCTGTCGTTCTCCATGGTTTATTAGTTAGCTCCAACGGTTAATATTGACAGACGACTGACGCTTGACGCTAGATTTGATACGTGGAAAGAATTCAGCGTTTGCAGTGAGTAGTCGCATGAGTTTGCCAACGGGAGATTCAAGATGGAGTAAATGCCGTCCAATCGGGTTTGTGCTATGCGTTATTCCACTTCTGTTGATGTTCCTTGTTCCTTGCTGTTCTTCGTTTTTGGTGGCCGGTGGCCGGTGGAGGCAAGGTTTTTTTGGTCGTTGCA
>Ga0209712_10001819_pt1 | contig 17933 bp, 14 predicted proteins | sample ArcOceMetagenome_FD_187443 | JGI IMG/M metagenome (GOLD analysis project Ga0209712, IMG submission 187443) | Marine eukaryotic phytoplankton communities from Arctic Ocean - Arctic Ocean - Greenland ARC118M Metagenome (SPAdes) (version 2) | ecosystem: Environmental > Aquatic > Marine > Oceanic...
GCGAGAGCTAGACAATTCTGAACGAACATACAAAACCGCACTAGCTGCCTTGGCTACCACTGAAGCCGGTTTGCAAATGCGCGTTTATGAATTGGAGCGCTCCAAGGCATTAATGTTGTCACCTTCTACTACACAATCTCAACACGGTCACTGCCAATGTATCAAAATAACGGCTCCCGTTAGCGGACGCATATTGAAGGTATTGAATAAAAGTGAGGGAGTAATTACAGCGGGGACTGCTTTACTTGAAATTGGCAACCCAAAAAATCTTGAAATAGTCGTAGAATTACTGTCTTTTGATGCAGTAAAAGTAGAACCGGGTCAAGTAGTCAATATTAAAAACTGGGGAGGTCCCCAACCACTCACAGCTAGAGTTAACCGCATTGAACCAATAGGTTTTATGAAAATATCTGCCCTAGGTATAGAAGAACAAAGAGTGAATGTTGTTGTAGATATTACCAGTGAATATGACCGTTGGGCACGTCTTGGTCATGGGTATCAAGTGGATGTTGAAATAGTCTTATGGAGTGGCTCAGATGTATTGAGTGTGCCAGTTACGGCTTTGTTTAGGGAACAAGATAAGTGGGCTATATTTGTGGTCAGGGAAAAAATTGCATATAAACAAATCATTAGTATTGGTCACAAAAACGCCCTTAATGTTGAAGTGATTACAGGGCTTAACGAAGGCGATTGGTATGTGCCTCATCCAAACAATCAAATCGCTGAAAATGTAAAAGTATCTTCTCGTTCAGATTATATCAAATAAAAAAAAGATAGCGTCAAAGGTTTTAGTTTTGTAGAAGGAATTGATGCTTTAAATATATTCCCATAAATAGTTTGATTTTGGTCAACACTGCTTTGTTAGATTTCATTAACATTACTTGTCTTCCTTTATTTTAAGGATATTTGAGCGACCCAAATAATTCAGATGTGCGGGGGAAATATTAATATTTATGCTAAAGAAAATAGTCATATTTTAATTAATAAAAGACCTCATTATCAGACACGTATCGCTCAGTACATATAATACCTTTTGATTGGAAATTTAAGCAAAAATACATGAATGATCTTGAGTTGAAATCAATCAAGCAGTTGGTTTTATATTTGAATAAACCTCATCATTAATAAATGAAGCATAAAAAAATATAAGATTAGCCAATTTTACACAGTTGGCATATTTACAGACTGATTAAAAGGGGAAAAATGAAAGCCTTAGTTATCTATTATTCACTTAGCGGTAACACTCAGAAGGTAGCTGAGGCCATTGCCAATACATTAAAAGCTGATATTAATCGACTTGAAGACAGACGGAGTCGTACTGGTCTATTTGGTATGTTGAGAACAATGTATCAGGTCTTATTTTCTCGCCCTGGCAAAATTCGCTTCGCTAGAACAGATCCTTACCAATATGACTTACTGATCCTTGGTGCACCAGTATGGATAATGAAATTAGCTCCTCCTATGCGTAGCTACATCCTCAAAGAAAAAGATAGATTTAATCAGGTTGCTTTTTTTTGTACGGAAGGTGCTTCCGGTGCCCCAAATGCTTTTAAAGCTATGGAAAGTCTCAGCACTAAAAAGCCAGTTGCCACACTTGAGATTACCGAAGGTGATATTAAATCTGGGCAATACCATGAAAAAGCGCACACATTTACAAATAGTTGCCAGAAAGCGATGACAGACAATAAATAAGCAGATAACTTTTTAAAAAATATCATAGGTTAAGATCAAGTCTACAAATACACCCACATTTATTGGAGACTATTATAGACTAGAACGCAGAAACTCACCTTGCCAGTGAGGCCTACTGTGGATTGCACCTTTGCGATGCTGACCTAGTATGAATTCTATATTAAATGAATGTAGCGGTAGAATTATTGTTTTAATTGCCAACCCTCATTCAATATTTGGGCACGATTTTATCTTTGCTTATAGCCATAAGATTGTCCAAACCACAACCACAACCACAACCAACTATTATATAAGCAATGGAATGTTGCTGTTTTATTAGACATGTCAATAAAACAGCTTTCCGATTAATTATGACTTTAAGCCTAAAGTGATTTACGAATACGTTGGAAGCTTCTCATTATTTCTTCGGCTAATAATTTTGCTGCTGCAGTAACATCGCCTGATGCATCTTTTGCTTCATTACCTACCTGTTCTGCTTTAAATTTGAAATGCTTCCATTGTTTATCAACTTTATGCCACTCATCTTTAGCATCAGCTTTGAATAAATGTGTTTTTAACACAACCTCGTCCCTTTCTTGTTTAACTTGTGCAACCAACTTTTCGATTTCTGCTTTTGCATTGTCTGTTATTTCATTTTTCATGATGTTGCCTCATATTTTTATTCTTTAAAAAAAACTCCTAAAATAATCTTTATTACTGTGCCAATTTAATACCTACCACTATTAATTTACAAAATTCATTGGTGAAATCTTTTTAGAAGGCTATAGAGTAAATAATTTGATGGGCATCATCAGGGTCTATTTTTACCTGCATTCCAAGTTCTTTACACAAATTATGCATGAGAGCATTGTCGGCTAATTCCACTGAATACAACCATTTAACGCCATGTCCCTTGGCGTAATTGATTAAATGCTCCATTAATATTTTATCTAATCCTTTATGCTGCCACTTGTCTGCTATTGTCAGGGCTAGTTCATAAATATCTGGCTTTTCTGTTAACACATATCGACAGACTCCAATTTCTATCTCTTTTGCATTTACCTGTTCGGTAGCAATAAATGCCATTGTTCTTTTGCCGTCTACATCACAGAATGTTTTTAAGGTTTTTTCTGATACGTTATGGATAGCCCCAAAAAAACGATAATGCTTAGTTTCTGGGGACAAATGGTCGATGAAATCAGATTCAAGCGTCATATCTTGGATGTTAATGGGTCTAATTGTTATCGTTTTACCGTCCAATTCGCACTTTATTAAATTTTTAACTTCGGCAGTTTCCATTCGCTCATACCTCTAGTACTTTTAAACCACTATTAATATATATGCCCATTTTAGCGAGCAACCTAAACACCAAAAATTGGTTGCTGTGTTTAATACTTAGCATAAATATTTTTATTTTTGGCGTGTTGACCTGTATCAACATTTAATATCAACACAGGCGGTGCATTTTGCGGTTTTGATATTAACGTTAAGAAGCATCTTGCCCCTCAATTGCTGGGCCTAAATCATAGTTGCTTAGTAGTATTTATATAGTGAGTCTAAGCATTAGATATTTAATGATTTGGTGACAAACATTTAGATGTTTTATTTTTTTATTTTTTTATTATCAATATATACTTATGACAGTTTTATGTATTTCACATGGTTAACAACTGCATCTAAAAAGCAATGCAATGACCTAACTGAGGAATGTCAGTAGCAATCTTTTTTTCATTCCACAACCTTTGTGATAACGCTTCCAGTGCCTCCGGATCCCCATGCACCAAAGCAACTCTTGTTGAGTCATCAAAGTTTGACACCCAATCCATTAATTCCTGTTGTCCTGCATGGGCCGAAAAACCACCTAGTGTTTCAACTTTGGCTTTCACATTATAAGATTCGTTAAAAATTTTAATATACTGTTTGCCATCTACCAACAAACGACCCAGGGTGCCTTGGGCTTGGAAACCGCAAAAAATGATGGTGTTGCGAGAATCCCATATGCGTTGTTTAAAGTGATGTCGAATACGCCCACCAGTGCACATCCCGCTGCCAGCAATGATAATGGCACCTTTGGCAATATTGTTCACTGCCATGGAGTTTTCAGTTGTGACAGACAAAAATAATCGTGGAATAAAGTCTTTGATAATAGAATGAGCATTTGGTGTAGCTTGTTCAATTTCTTGACTGTCAAGGGATTCAAACCAGCGGTCATAGACTTTTGTTACCTCAATTGCCATAGGGCTGTCGAGTATCACTTGCCAGTTATCAAGCAGACCATCCCGATGCAATTGACCTAAATAAAATAATAATTCTTGAGTGCGACCCACAGCAAACGCGGGGATCATGATGTTTCCTCCTCGCTTTTGGGTATTCAGTAATATCTGTTTTAATTGATCAACCGTATCTTCCATTGGTCGGTGGTCACGATCGCCGTAGGTGCCCTCCATCAACAGCAAATCAGCTTCTTTGAGCACAGTTGGATCATTCATTAACACTGCATTTTTGTTACCTAAATCTCCAGAAAAAATGACTTTTTTATTTTTGCCCTTATCACTAAATGCTAGTTCAATAATAGCTGATCCAAGAATGTGACCTGCATCATGAAATGTTACTTTTGCTCCAGCAGATATAAAAAAATCAGCTTCATAAATATGGGATTGACACAAAGATAATGTTTTAGATACATCCTTTTCTGTGTATTTAGGCTCTAATAAAGGTTTACCTTTACGAGCTAAGATTCGATTTTCACGCTGTAAATCACCTAAGTAAATACTGACTGAGTCGAGTAGCATAACCTGTAATAAATCAGCGGTGGCGTCGGCGCAATGAATGGGCCCATCATAACCGTCGTGTACTAATTGGGGTAACATTCCGCTATGATCGAGGTGAGCATGAGATAGAATGACTGCATCAATTGTATGTGGGTCAAATAAAAATATTTCCTGTTGTTCCCTATCGACTCTGCTTCCTCCTTGATGCATACCACAATCCAATAATATGCGGCCTAATGACGGTGCCTCAAGCATATGACATGAACCTGTGACTTCTTGTGCAGCCCCTAAAAACTTGATTGTGGCCATTGTTTGTCAACCTAAATAGAAAGAATATTTAAAATCCATTTCAGCATAAATAACTTTGACTACACTTGATATGAGTCAACACAATTTACAATTCTTTTAGTATTAAACTTTGATGTTGCTATTCAATATAAATAACAACATCAAGATTACATATATGAAGAACTTGATCGGTATCAATAGTAGGCATCCAACATCCCACATAATAATGTAATCGCTTGATACCAGACTAAGGGTCTCCCTATGAAGAAAAAAGCATTGCGTATTGGTGTGTTAACCGGTGGAGGAGATTGCCCTGGTTTAAACGCCGCTATTCGTGCAGTGTCTAAAAGTTTGATGATCAATTGCTCAGCTGAAATTATCGGTATCTATGATGGCTTTTTAGGACTGATAGAGCAGCGTATTAAACCCTTAGACTATGCGGATTGCAGTGGTATTTTATCTCAAGGGGGCACCATACTTGGCACCAATAACACTGCCAGCCCATTTAACTTTAAAGGTGAAGACGTATCAAGCGAAGTGATGGATTATTATCTCAACCTTGGGTTAGACGGATTAGTCGTAATCGGTGGTGATGGTACGTTATCTATCGCGTATGAGCTGTCGAAACTGGGTATGAATATAGTCGGCATACCCAAAACCATTGATAATGATCTAATGGGTACTGATCGAACGTTTGGCTTTGATACCGCTATTGGTATCGTGACTGACGCATTAGACCGCCTGCGCACTACTGGACAATCTCATAAGCGCGTTATGATACTTGAAACCATGGGCAGATATGCTGGGTGGATAGCCTTACATGCAGGTATTGCAGGTGGTGCTGACGTTATTATTATCCCCGAGTTTGCATATGATATTGATGAAGTAGCCAAAGCTTGTAAATCACGAATGGGTGAGCAACATTATTCTATTATAGTGGTAGCCGAGGGGGCTAAACAGGTTGATGGGCAATTGACCGTTCGCGAAACCAACGAATTTGGTGTTGAGCCTATACGTTTAGGCGGCGTAGCCAATGTATTAAAAATGCAGTTAGAACAAAAAATAGACGCTGAAATAAGGGCCACAACCTTAGGCCATATTCAAAGAGGGGGCTCACCATCAGCATACGACCGAGTCTTTGCTACTAACCTTGGCTGTTATGCGGCGTCATTAGTGGCAAACAAACATTTTGGAACAGTAGTGGTGCTTAAAAACAACCAACTGTGCAGTACATCTCTTAAAAATGTCGCTGATAAAAGTAGATTAGTGAAAAGAGAAACCCCTGCCCTAGCCACTGCACTGTCGATGGGAATATGTTTTGGAAATGCTGAACTCATAACAGGGTTATACAGTTTAAAACATGATTTTCCTAGTTCACTTGGTAGACATTCACAAAGGGCCAAAGCTTAAATTTTTACTATGAACACAAGCAACTTGGCACAACACTGTGCATATATATTTTGATATCGAAAAATAGCTAAAGCAATGAGATCTTTCTAAATATTATTATAAATTGAAGCCATTTAATGGATTAACTAACTTTAGGCCTAAAAAGCCTAAAACCTAATTAAGATGAAAAGGAACATTTTATGACAGATTCAACAAGTTATATTCGCTGGTTCAAGGAACTTAATATAGACGATGTTTCCTCAGTTGGTGGCAAGAACGCTTCGTTAGGTGAGATGTTCCAAAACCTAACCGTCGAAGGGGTGCGGGTGCCCAATGGTTTTGCCATTACAGCGCAGGCGTATAACTATGTACTTGAGTACAATAATGTGTGGCCACTATTACATGATGTGCTTGATGGGCTCGAACCCGACAATATTAAGGCTTTACAGCAATGCGGCAAAAAAGCTCGAGAAATTGTATTAAAATGCAAACTACCTGATGACCTTAAAACATCGATTTTGAGTGGTTATAATCAACTTAAACGAGAATATGGAAATGAAATATCTCTGGCGGTACGCTCCTCGGCGACTGCCGAAGACTCCCCTGAAGCTTCTTTTGCTGGACAAAACGATAGTTATCTTAATATCAGTGGAGACGAGGCTTTGCTTGATGCTTATCAACGCTGCTTAGCGTCAAATTTTACCGACCGTTCGATTCACTACAAGTATGATAATAATTTTGACTTCTACAATGTGTATCTCTCTGTTGTGGTGATGAAGATGGTACGTAGTGATATAGGAACCAGTGGCGTGATGTTTTCCCTAGATACAGAGACTGCCTTCAAAGATGTGGTTTTCATTAATGCTGCTTTGGGTTTAGGCGAAAATATCGTTCAAGGCACAATCGAACCTGACAGTTTCTATGTTCACAAACCCACCTTTGACAAAGGTTACCGTAGTGTATTGAAACGCCGGTTGGGACAAAAAAAATTAAAAATGATTTTTACAGATAATCTCAATACCAACAATATATCTGTGGAATATACCGAAAACATAGATACCAGCAATGAAGAAAGAGCACACTTTTGTATTACCGACGACGATGTCATGCTGTTGGCCGACTACGCTATTAAAATTGAAAACCATTATTCGCAAAAAGCCGGCTTTTACAAACCTATGGATATGGAGTGGGCAAAAGACGGTATCGACGGAAAACTCTATATTGTGCAAGCTCGGCCTGAAACAGTATCCTCACAAACAAATAGTACAACTCTTAAAGTTTACCACCTCAAAGAAAGCGCCAGCATCATTGCAAAGGGTCAGGCTGTTGGTACTCGAATAGGTGCTGGAAAAGTGAGAGTGATCAACAATGTTAAGCTTCTGAGCGACTTTCAACCTGGGGAAGTACTAGTTGCCGAAACCACCACACCAGACTGGGAACCTGTCATGAAAATCGCCGCAGCGATAGTGACTAATAGAGGAGGTCGCACTTGTCATGCCGCTATTGTGGCACGTGAATTGGGGATCCCTGCGATTGTAGGTACCAATAACGCCACTGAAAAACTTTGCAATAAGCAAGCCGTAACGGTTAGTTGTGCAGAAGGTGAACTTGGTTATATATATGAAGGTATTTTAAACTTCGATATTGAACACACCGATCTCAGTCAACTGTCAAAGCCCAAAACACAGATTATGATGAATTTGGGTAATCCAGATCAAGCTTTTAGTCTTGCCTCTTTACCTGTTGATGGCATTGGACTGGCACGAATGGAATTTATTATTAATGAATACATCAAGGTGCATCCGATGGCGTTTAAACACCCAGAAAAAGTTGATGATGTGACTCGGGATAAAATCAACACGATCTGCACCGCCTATGAAAACCCTCAAGACTTTTTTATTAAAACCCTTTCTGAGGGTGTTGCTACCATTGCAGCTGCAGTATATCCAAGACCCTGTGTTGTGCGCATGAGCGACTTCAAAAGTAACGAATACGCCACTTTGTTAGGTGGAAAGTTTTTCGAACCCCAAGAAGATAATCCGATGATTGGGTTTCGTGGTGCTGCTCGTTATACTCATCCTGCTTATGCTGAAGGCTTTGCGCTGGAGTGCAAAGCGATGAAGCGGGTGCGCGATGAGATGGGCATGACTAATGTAATATTGATGATCCCCTTTTGTCGTCGGGTTCAAGAAGGTGAAAAAGTACTTGAGTCTATGGCTAAAAATGGCCTCAAGCGTGGTGTCAATAGCTTAAAAGTGTATGTCATGTGCGAGATACCCAATAATGTCATTCAGATAGATGCCTTCGCAGAACTTTTCGATGGGGTATCAATTGGGTCTAATGACCTGACACAACTCACCTTAGGTGTAGATCGGGATTCAGACATTGTTGCTTTTGATTTTGACGAGCGTGATCCTGGGATAAAAGAGATGATCCGATTGGCAGTCGAAGGAGGTAAACGAAATGGTATTCATACCGGTATTTGCGGACAAGCCCCATCAGACTACCCAGAAATAGCCGAGTTTCTGGTACAGATTGGAATTGACTCTATGAGTCTTAATCCTGACACAGTACTCGCCACAACTAGACATATACTGGAAGTAGAAAAGTATTTGTAAGAAATAATCATATTGATGGCTTTAATGTATGCGAAAGACAATTAATCACACTTTATTCTCTCAAAATATAGTTATCATAACCCCTTGGCGTCCACCTATAAAACCTTAGGTGGGCTCTTTTTTTTAGAATGAGATAGTACATATGTTCATCTGAAAAGTAGAATAATGATGCTACATTTCAATAATATATATTTTTATTGGGCCACTAAAAATACTAATTAAATGTTAGATATAAATAACCGATGAACTTCAACATCTTGGCTATTAGGGTGTGACCTGTTCGTTCTTTATATCAGTGCCTTACCCATTTAATGATAGTGAATTTACCTACCCTCATGGTGTTAACCGCTTCTTCTTAGTGGACACTTCGATCAGCTACTAATTGAGCCGTTCTAGTGAATGTATTACGTGTTTTCTTTTTTATATTGGCATCTAATACTGCAATGAAATCTAGCATAACATCTCTTAATAGGTGGCTAAATTAACTATGCCAAAACGTTGGAAGCTAAAGGGTTAAATCAAAATGGATTCCTTCGGTAAGAGAAATTGCCTATGTTTGCTTTATTATGTCGATTGCAATAACTATAGTATGCAAGGCATGTGACAACCATGAGAGCGCATGTCACAAAATAAACTTCTATTTAGGGATCCCATTTTTTCGAAGTTCTACAGTAATGGAAGTTCCCCAGTTGTCTGGTTTGGCTAAATACTTAGGCATTGTAACCGTGTTTGTAAGTCATATTGTTGCAGGCCGTATTAATTTCATACCATTTTTTTTTCATTTATCAGTTCGTAACTCAGAAATTTTATTAGTTCACTAAATTCTCCTGACAATTTAGCCAATGCATCTTCTATGCTAAATAAACCAACAAGTACGCCTTTTACGTTCACAACAGGAACACTTTTTACACCATAATAACGCAGGTACTTAAGTGCCTTTTTTACATTATGCGTTTCATTCACGCAAAACAATTCACAGGTCAGAATATCTTCAGCCAGTAATACAGAGGGGGATATGTTTTCCGCGAGTACTTCGAGCACCAAATCATGATCGGTAATTAAACCTTGAGGCATAAGTTCTCCATTCGTATTATCAACAACCACGACTAACCCAACCTGTTGCTCCCTCATCACTCTAGCTACGTCAAGCACTGAATCTTGCTTTAAAACATATACAACATTTTTTGAACATATTTCTCCAACATTCACTGGGGTCTCCCATTAATAAAACATAATTAATAGTAGATGGTTTTGGGGGGGCATTATTGATTTGAGTCAAATAAAATAATAGGTTTGGGTGAGTCTAAGTCCAAAGACTGTTTTGCTCTATCAGTACTTTTGGTACAACAATCCTTGCCGTATTAAGTATTTTTCACCTTCTACTGCCCATAAAACAATAGAAGAAACAGCGATACATATAATCAGTTCAGATAAAGGTAATGGCTGGGTGTGCAAAACACGATTAAAAGCGGGAGTATAAACAACCATTAGTTGTAACAAAACGGTGACCCCAATGGCGATTAACATTGGCTTATTACTGAATACACCGAGTGTGAAAATAGATTCTTTATCACTGCGCACTACCAACGAATGGAACAGTTGAGAAAACACTAAAACAGTGAACACAGATGTTTGCCAGTAACCTACTTCCCGTTCAACTGACCAAGCTAACATTCCAATGGATAAGCCCCCTACTGCTAACCCTACCCATAAAATATGCTGCCACATACCGTGAGTAAATAAACTTTCATTATATGGCCTTGGAGGACGTTGCATAACATCCCGTTCAGCTGGCTCAGCACTAAAGGCTAACCCTGGTAAACCATCAGTGACAAGATTTATCCATAGAATGTGAATAGGTAATAAAGGGATTGGAAGGCCACATAATGGAGCAAGAAAGAGTGTCCAGATTTCACCTGAATTTGAGCTCATGGTATCTTTGATAAATTTTCTAATATTATCGAATATTCTGCGACCAGCCTTTACCGAGCTGACTATAGTTGAAAAATCATCATCTAACAACACCATGTCGGCTGCACCTCTGGCGACGTCAGTTCCAGCTTTCCCCATGGCGATACCTATATTAGCGCGCTGCAACGCTGGCGCATCATTTACTCCATCTCCTGTCATGGCAACAAATTGATTGTTATCCTGCAATGCTTTTACAATTTTTAACTTTTGAATTGGCGATACTCTGGAAAATAGTTGTATTGAACTGACTATATTGACTAATTCCTGGTTGGATATGAGGTCGAGCTCTTTGCCATCTAACATTTTGGGTTCGCCTTTAGCGATATCTAGACGTTTGGCGATTGCCAGTGCTGTTCCTCGATGATCCCCTGTAATAATAACTGGGGTGATGCCTGCAGAAATACAATCTGCCATTGCTTTTGGCACTTCGGTTCTAAGTGGGTCGGTTAGCGCAACTAAACCTAAAAAAGTCAGGTTTCTTTCAATAGTATCGGCGCCTATGTTTTCGGGCATTGACTCGAAGTGACGACTGGCGAATGCCAATACACGATAACCGTCATTGGCTAATTGTTCAGCTTGAGCTAAAATTTGGGATTTTTTAAGGTTTATTTGTCGTGCCATTAAACAGCAATCCAGAACCTCTTCTGTTGCTCCTTTGACATAAGCTACAACACCTGACGAATTACGATGCAGTGTAGTCATAATTTTTCGTTGACTGTCAAAGGCGATAGCAGCTTGACGGGGCATATGTTGTATTAGTTTATCCTTGTCAAAACCACTGTGTTTTGCATATTCAAACAAAGCCATCTCTGTCGGCTCACCAAAGGGTATACCGTCTTTTTGCATCACATCATTACTAATCGCAAGCGCTTCTCCGAAAGCTTCCCCAAGCCCAGTATAATCTTTGGCTAAATGACTAGTCTGTTGATGGCCTTCGAACACCCGTTCAAGAGTCATTTTATTCTGCGTTAATGTGCCAGTCTTGTCGGTGCATATGAAAGTTACAGAACCCAATGTCTCGACCGCGGGAAGATTACGAACTAAAGCTTGTTGCTTAAGTAATTTACGAGCACCAAGTGCAAGAGAAATAGTGATAACCGCGGGTAACGCTTCAGGTATTGCGGCAACAGCTAAACTGACAGAGGTTAAAAACATTAACACCAATGGTTGCCCTTGCATGAGTCCTAACAACAGCAATATTGCACAGATACATAAAATAGCAGTCGCAAGGTGACGACCAAACTTCATCAATCTTATCTGCAAAGGGGTTTTAGTATCATCTTCTTGCTGTAATAATGTGGCAATTTTTCCAATTTCCGTATTTAAACCCGTTGCAAAAACCACACCTGTGGCTCGTCCGTGAGTGATCAAACTCCCCTTAAAAACACAGTTTTTCTGATCACCCGTAAAAAGGTTGTTGTCCTTTATTTTTGTGTGCTGTTTGATTATCGATTGCGATTCTCCAGTGATTGAAGACTCGTTAACCTGTAATTCTTCTACCTTAATTAAACGCATATCCGCAGGTGTTATATTACCTGCTTCTATTAATACGATGTCGCCTACAACCAGTTTTTCTTCAGGCAAGGTAAAGGTTTGACCGTCACGCAATACAGTGGCAGATGGGGATGCCATTTTTTGCAAAGCCTCAAGGGCTTGTTGGGCCCTAAACTCTTGTATAGTGCCTACAACCGCATTTAATAACAAAATGATAAATATAGCGGCACTATCAATTAACTCGCCAATTAAACCCGATATCAGTGCGGCAGCTATCAACACTATAATCATAAAATCAGCAAACTGTTTAAAAAACAACTGCCAAATTGATCGTGTTTTCTTGGAAGGAATGACGTTAGGCCCGTTTTGTTGCAAGCGATGTTGCACCTTTTGGGATGCCAGACCATTAGCTGCAGTTTCAAGTTCACTTAAAACTGTTTTGACATCTAGGTTATAATAATTTTTGTTCAAGCTTTTACCTTACAAAAACAAAAATAAGTGCGGCAGTTAATATACCAACTAATAATGTTCTTATGCCGCTTTGCCACCAAGATATGCCTGATACGCGACTAAGAAACACACCGAGTAAGAAGATAACCGTCATCGCGATAAAAACCGAAATAATAAGAGGAGATATTGGCAATTCCATACCACTTTTATAAAGCCATAATGGCAATAGGATAAGCAGCGAAATCAATAAAGGAGCTAAGCCATTAACCAACGCAATGATAATGGGAACAATACGTGCTGCTTGAGCGTGAGAGCTTTGGCTTAAATCAGTTATCAATGCATTTTCAAGCTGTGTTAAAACGTATTTTCGTTCAGCACTTTCGCTCACATATGCACTGCTAATGCCACTGACACATAAAGCGATTGATGCGCCTACACAAACGTTAATAATATTATTTATTTCAGTTGGTGTGCTAAATAAAAAACCTAAAATAAGACCCAACATTGTTAATGCTCCATCAAATCCATTGACGATAAAATATCGACGAATAATGCCCTGTGAATGTGTCAGCGACACAAGCCCTTTTATGTCCATATATAAAATCAGTTAATCTTGTTGATTAAGATTTAACTGGCTACGGGCATCAACCTCATCGATGCTGTGTAAAGATGCCCCCATCTCAATTATTGCAGCTTGTACCAATTCAAAATCTATACTGGGTGCCTTCAACTCTAGTTGCACTGTTTCAGTATTCTTATCCACTTCAATTACAGATAAATGAACAACATATTCGTTACCTAAGTCTGCTAAAACCATGGCGAACTCATAGGCGTTAGGATGATGAGGCTTCAGCACATCTAGGATGATCCTGCGGATAGTTGCCATTAGTTTAAGCCTTAAGGAATTGAATTGAATTAAATTAAAGTGTACGAGTATTAGTATTAACTAATATTGATACAGATCGTCTATTTACCAGTTTTAGGATGGCATTAATCCTTATCAAACAACTATTATGATTAGATTCTTACCTAATGACGAACACGTTCATATGCCCAGAAAAAAATGCCTGTTATCTATTCCCAAGCCCCCTCACCCAATAAATCGTAAAGAAGCATTGCCATGGCAAAAACCTAAACCGATCAGTGAGGATCCTGCGATTGCAAATAAGCTAGAAGCAATAATGACCAACCGCTCTTATGTTCCTGCTATTGAAGATATTGATTTTTTAAAGGGACCAAATGCCAGAGGTATTAGGCTGCAATTAGATTATCTGAAACCACAAGTGTTATTAAATAAACACGGTATTGAACACACTATTGTGGTCTTCGGCAGCACGCGCATTGTCGAACCACAAGGGGCACAAAATAAGATAGATTTATTACACAATCAACTTGAAGAAAAGCCACAAAACAAAAAGTTAATTAAAAAACTAGCCGTTGCTAAACGTATTCAAAATAATAGTCAGTATTACCAAGTAGCAAGGGAATTTGCAGCCCTTGTGGGTAAGTTTGGAAACGGTTCTAGTGACTCTCAGTTAGTGATCATGACAGGAGGTGGCCCAGGTATTATGGAAGCAGCCAATCGTGGCGCTGCAGAGGCGCAAGCTGAAACAGTTGGTCTGAATATTACTCTGCCAAATGAGCAATTTCCTAATCCTTATGTCACACCAGAGCTTTGTTTTCAATTCCATTATTTTGCCATACGTAAATTACATTTTGTGCTTAGAGCTCGGGCATTGGTGGCTTTTCCTGGTGGTTATGGCACCTTAGATGAGTTGTTTGAAACATTAACTTTAATTCAAACGCGCAAAATCAAACCTATGCCGGTTGTTTTAGTGGGCCAGTCGTTTTGGCAAAAAGCGGTAGATATTGACTTTCTCGTTGATGAAGGTGTGATCGATGAAGAAGACCAAGATTTGTTTTGGTATGCAGAAACAGCCGAGGATATATGGTTAAGCATTAACGCATGGTATGCAGATAAGGGAGGAAGTTTATAACCTTAAACTGGTATACCAATTGGTATTAGATGTTAATCTGAATACTGGTGCATTTTAAGTACTTCGTCGATTTTACAAGTGATCACACTGACATTTGTATAGCCCATTCTGGCTAATTGTTCTGCCGCTAAGGTAGCACGTAGCGAAGATGCACAATGTAAATAGATTGGTCGCTCAGGATCTTTTACTATTTCTAATATTTTCATTTCCAAAACTCCCCTAGGTATATTAATAGCGCCAATTGGAGGCGCTGATAGATGTTCAGCTGACTCTCGCACATCTATCAGTAATCCATTATTTTGACTAATATCTTGTGCTGCTTGTTTTGCGGTTAAAAGTTGTACGTTTTGTTTCGCTTGCTGCAGTAGTTGTGGAAGTGTTTTTAGCATAATAAATTCCTAAAAGTTTAAAACTTATTTAATTAGCACTCAAAGCCAGTATGTCACCTGAATTGAGGCCCGAAACAATTTCTACCTGATTAAGTTGAGACTTTCCTAATCGCACAAAACGTCGAGTTAAATTACCATCTTTTAATAACCACACCATATCAAGTTGGCCAAAACTTTTCACATAATCCACTGGGACCGACAATACCTCTTTAGTGCCATCTTCTATTAACATTCTGGCAAACATGCCAGGCCTTAGAGTAGGGTCAAATATTATTCCTGCTTTGACTAAAAAAGATCGAGCATTGGAGTCTGCAGCGGGGACGATTTCAACAATAACCGCATCAATTTCTTTACCTACAGAATCTACTTTCACTGTGATTTTTTGGCCAATGTGAAGCTGAGTCGCAAGTGATTCACGCACTTCGGCCTCAATTTGTAGGGTTAGAGGATCGTACGACGACAAAAGCAATTGTCCTGGTGATGCCATATTTCCTGGTTCAGCAAACCTCTCAACCACTACGCCTGAAAAAGGTGAGGTTATTTTGCTATATTCAAGTGCAGTTTGTGCTGCTTGTTTACGCTGATTTACTGCCAACAGCTCTGAACCATAACGGCGAAAATTTGTCACCGCCACATCAAGTTCACTTTGTGAAACTAAACCTTTTTCTTTTAGTGTTTGAGCTCGTTCAAAATTGGCTTTTGCTTCAGTTAATATGGCTTGTGAAGCATCTACCATAGCGATTGATTGAGCTAACTGTGCTTTTAGCCCCTCGCTTTCAAGCGTAACCAGTAACTGACCTTTTTGTACATTGTCCCCTGCCCTTACATGAATGTTTTTAATTCGAGCCAAGATTTGGCTTGATAACAAGGTTGCTTCTCTCGCTTTAATGCCAGCCGGTATCGATTCTATTATTGGCCTAGTGATATATTTCACAGAGAAGCTATTTAATGCTTTATCAGCTTGACGCTCAAGCAACCCAGGGGCGACTTGGCTGGTAAATACGCCTGCCATCCAAGCGACAACGACCAATAATCCTACAACAGTGAATACTGGGATAGCCCATTTGTTAATGCTCATAAGGTTTGTTCCTTCAACGGTGCTTGCGGTTTATCTTCGAACACTAGGAAATACACCATAGGGACGACAAATAGTGAAAAAAGTGTTGAAGCAATGATGCCAAATATTATGGCTAGAGCCAGTCCGCTAAAAACGGGATCTAGAGTAATCACTAAATTTCCTAACATAGTCGTACCTGCAGTGAGTAAAACTGGTCTCATACGTACCTCACCCGCAGCCAAAAGTGATTGTTTGATATTCATACCCTTGGCTCTGGCTAAGGTAATAAATTCCACTAAGATAAGTGAATTTCTAACGACTATGCCAGCAAGCGCAATCATGCCTATCATTGCTGTGGCAGTGAATAATATGGGATCAGGTGCCCCGGCAATTTCACGTTCACCAAATTGATTTAAGAGCCAAAAACCTGGCATGATGCCAATGATAGTCAGTGGAATAGCCGACATAATAATTAACGCTAAGGCTGAACTCGAGGTTTGTAATTTAAGTAAAAAGAAAATGGCAACTAATGCAAACGCAAAGGCAATGCCCATATCTCTGAACACGTCTAAGGTAATCTTCCATTCTCCTTCACCCGAAAATGAGTAAGACGTACCCTCTGGTAATTTCCATGGGTCACCCCCACCGGATTGTAAATACGTTCTGTTTTGCCAATCATTCTGTGTAACTGACTTACCCGCTTCATCAGTGATAAGGTCAGCGCTTAAATCTGCAATGACTTCTGCCGGTGTGCGACCAGCCAACTCTGCAGTCACATATATCACTGGAACCAAATCTTTATGCAAAATGGGTTGAGACACTGTGGTTTGTTGCCATTGCCCCAACTCTGCAAGACTCACCAATGACTGTGGAGACACTTCTAATCCAAGGCCATTATCCTGCTGTGCAATTGCACCCTGCCCCACAACCTGCAATGACAAAATATCGGTCAGAGATTGTCTGTTTTTATAGGGTAATTTAACCTCTATTGGTACAGGTAATGCGTCGCTTTCAACCTGATAAGTACCTGCCCTTTTAGATGCGATAGCCACCGTCAAAGCATTATTAATATCAACGGTGGAAATGCCAGACAGTGCCGCTTTTTGTTTATCTGTCACAAAACGCCAGATTAACTGCTCACTGTTGATACTCGAATCAATTTCGACCACATGAGCTTCAGATTTAAGACGAGACATCAGTCCTAAAGCCGCAGCTTGATGAATTTCGGGGCTAACAAAAGGTTGCCCATAGATTTCAGCAACAAAAGTGCTCAGAACAGGTGGGCCTGGCGGTACTTCAATTACTTTTATTGACAGGTGGTCTCGTTGTAAGGGTGCAAGCAACTCTCTAAGACGTAACACAATAGCGTGGGATTGATGTTCACGCTCGGTTTTATCCAGCAAGGTGACTCTTAACTCCGCCAAATTTGGTGCTTGGCGCAGATAGTGCTGGCGAACCATTCCATTAAAATCTATGGGGGATGGCTGACCAATATAACTCGCAATAGCTTTAGCCTCTGGTAATAATTTAACTGTTTGGATCACATCTTCAACAGTTGCTGCGGTCTGCTCTAGGGAGGTGCCCTCCGGCATATCTATTAAGACTTGTATCTCATTTTTGTTATCAAATGGCAGCAGCTTAAGAGGCACACTTCTCATTAAAGGCAAGACACAAGAAACAATGAATAAAACTAACACTATCCATAAGCCTAACTTGCTTCTACTTTTTTTAGCAATCAGTGGATTTAATATTCGAGAGTAAACGCCATTGGTTTTATCTGCTATTGCCGTGCTCGAAGGTTTTAATAGTTTAGACGCTAACCAAGGTGTGATAGCAAA
>Ga0209712_10001820_pt1 | contig 17925 bp, 10 predicted proteins | sample ArcOceMetagenome_FD_187443 | JGI IMG/M metagenome (GOLD analysis project Ga0209712, IMG submission 187443) | Marine eukaryotic phytoplankton communities from Arctic Ocean - Arctic Ocean - Greenland ARC118M Metagenome (SPAdes) (version 2) | ecosystem: Environmental > Aquatic > Marine > Oceanic...
TAAATTTTTTAGCTCGACAAAAAGAAAGTCCCAAAATCAATACGTTGAGAGATTCTATTGCTTTATTAAATGCAAACCTTCAAAATATCAATGATTTTATCAATGCGTTTTCGGTGGAAGAAGCGATGTTAAAACAGAATTTAAAGATAGGCGGAAATGCGAATGGTTTGCAAATCGCGGAATTGGAGAAAAGTGCAATTTTTTTTAGAAGTCGTTTTCGGGAGATATATAAAGAACGTTCAGCATTAAACCTTGAAAAAGGAAAAATTCAACGAGAAGTGAACCGGATTAATCAACAATTGAATGAACTGAACGCAGGAAATCGCTACACGTCAGAAATTGAAATGACCTTAAATACCAAAACGTCAAAAGCGACAAAAATCAAATTGCGTTATGTCGTGAATGACGCTGGTTGGTCACCGATTTATGATTTGAAAGCCACGGAATTAGATCAACCGATTAATTTAAAATATCGTGCGTTAGCATATAATAATACGGGAATTGATTGGAAAGATATCAAAATTACGCTTTCGACTTCTGATCCAAATGCTTCTGCAATGCAACCAAACTTGTTGCCATGGATTTTGAATTTTAATACCGGTGGCTTTATGGCCAAAAGAAATCAAGGTTTATTTTTAGAAAATAATTCTAATGTCTGGAATCAATCTACGAATGCAGATGAGAAATTCAGAATACCGGGAACGGAAACTGGTGGTGTCAATATTCGCTTTGAAACCATTGAAGTCTCGGAGTTGGACACAGATTTTGAAATCGAAGAACTTTATACAATTCCATCGGACAGAAAACCATATTCTATTGATGTAAATTCTCACGATTTGACGGCTGATTTTAAACATATTGCCATTCCGAAACTCGATAAAGACGCATTCTTATTAGCTCAGATTACTGGTTGGGAATCACTGAACTTGATTGATGGACCAATGAATGTGTATTATGGCGAAAGCTATATTGGTTTGTCAAACCTAAGTACACGAACGCTTGGCGATACATTAGACTTATCGCTTGGTCGTGATAGACGAGTTTTGGTTACTCGTGTAAAATTGAAAGAATTTACAAAAAAACAAGTCTTAGGCTCCTCTCAAACGGCAACTTACAGTTATAAAATCAGTGTTAAAAATAATAGAAGTCAAGCCGTTGAAATTGATTTGGAAGATCAAATTCCAGTTTCTACGATTAAGGAAATTGAAGTAAATGAAATTGAAGTTTCTGGAGCAACATTATATGCGAATACCGGAAAAGTGAAATGGAAAATGAGTCTTGAACCTGGCGAAAAGAAATCGGTTGTTTTGACCTTCTCGGTGAAGTATCCGAAGAATAAACAGATTAAGTTGGAACAGAGAAAGCAGATTGTTACGCCAAGATATTTTTAGTAGATGCTAAAAATTGCAATTTTTGAAAATAAATAAGATGGAAAAGGGATTTTGATATGGCATCAAAATCCCTTTTTGTCTTGTATACTCATTTTATATCAATTTTAGATTAGCAAATAAGTCCATTAGTGTTGCTTATTAAGATAAAAATCATCTATACAAATCGGTATTTAGAGGTTTTCTATGAAAAATTAATATGAAAAATATTTTTTCTTAAACGAAAAAATAAAAAAATAAATTATAAATATTTAAATATCAGTTATTTATAAATTTTTATTAAAACCAAATGAGCTCATTTTTTATCAAAAATCTGGTAACAAATACTTCATGATTCGTTAAATTCAGATTGCTTTTTTTCTTGACTTAAAACCCTTCTTTTGCAGTATTATTTAACTATTCATTCGATTTCAAATTTTTATTAAAATGAAAAAAATCTGCGTATTACTCGTAGCGTTAATGGCTGTTTGTTCAGTAAATGCACAAAGTCCTTTCACTTTTGATCCGTCAATTGCACCGGATTACACTTCTCCAGTTATTTTAATGCCTGCTTCTCCATTCAAAACGCAAATTTTGTTTTTGGGTGGCGTTGATATGGTTCAAACAACTGCAACTTATGGTAATGCAGCAACGGCTGTGCCTGCAAAAGAATGGCATGATTTCATCGGTTTTACACCGGACACGACTGATTCAGGTGATTTAGGTTGGATTATCGTAAACCATGAAATGCAGCAAACACACGATAACATCGGTGACGGTGGTGGTATGACCGTTTTTAAAGTAAGACGTGATGCAAACACAGATACTTTAATCATCGTTAGCCAGACTTTAGCTGATGGACGTACAGGTGATTTTTTCAATGTTGATTTTACAAACTTCGTTGGTGAAACAGGTATGAACTGTGCAGGTATTTCAAGTCCTGACGGTCGTATTTGGACGGCTGAAGAATGGGCGGTCAAAAGTAATGCTGCAATCGGAGGTTGGATGCGTGATACTTCTGACTTCACTATTTCTTCTGATATTACGGTTGCTGATGGTGAAACGATTAAAAAATACCAAAACTTAAACTGGATGGTAGAAGTTGACCCGAGAGAAGCAAAAGCCGTTCGTAAACAGTATAACTGGGGACGTACTTATAACGAAGGTGGAACAATTTTACCTGATAATAAAACAGTTTTCTTAGGTGAAGATAATACGCCGGGTGTTTTGACAAAATTCGTTGCAGATGTAGCGGGTGATTTCACTTCAGGTACAACTTATGCTTACAAACACGATGCTCCAACAAAATGGATAGAAATTGACAATTCTGATTTTGACAAAATGTTACACTTCCACGATGAAGCAATTGCAAATGGTGCGACGATGTTTAACCGTTTGGAATGGGTAGCTTACGAGTCTTCTACCGATGCAATTTATGTTACAGAAACTGGTCGTGATAACCCAGGTTCAGCTTTAGATAAAGGTGCACAAGCTGGTGGCGTTTACGCACCACATCACTTAGAACGTGCATTGAATCAAGGTGGAAGAACACCAAATGATCCAGCTTACTGGGATTATTACGGTCGTGTTTTAAAATTGGATTTAGCAACTGATGAAGTTTCAATTTTCTTAGAAGCAGGTCCATATTTCGCAGCAGATTCTGTAAATTCTTCTGTATATCCTCAAACACACTTGTCAAATCCTGATGGTTTGACGACTGCACAAATCAATGGCAAATCATTTATGATTATCCAAGAAGATTTGAATGGTTCTTCTCACGGTCGTGTTCCAGATGATATTGCAACCGGTCGTACTTGTGAATTATTCATGTTAGATATGGCAATTACGAATCCAACGATTGATGATTTGGTACGTATTGCAGTAGTACCCACAGGTGCAGAAGTTACAGGTGCGAAAATGACACCAGATGGTAAAACATTATTGGTGAATGCACAGCATCCTTCTTCTTCAAATCCTTATCCGTATAATCACTCTTTCACTTTTGCGATTACCGGTTGGGATCAAGCTGTTGTTACAAATACAAAACAAGAATTTGAGACAAAAGAAGATTTTTCAATCTTCCCGAATCCGACAACTCGTGAGTTGCATTTCAAAGAAGTTACAGATGTCGCAATTTATAGCGCTCAAGGTCAGCGTGTAATGGTGGCTCGCAACACGAACTTTATTGATGTCGGGCACTTACCTGCAGGAATTTACTTTGTTCGTAATGCAAACGGTGTTACAAAACAATTGGTTATTCAAAAATAATCTAAAAATATCTATATCGGAACATGTGGCCCTTTGAAAACCTCACTTCAAAGGGCCTTTTTATTTGGCTCTTTGACAGTTTCTGCAAAATTGCAAGAAAGTTATATTTCCAGTAGTAGCTGCTTTAGCTGCTACAACGGTTTTAGAACTTTCCGGCAGCTAAAGCAGCTGCTACTGGCAAAAATTGTCAAAGTGCTTTTTATTTCAATTCATTTCAAAAAATTACGATGAAAAGAACATTTACATTTTTAATAGTTTTATTAACAATTGCAGGTTTAATTCTTTTTTCCGCTGCTAATGATGTTCAAACACAACCGATAGCAACCGTAAAAAAGCAATATTTGAATGATTTGAATAATTTTTCTATTGCCATTCAAGATTTAAGAATCGCAGCAGAAAAATTAGACCATGAACCAGAAAATATTGAAAACTTAAAAAAAGCACATCTTCAAGCTCGATTATCGTTTAAAAAGTTTGAATACTTATTGAGCTATTTAGATTCGGAAGGCGTAAAAGATTTTCTGAATGGAGCCCCGTTATTATCTTTTGAACGAGCGGCACCGTCTATGTCTATATTAGAACCCGAAGGATTACAAATTTTGGATGAAATGATTTTTAGTGAGGAAGTTGTCGAATTAAAACCCGAAATCACTCAAAAAATCAACACCTTAGCTTACGAATTTGGTCAAATTCAATTCGTTCAAAATCGCCAATATTTTACCGATAGACAAATTTTGGAATCCATGCGTTTTCAATTAATTCGCATTTTGACTTTAGGTATTACGGGCTTTGACACGCCAGGTTCATTAAATGCGCTACCCGAAGCAAAAGCAAGTTTTGAAGGTATGCAAACGACTTTTACACCGTATTTAGAATGTTTAGAAAAAAATAAAGCGGAGAAAATTGATAATTTATTTAAGGATGTAATTTTATATTTAACGGATAATCAAGATTTTGAAACGTTTAATCGGTTGATTTTTATTAAAAAATATATCAATCCGTTGTACGCTGAAATTTTGAAAGCACATCAAAAATTAGGTATCGAAACCATTAATGAAGTTACGACCGTCAAACAACCTATCAATTATTTTGCAGATAATATTTTTGCAAACGACTTTTTAAACGCCCAATATTATTTACAATTAGATGATAGAATTGATAATAAATCAGTCGTTGAATTAGGTCGATTATTATTCTTTGACCCCATTTTGTCCGTTAACAATGAACGTGCTTGTGCCTCTTGTCATAATCCTAAAAAGGGTTTTACCGATGGCAAACCGAAAAGTATAGCTTTAGATTTCAAAGGAACGGTTAATCGGAATGCACCAACATTGATTAATGCCGTTTATGCCGAAAGTTTCTTTTATGATTTGCGTGCGGAGATGTTTGACCAACAAGTTGACCACGTTATTTTTAATGAAAAAGAATTTCACACGAATTATAAAGATATTTTTAAAAAATTAAACCAAAGCGAGGAATATCAAACGCTTTTTCAACAATCATTCGGATATTTTTTTGAAAAACCGATTAATAAAAACACTATTACGACCGCACTTTCCGCTTATGTCAAATCACTTTCTAGTTTTAATTCCGATTTTGATAAATATATCCGTGGTGAAACGGAAAATTACAGCGAAGCCGCAAAACGAGGTTTTAATTTATTCATGGGCAAAGCGACTTGCGGCACTTGTCACTTTGCACCGACATTTTCAGGTTTAGTACCGCCACATTTTCAAGAATCCGAAAGCGAAGTTTTAGGTGTTCCATCAAATTTAGACACAATTCATCCTATTTTAGATGCAGATTTAGGTCGTTTTGATAATAAAAAAATCAAAGAAAAAGCCGAACACTTTCGCAATTCTTTTAAAACCGTAACTGTTAGAAATATTGGTATTACTGCACCTTACATGCACAACGGCATTTATTTGACATTAGAAGAAGTCGTCCAATTTTATAATCGAGGTGGCGGATTAGGCATTGGTTTAGAAGTACCGAACCAAACCCTTTCAGGTGATGCCTTGAATTTGACGCAAAGCGAAATCAAAGATATTGTAATCTTTATGGAAACCTTGACAGACACAACCGGTATAGCTGAAACTCCGAGTCGATTACCCCTGTTTAATGATGAGAAATTAGATAAAAGAGTGATTGGCGGAAAATATTAATATACACTAATAGTTTAGATTTACTTATAGCCGCTGGACTTTGTCTAGTGGCTTTTTTGATTTTAATACCTTGAAATACCTATATTTGTAAAAACAACTAAATTAAATTTTTATGATTTTTAACGTCAAGAATTTAGGCTATATAGAAGAGGCTTCAGTGGATTTGAGTAAGGATTTAATCGTGCTTACAGGGCAGAATAATACTGGGAAGACTTATTTGGCTTACACGATTTATGAATTATTATTAATGTCAAATAGTCATAATTTTGATTTTAAGGAACTTGAATATACTTCTGATATTTCTCAATTTGATGATAGAATTACAATAGAAGTTAATATTTTTGATGTTTATAGAACTAATAGAGATTTATTAATACAATCAGCATTAAAGCAATTAAAAAATAATTTACCATCTCTTTTTGCAACATCAGAAGATAAATTTGAAAAAACTAATTTTGGGTTATCCGATTTAGATTACTCTAAAAAAGTTCTTTATTCAAAAGTAATTAATGAAACTATTGAGATTCATTACAAGAAATTAAATATTGAAATTTATAAAGCACCGAATAATTATACAATTGAATATAGTTTTGATTATTCAGAGTCCACGGAGGGAGCTGATGATAATTTTCAAAACGAATTAGTAAGAAAAAATCTTTATCAGATAATCATGCGTTTGCTTTTTAATAAACCGCAAGCAATATGTGCAGAAAGGCAAGGTATTACCATATTCAGTGGTGAAATTAATATTAAACGAAATGAAATTTTTTCTCTATTATTAGAAGAACAGGAAAAATCACAGGTGAACGATATATTTATTCCTTTAAGGAGTAAAATCAATAAATATCCTCGACCAATAAGAGATTCTATAACTCTTCAGGGAAGATTAAAATCTTTAAAAGATAGAAAAACCTCTTTTTATGATTTAGCAGAGGAATTAGAAAAATATAATATAGGTGGAAAAGTTAGAGTAGATGATGTAGGAAATATTGTATTTAAACCTGCTGGGGATAATACGAAAGAGCTGGACTTACATTTAACGTCTTCGACTGTAAAGTCCTTATCAACTTTAATTATCTACCTCCGACACTCAGCACAAAAAGGCGATTGCATCATTATTGATGAACCAGAATTGAATTTACACCCCGACAATCAGCGAAAAATTGCACGATTTATTGGAAGATTAATAAATGAAGGTTTTCAAGTCGTGATTAGTACGCATAGCGATTATATTATTAAGGAATTAAATAATATGATTATGCTATCAAAAGCGAAGGGAAATAATGAGGATTTGATTGAAAAGTTGGGTTTTCGAGGTGATGAATTATTAAAACCAGAGCAAGTTCAAGCATTATTATTTACGTTGGATAGTAGAAAACCTACGGATATTGAGATTACGGAGGAAGGTTTTAATGTGACGACAATTGATGAAACAATTGCGAAACAAGACGCATTAACGGAAGAAATTTATTATCAATTATTCGAGCAAGAAGCGGTATGAACACTATTGTAGATAATCTCAGAACCATTATTAAATCGGAATTTCACGTTGATGGAAGAGGAAATAAACTTATTTTAAAAGAAGAAAATGAGGCGGCTTCGTGTTTGCCGATAACGGTTGATTTGTCTAATACGAGGACGTTGTGTATTTGTACGGATAAAGACAGTTTGGTTCTGCATCCGTTGCTTGAAGATGGTGTGAATAAAACTTCGGATTATATCATTTTTGCTGAAAGTGAAAATAGGAAGACCTTATTTATTGTAGCGGTTGAGTTGAAATCTAATAAAACATCTGGTTGGACAAAACAAGGAAAATCAGGCTTAGTAATTGGGGAATATTTGTTAGGAATGTTGGAAATGAAACTGGGTAGAATTTATGAAAATATAGAATTGCGGTGTTTGTTATTTTCACTAAAAGGTCAAAAACAAGATACTAAAAACCGCAAAATTACATACAAAGAAGATATTCATTTTAAATACAAATATTTACATAAAAGATGTGGTGCAACCTTGCGATTAGAACGTTATTTGGTATAAGTAGTTAAATAAAAGGAAAAACGTATTATTATAGTGCTTTAAGTTAAAATGAAATATTGCGTTTTAAAAAAAGGCATAAAATACGCTATAATGTATTTTATGCCTTCAATTAAATCCTTATCAATAATAATTTTATTGAACAAATTGAGCATCAATCTTCACTTCAATATCTCCCCAATCATAAGTCGCAATTAAATTCCCTTGTATAAACCACGTTCCGTCAGCTTGCTTTTCACCTTGAAGACAGCCAGAAGTCAACGGCATAAAATCTCTAAATGAACAAAAGCAAAATCGCTGAAAATGAACATTCATATTTTTTAAGTCCTCATTTTCTACCGAAAAACTATTTTGATTATCGTCTAATTCAAAAACTAAATTATAGGTAAACTCATCATCTGCGATAGCGGGATTTCCTTCTGTATAACTGCTCATCAGAAATACATTTTTATTGCCATTTGTATATCCAGGAGATTCGTCAATATCTACTTTAGATTCATCAATAACAATAAACGAACAATCCCAATTATTACGACAATCATTCGTGAAAGTATTGGTATCAATTGATTCTACACAAGTAAAATTACAATTTTCGCAAGTCGGAACATTATTAAAAATTCTATGATCATTATTACAAGCTTGAAATAGAAGAAAAGCGAAAAGGAATAAAAAAGTAATATTTTTCATCATTTATAGATTTTCATGTGGTGAATAAGTTATCAAATGATAAACGATTTTTAATGATAATTTCAACAAATCAACCGCTACTTTAACGCTTATTACTTCAGAATCATTTTAGCAAAAACAATATGATGTATATTAAATTATTATTCTGAAATCCGTTCCAAAAACTCCGCTTCCGTCATAATCTCCACCGTTCCCAGTTCTCGTGCTTTCTTCAATTTAGAACCAGCTTTCTCACCAACGACTAACATATCCAATTTTCCACTCACGCCACTCACTAATTTCGCACCAATCGCTTTTGCTTTCATTTTTGCTTCATTACGGGACATTTGTAATAATTTTCCCGTAAACAGAATTGTTCTTCCTACGAAAGCACCCTCCGTTACTGGAACTTCTCGTTTGTCCGTCTCCGTTTGTTTGACATTTACGCCAAGCGACTCCAAAGTATGAATCAATGCTACATTTTCGGGAATGGCAAAAAATGCGATTACATTTTGAGCAACTGCTGGACCAACATCTCGAATATTCACAAAACGTGCTTCTTCCCAATCTTTCAAATCCAAAACCTGTTCGATTTCTTCTGCTAATAACTTAGAAACCTTACGACCCAAATGATGAATACTCAAACTATATAATAAGCGATGAATCGGATTTTGTCGAGCTTTATCAATTGCAGCTTGAAGTTTCTCAACGGAGCGTTTTCCAAAACCTTCCAGTTCTGCAACTTTATCATAATCCAAACGATAAATATCCGCAACATCTTTCACCCAACCTTCTGCAAAAAACCGTTCCACATACGACGGACCAAAACCATCAATATCCATCGCATCTTTGGAAACATGATGAATAATTCGTTGTACAACTTGTGCTTTACACGAATAATTCGGACAACGCCAAACTGCTTCATTTTCAGGACGTTCTAATTTCGTTTCACAAACTGGACAATTCGTTGGAAAATCAATTACGACTTCTGTCCCATCTCGCAAATCTTCCATAGATTTCACGATGTACGGGATCACATCTCCGGCACGTTCTACTAAAACAGTATCGCCTAATCGCAAGTCTTTTCCGGTAATGAAATCTTCATTATGCAAGGATACCGAAGATACCGTAACGCCTGCAAGAGCAACGGGTTCGAGTTTTGCTACAGGCGTAATCGCACCAACTTTTCCAACTTGATATTCGACATTTAATAACTTCGTTGTTGCTTGTTTTGCTTTAAACTTGAAGGCAATCGCCCAACGAGGATGATGACTCGTGTAACCTGTCCGTTCTTGCAAAATCAAGTCATTGACCTTGACAACCATTCCATCAATTTCGTAATCATATTGCTCCCGTTTGTCTTGCCAATCTGTACAGAACTTCGCAGCGTCAGCAATATTTTTTGTAACGGTCCTTTCACTTCGTTCGTGCGTCGGAACTTTAAAACCTAATGTTTCCAATAGTTTTATTGTTCCATCATGTGTTTCAAGTTCATTCAAAACACTCTTACCTTCTGAGTCTACCGCAAAACCAATCTGATAAATAAACGCTTCCAAAGCCCTATCCACGACTTCCTGCGAATCCTTAACTCGTAATGCTCCAGTTGCAGCATTACGAGGATTTGCCAAAATCGTTTCGCCTTTCGCTTCCCTATTTTTATTGACTTTTGCAAATTTATCTTTACGAATCAAAACCTCGCCACGTAACTCTACCTTTTGAATTCCAAATTTTGAAAATTCTGCTTTCAATGGAATCGAACGCATTGCACGAGCATTGTGTGTAATATCTTCGCCCTTCGTTCCATTGCCACGAGTCGCTGCACGAATCAAAACATCATTTTCATAAACTAACGCAATCGTTCCGCCATCGAATTTTGGTTCAATACAATATTCGATTTCCAAATTTTCCGATAACATGGCCGCCCTTCTTAATCGCTCATCAAACTCCTGTAAATCTTCTGCATTATAGGAATTCCCCAATGATAACATTGGTGTTAGATGTTCGATAGATGGTAAATCTGATTTTGCCAAATCTGAAGAAACTCGTTGTGTTGGAGATTCAGGTGTAATCAAATTAGGGAAAGCAGTTTCTATAGCTTCCAAATATTTAAAAATATGGTCATATTCATAATCCGCAATTACAGGATTATCTAATACATAATATCGCCATTCGTGAAAGAAGATAACATTATGTAAATCAGTGATTTCTGTTGTTGCCGTTTCTTTGTTTGGAACAGTTTTTCCTTCGGCATTCGCCAATAATTGCTTGGATAATTCAAACAATCGTTTTTGCTCAGTTGAGTTGTACATTTAAAATAGATGTTAGATATTAGATATTAGACATTAGATTTATCGTAAAAATCTAATGTCTAACGTCTAATATCTAATTACCAATATCGAATCAATTCCGCACGTTGCGAAACATTTATTTTATAAGAATTTACAGGAGGAATATCGTTTGCTTCGTCATTCCCTGTAGTTGAAATAGAATCTAATCTTCCAGAAATAATTTCAAAATATAGCTTACCATTCCGCTTTTCAATACGAGTTAAAAGCAAGTTTCCCATTACTTCAAATCGGGAGTATAACACACCATTGAAGTAATAATCATCTAAATAAATCGTATTTTTTTCATCTGTTTGATAATAACCATTTTCCGCATCAATCGTCACTAATTCATAAGGTCGCTCACTCGCTTTATCACCTTCTCCATAAATTAACGTCATTTTACAACGGTTTACAGAATCAGTTGGTTCAATGTGAATTTCCATTGCAATTTCTTGCGTTTTACCATTATTGTTATAAATCATTAAAGTGCCTTTCCATTTACCATACCAATTTTCAGGAAAAATAATTTCACCTTGTTTTGTTGAAATAGTCTCTTCAACGGCTTCTTCAATCTCCTCTTCTACTTCTATTATTTCAACGGCTGTTTTATTTGGTAAACAACTTAGAAAAATAAAGGCGATTATTAATGTGATAATTGATTTCATAATACGGAATGAATAATTAGCAAATTAGTTAAAAAGTAACTGTTTGTTATTTTTTTGCTAATATACGGGTTTTTGAAGTTTTTGGGAAATTGAATTGAAGAATATGAAAGTATTTATAGAAAATTGGATTTTAAATTATCTGGATACTGTTTGGATAACTTAGAACGCAATATTTGGCTACTCACGTAATATTGGATATTTCGTAGGGCAAACGGCACTGCCTTTGCCACACGAGTATTGCAATTGAAACAATTGTCTAATTAAGTAATATCAATAGTGTCCAACCTTACGTGGGTAGCCCAATATTTAAATACGATAATGAATAGATTTTTTTCAGTAGAAATTTTTTGTAGAGAACTCAATAGAAGGTTAAAATGATTATAAATGATTTTTTTTCGTTAAAAGTATTGAATATACTAAAGAAGCGTTTTAGTATAAAAGTACTATATAAAGTACTTTTGATAAATAATTTCCATTCATTTTATAAATACTTTTTTAATATGATTTGTGAGAATAAATGATTTTATCAACTTCTTTATAATAATATTCAGATTTAAATTTAGGTTACTTTAGAAATATTGACGTTAAATTAAAAAACTGTTGAAAGCTTTCTAATTTTATGTCTACCGGGAAAAGGAATTATTTAGTGTTTATTATTTTGACCAATTTGTTTTCTTTCTTTAATATATAATCGGTGAATTTATTGCTGTATAAACAGGCGAATAACCTTTATAAATAAAACTCAATACGAGAATAGGGCTTGATTGAGATACTAAAATGCATTAGTCATTTTAGTGAAGAGCTTTAAATAGAGTTCTAAATAAAAGGAAATAATTTTTATTTAGAACCTATAAAACATAAAGCTCACTCATAAAATGACTAATGACGATTTATAAAAGACTATAAATTATTAAGTAGATTTTCATCCACGATGTTAGGAATGGTAACCTTCAAATTCGGTTCTCGTTTCATTGCTTGCTTGATCGCAAAAACAGCCCCTTCATTTCTTGCCCAAGCACGTCTTGCAATACCATTATTTACATCCCAAAATAGCATAGATTTCAAGCGGGCATCAGCTTCTGGTGTTCCATCTAGGAACATTCCGAAACCTCCATTTATCACTTCTCCCCAGCCAACACCGCCGCCGTTATGAATTGAAACCCAAGTTGCACCACGAAAAGCATCGCCAATAACATTTTGAATGGCCATGTCAGCAGTGAACATCGAACCATCTTTAATATTAGAGGTTTCCCTGTAAGGTGAATCTGTTCCGGAAACATCGTGATGGTCACGACCTAAAATAATAGCACCAATTTCTCCTGCCGCAATCGCATTATTAAATGCTTCCGCAATCTTCATCCGACCTTCCGCATCGGCGTACAAAATCCGAGCTTGTGAACCAACAACTAATTTATTTTCTTTCGCTGTCTTTATCCAATGTAAGTTATCTGCTAATTGCTGTTGAATTTCGGGTGGTGCAACTGCCAATCTTTCCTCAATTATTCGTGCTGCTATTGCGTCCGTTTTGTCCAAATCCTCTGATTTTCCGGAAGCACAAACCCATCGAAATGGTCCGAATCCAAAATCAAAACACATTGGGCCCATGATATCTTCTACATAAGAAGAATATTTAAAGCTACCATCAGGCTTCAGAATATCAGCTTTCGCTAAATCTCTTGCACTTTTCAAAAAAGCATTTCCATAATCAAAAAAGTACATTCCACGTTCCGCCATTATATTAATAGCATCTACGTGACGACGTAATGTTTTATGGATTCCTTCTCGAAATTGTTCGGGGTTTTCGGCAATCATTGTTTCGCCTTCTTCAAACGAAACACCAACAGGATAGTAGCCACCTGAATATGGATTATGTAAAGACGTTTGGTCAGAACCTAAATCTATAGGAACATCTGCTTTTACAAAAGCCTCCCACATGTCAACAACATTTCCTTGGTAAGCCATCGAAACAGCTTCTCCTCCTTTTTTTGCTGCTTTTATTCGCTTAACCAGCTTATCTAAATCCGTATAAATTTCATCAACCCAGCCTTGTGCATGTCGCTTTTGAGCAGCAATTGGATTGATTTCAGCTACGACGCCAATCATTCCTGCGATAACAGCTGCCTTTGCTTGAGCCCCGGACATCCCACCTAAACCAGAAGTTACAAAAACTTTTCCTTTTGTTTGTCCATCTCCTAACATTCGTGCGGCATTCAAAACCGTAATTGTTGTTCCGTGAACAATACCTTGAGGTCCAATATACATGTAAGAACCAGCAGTCATCTGTCCATATTGTGTGACGCCTAATGCATTATATTTATTCCAATCCTCTTGAGAAGAATGATTAGGAATCATCATTCCATTTGTAACAATGACTCGAGGTGCATTTTTGTGAGAAGGAAATAGACCCATCGGATGACCGGAATACATAATTAAGGTTTGTTCGTCATTCATTTCCGAGAGGTATTTCATTGTCAAAATGTATTGTCCCCAATTTTGAAAAACAGAACCGTTGCCACCATAAGTGATTAATTCATGTGGATGTTGTGCAATTGCATAATCTAAATTATTCTGAATCATCAACATTATGGATGCAGCGTATTGTGATTTTGCAGGATAATGTTCAATCGGACGAGCATACATATTATAATCAGGACGAAAACGATACATATATATACGACCATAAACTTCCAATTCTTTTGCAAATTCTGGCACTAAAACAGAATGATGTTTTGCATCAAAATATCGCAAAGCATTTTTTAATGCTAGTTTTTTCTCTGTTTCGTTGAGGAGATGTTCCCTTTTCGGTGCATGACTGACGGAATGGTCGTAAGGTTTTAGCTCGGGTAATTCGTTAGGAATACCTTTTTTTATAGCATTTTGAAATTCTTGAATGGTCATTTGTATAAATTTTTAGTATAAATTGGTTTCACGTGAAACACTTTAGATTTCAAATCAATGATTTAATAGATATTAATCTAATGGTTTTTATGAAATATGGTTCATTATTTACTGTAAAGTTACGGTATTCTGGAAATAAAAATCCTTATTATAGGTTGATTTGTAATAAGGATTGATGGTTAATAACAATTGAAATGTTTCACGTGAAACCTAATTTAAAGGTTTATTATCATTGTGGAACTATTCTTTTTTAAGTTTTTAGACTTCAATAACTTTCGATTTTTTCTAAAGTGTGTTAAGTTATTTTGATTGGAATGTAATGACATAACTACCGTATTTTGAATTATGATTGATTTTGTTCGTTTTGAAATATCTGTATAGTAGAAATATATCCATACGGCATCGTCAATATATTCCTTACCAGTGTAGTTTAAAACTGGTTGCTTTTTATCGGTTATAATTTTAAAGTTTTTTGCCAGATACTTTTTAATGTAATCGCCTGCATCGTCAACTTCTTTAGGCGAATCTAAGTCAAGTTTTTTTCCATCTACTCGGATAGCCGACTCTAAATCATCGGTAAAAACCTTCAGCGCAACTTGTATCTCCTTTTTATCTGTAAAGTAATCAACTTCTGCAATGCTTATATGGATCGGATGTACATCAATATTTAGGAATCCGAAGCCACTAATTGATAAGATTAATACTAAAAATAGTTGTTTCATAGTTTAAAGTGTTTCACGTGAAACATGATTTAATTGGTTTGTAATAATTAAGACAAAGTTACACACAAACAAGTAAAACATATCTTAAAGCAATATTAAACAAACCTAGTTCTTTATCTATTTATTAACTTTACGTATTGAAATTACAGGACTTGAACAGATAATATTGATCTATTAAACGAATGGTCACCAGGAATAAAACACACTTCTGGTTGACGTAAAATTATTATAACTATGCTTAGAATAAAATACCTATTGTGCCTAATGCTATTGTCATTTATGGTAAGTGCACAAAACACAAACACTAATAAATTCAGACAGTTAGGTCAGGAACTTCCAACTCCAAATATTTACCGTGCTGCTTCTGGAGCTCCCGGTCATGAATATTGGCAACAACAAGTTGATTATGAAATTAATTTGGAGGTAGACGATGAAAATCAGCGTATCTTAGGGGACGAAGTTATTACATACACGAATAACTCTCCTGATGTTTTGACTTATGTTTGGGTTCAATTAGACCAAAATGTGCGTGCAAAAGATTCAGACACGTATAAAATACAAGAAAGCAAAATTGATAAGAAAGAATCTTTGAGTTCTATCAAGCGATTCCAGGGAAGTGATTTTGATGGTGGATTCAAAATTGAATATGTAAAAGATGCCAATGATAAACCGCTTCTACATACTATTAATAAAACGATGATGCGTGTGGATTTGCCGGTAGCATTAGAACCGGGTGATAAATATTCATTCAAAATAAAATGGTCATATAATATTAATGACCGTATGAAAATGGGTGGACGTTCTGGTTACGAGTATTTTGAGGAGGAGGATAATTATCTATATACAATTGCTCAGTTCTATCCTCGAATGGTTATGTATAATGATATTTACGGATGGCAGCACAAACAGTTTTTAGGTAATGGCGAGTTCACTTTGTGTTTTGGAGATTACACCGTGAATATAACTGTTCCTTCTGATCATGTCGTAGCATCAACAGGAACACTTCAAAATGCAGGCGAAATTTTAACAAAAAGTCAGCAAGAAGCTTTTGAAAAAGCGAAGACAGCTAAACAACCTGTAATCATTATATCGCAGAAGGAAGCGGAGAAGAAGGAAAAGAAACATGCAAAGGATAAAAAGACATGGACTTATTTCGCTGAGAATGTTCGTGATTTTGGCTTTGCTACTTCTCGTAAGTTTATTTGGGATGCAATCGGTGTTCAGTTTGGAGATAGAACAGTGATGGCGATGTCGTATTATCCAAAAGAAGGAAATCCACTTTGGGAACAATACTCAACAAAAGCAGTCGCTCATACTTTACGAACGTACTCAAAATATACATTTGATTATCCTTATCCGGTAGCGATTTCAGTTCATGCGGCATCTATTGGTATGGAATATCCGATGATTTGTTTTAATTTCGGTCGTCCTGAGAAAGATGGAACGTATAATGAACGTACGAAGTATGGAATGATTGGCGTAATTATTCATGAAGTTGGACATAACTATTTTCCAATGATTGTGAATTCTGATGAGCGTCAATGGACTTGGATGGATGAAGGTTTGAATTCATTTCTACAGTATTTGACAGAGCAAGAATGGGAAAGAGGTTATCCATCACGTCGTGGACCAGCTTGGAAGATTGTTCCTTATATGTCAGGTGATAAATCAAATATTTCTCCTATTATGGTGAATTCAGAGTCTATTCATCAGTTCGGGAATAATGCTTATGGAAAACCAGCAACAGCTTTGAATATTTTGCGAGAAACCGTTATGGGACGTGAATTATTTGATTATGCTTTTAAAGAATATTCTACTCGTTGGATGTTCAAACATCCTTCACCCGCAGACTTTTTCCGTACAATGGAAGATGCTTCTGGAGTTGATTTAGATTGGTTTTGGAGAGGTTGGTTTTATACGACGGATCATGTTGATATTGGATTGAAAGAGGTAAAATGGTTTAATCTTAAAGGAAATCCGGACGAGGAAAGCAAGATTGCTCGTAAGCAGCGTGGTGAAAAACAGTATATCACGGAGATTCGTAATAAAGAAGTTATCAAGGAAACGATTACAGAAGAAGATCCTTCGACGGTTGATTTCTATACGAATTACGATCCATTAAATGTTTTGAACTTAGATCGTAAAGCGTATGAAACGTATTATAATAAATTAAGTGACGCTGAAAAAGCAATGCTTGATGCTGGTTATAATTTCTATGAAATTACGTTTGAGAATATCGGTGGTTTGGTAATGCCATTGATTATTGAATTTGAGTATAAAGATGGTACAAAAGAAGTTCGTCAAATTCCTGCTGAGATTTGGAAGATGGATCCACATTTAGAAGTGACAAAAGTATTTGTAACAGAGAAGGAAGTGAAGCAAATTACGCTTGACCCTTACTTAGAAACGGCAGATACGGATACGGGAAACAACTACTACCCTGCTCGTCAGTCATTAAATCGTTTCGAATTGTATCAGCAAAAAGAAAAAAATGGACGATATAATACTTCAAGAGAAAATCCGATGCAACGTGCAGCGAGAGATAAGAAAAATTAAAATTGATCAATTAGGAATTATTTGACCGGTTATGGCTTATAATTTAAGAATCCCTTCACGATGTTTGTGAAGGGATTTTTTTTAAACTGAAAAACCATTTTGTAATTATTCAATTAATTGACCGACACCCGATAATGAAATATCGTTAATTTTTTCTACGATTTTTTCAATGTATTCCATCTCTTTCAAGCGAAACAGTATTTCATTATTTTTTATCAATTTTGCAGTATTCGCCATCAACGATTAACAAACCAGTT
>Ga0209712_10001822_pt1 | contig 17902 bp, 36 predicted proteins | sample ArcOceMetagenome_FD_187443 | JGI IMG/M metagenome (GOLD analysis project Ga0209712, IMG submission 187443) | Marine eukaryotic phytoplankton communities from Arctic Ocean - Arctic Ocean - Greenland ARC118M Metagenome (SPAdes) (version 2) | ecosystem: Environmental > Aquatic > Marine > Oceanic...
GACCCCTCGTCGTCTGGGCTGGCTGCGCTGGCCTGGCTGGGGAGCTCCCACAACCACTGAGCGAGTGGGGATCCGGAGGCACATCATCATGAACTAAATCGAGTTCTAACGAAGAACAAATACGCATATTGCTAGCATTACTGTTGCGTGATAAACGTGTAGTGAAACTGAGCTCAATTATATTTGCCAGAGTTGTTCTAGCTTAATGCAATCATTACAAATGGTTTTCTCCTGTGTCGTCGGGATGCTGGCTTTGTCGTCAATTTTGACATCGGCGTTTGTTCCTTTTAGTAATACCCAGAAGCCTTTGCCAATACAAACGAGATTATTGATCAGCTCCGCTCAAGATGAAGATTCTACGTCATCAGTACAGGTTCCAGTTGCTCCAGAAAGTGCATCAATTTTACCGGGTCAAGTTGTTAGTATTCGCATAGGGGATATGTCAAACCCAAGAAAAGCATGGAAAAAGCGCAGAAGAACAGGAAGCCCTATTCTTGTCCCCTGTACTATTTTGGGAATGAACAAAGAAACAATGGTTAAAAATAATCTTATGAACTTGCTGCACCGCTTTGGTAAACCCCAGGAACATGATTCGCACAAAGGTGTCGTGCTCAGTGTTGGAGCAGCTGTGAAACTCTACAAACATCGTCTTGGAGGAAATTTGCTGGAGCATGCGAATGCTTTGGGATATGATACTATTGTCAAAATGCTCAGGGCTTTCTTTGATAAAAATTCTGTAAAGGAAAACGGTGTAGAAGTTATGAGGATAGGAGATAAGAGAGAACTAGTTCTTTCTTCATCCTTATCTCTTCGCCTTGCAAGAGAATCTGCCTACTTGGCTGAATTTGTCCAGTTTTTGCCTTCAGATGAAGATAAGGAACGTATGGTGCATACTGGAACTACTTTTCAGATTCCAAAGGAGGACAAATATCAGACATTGTCTTTACCAGACGTTGTGCAGCCACTCAGTGCTGCAGTAAGGATCTCTCAGGCGGATGCTGGATCAGGTCGTTTCCAAGCTGGCATGGAGTGTAATGCTTTCTTCACTACTTATGACGGAATGGGAGACAATGGATCCCCACTTGTCACGTGTGCAATTGATCCTCCAAGAGGCCAGATTCGTGATCAAATGAAGCGTCGGGCGTACGTAAAGAGACAGATTGACGCGAAGACCAACCGTAAGCGCGATATGATGATGGACAATTCCAAGCCTGTACGTGATTTGAAGGAGTTGAAGACTGGGGATGGACCATACACCGCCACTGTCGTTAAAGTTTCTTCTCGTGCAAATTCTGCTTTTGTTGATTTGGGAGTATCACGTCAGAAAGGAAAAAAGTCTGGAGGAGGGACTGCGAAGGTCTTAGCAATGTTGAGATTTGATGATATTATTGACAACTTGTCTCATGATGATGAAACAGACGAAGAGGCGGCTCTCATTGAAGCTTCACTTCTTGAGGGTTCTGATGACGATGACGATGACGATGATATTTTCACCGTGGAGGATTTATTTGATGACGAAGAGGAAGAAATTGTAGAAGACGTTTCAGATATGTACTCTGTGGACGAGGATGGAAATATCCTCATGGTTGATCCTGAAAATGGCGAGAATGCTGTCGTCGGCTCAGCCAACGATGATGCAGATGACGATGTTGGTGACGACGACAGTGATAATTTATTTGTCGGTATGAGCCCCGAAGAGCGTTTGAAAGCCATTGGAGACATGCTAGAGAAGGAAGAAGCGCCAAAGGAAGAAAGCAAGAAATATAAAAAAGCCAAAGATGTTCAATTGAGAAATGGGGATAAAGTGGACGTCTATGTCCGCGCTGTATTCCCTCAATCTGGAAGATTTATGGTGACGCTCGACTCGAAAATCAAGGACCGTAAACTGAAAGACTTGAAACGAGAGAAACAAGCTGATAAGCGGTTGGCAAAACTCGCGAAGAACTTCGGCGGAGAAGAAGGACTTGAAAGTATCCTCGCTAGTGTCGGTCTCGAAATTGAAGGAGTTGTCAAAGCTAAGTCAAAGACTGGCGATTGGTACTATGTACAACCTGATGTTGAAGGTTTCCCAGTTGGTGTAGCTCAAAGCGAAATCGAAGATTCGCTCGAACCAGGGCAAAAAGCAAAGATCCGAGTCGATGGCATTGACGAGTCAAGGGGTCAGCTAGCACTAACTATATTGAGTATAAACTAAAGATTTGAAATTCTCATGATTTTAATTCCTACCGCATCGTTGATTGCGGATTCTGGGGTTCTTGACTCATTGGAACACGGTGTAACTTGCACTCCCCCAAACCACACGTACGTGTGCACATATTAACCAAGAATTAAGGATAATCCGTGAGCAGGGGTTTCTATGGGTATGCACCTACATTACATACACAAAATGTGAAGGTGAGAAGAAGAAAGGAAGATAAATCATAAAGGCCTCGTGATCATCTCAGGAAGCAGACGTCCAGATGAAGAATTCTTAAGAATCTGTTCATTTTATTTTTATATACTGTATACATATAAGAGCAATGCAGGGGGTGTTATCTCTGCATTCTGTGTCTATTGGTTTGCATGAATTCCTCCATGAAAGAAATTAGTTGCTTCACATTCTCAACTGGAACGCCATTGTACAAGCTAGCTCTCAAATACTTTCCAACACCAAAGGGGGTCAGTGTTCGGAGACCTACAATACCTTTTTCCCAGAGTTGCACTAGGAATTCCTTGGTAAGCTCTTTGTCGCCATCGCCTACAGCAAATGGAACATTCATGCGACTACGGATAGACTTGTCTTGGAGAGGAGTGGTATAGAAACCGTCCGACCGGTCAATGATATCGTAGTACATGTCAGATTTTGCAATTGAACGGCGCTCCATCTCATCGACGCCACCTTGTTGGATCATCCATTTCATGAAGATACCAATGACTTCAACGTTGAAGGTGGCGATGGTATTCCACAAGTTTCCTCCCTGGACATTGGTGTCATAGCATAGAACTCCAGGACACATAAGATTATGCTGTCCAAGCAAGTCTTTGCGGATGACAACCATGGTGACACCGGGGTGACCAATGTTCTTCGAGGCACAGGCATAGAGTACGCCCACGTTGGATTCAACCCAGTCAACTTGTTTGGTTGTAAAGTCAGAAGACGCATCAACAACAAGAGGAGGGGAATTAGGACCTAACTTGGGAAGGCGGTGCATTTCAATGCCGTTGACAGTCTCGTTCGAGCAACAGTAGATGTATTTTGAGTCTTGATCAATATTATCAAAAGTAGGGTTACTTGTGAAAGATCCATCTTCATTCTCGCTGGAAATAACTGTAGTCTTGCAGTACTTGGAAGCCTCTTCGGCTGCACGATTAGACCAAGTTCCGTTCACAATGTAAGTAGCTTTATCATCTTGATTTGGACAGAGATTCAATGGCACAGCGGCAAATTGTCCATGCCCGCCACCGTGCATGAACAAAATCTCATAATTATCAGGAATGCGCATAGCATTGCGGCATAGTTGGTTGGTTGCAGTCAAAATTTCAACAAATTCGGGCGAACGGTGAGACAAGTACATGGAACACATGCGTTCAGCATCAAAGAGGTTCTTGATTTCGGCTTCAACAGCTGCCGGAAGACAGGTCGGCCCAGGGCTAAAGTTTTTCACAGTCACGCCAGAGGGAGGAACTAGTGAGCCTTTCATTACTGGATGATCATCGCTGTATCTAGATTCTCCCACCTTCGATCTTCCAGTGGAAGGGGCGGCTCTGTAGTCTGTTTTATCTGCTTGGCACATTGTAGTTTGGAGATTGATAAATTATGAACATTGGTATTTTTGGACCTACGTTATGATGTTTTTGATTCTGGATTCTGAATGTGTGAATCCAACTGAAAAAAGCCGATTATTGGCGGTCTGGATTGGCACCTTCGTAGGATTTGTACTGGGTACCACTGTCTTCTGGAGTTCTTGCTCAGGTTATCCTCCTACGCGGGGGGGAAATAACCCTCAACACCCCTCTTTTGCCTGTCACAATCATTGATTCTGATTGGATCCTGGCAAGTTCTGGCCATGGAATGGGGTGCAAACTCTATGTCCCCCCAACGATGTCAATATTTGAAAATTTGATTGGATCGTTTTGAAAATTCTTTCATGATTGAATATCCAATTAGATTTGCCCGTATGACGAAAGACTTTTTAGGGGTACTTCGATGGCGCGCGGGGGTTTTCATAGACACTTTCGAAAGTTTATTTTTCAACAAACTTCGGCATCATTCGAAGATATTCGCACACCTGACCCTTTTATCAGAAAATGACGCGGATGTACAACGAACAGCAGCCGCCCAATTTCTTCTTCCGGCCGGCGGGGGAGGATGGACCATTCGCGCCCGCGCCACTTTTGCCCCCCCCCCACTTTTTGCATTTGCATTTTTGACTTGCTCATTTTTTATAATCCATCGCCCTTTTGCAAATGTTCTGGAAAATGCTGAAATTGTTGCTCCTAAAGCTCTGTAACACGGACTATTCCAGCTTGTGTGAAATCCGTATGATATAATGCATTCGTCATGTCGTTCAGATAGCAATTCAAGGTCATATGAAAGCCATAGTAAATGCACTTGTTCGTCCTCATGTCGCTAAGATAGGAACTTTCTTAGGTTTCACATTATTGTTCATTGATACATGGGCATAAAATTAAATCAATACTGAATATGATGGTCCTCTTATGCTCCAAAGTTCTGGATAATCTTGTCGCCCTCAATAATGGTTCGTCTTGCCATTCTAAATGATGGTGTCTCGGGTTCTATAGGCGGAAGCCTTATCTCGACATGATCGCGAGTGTCTTCTTTGCCTTGGGGAGAACTTGGAAAAGAGGAGGATAGGTCGTCATTGAGAACAACTTTATCACCCCTTTCGTTTGTTCCAGCAAAGTGCTTACGGGCTCTGGAGCTAAAAGAATTACGGAAGATACTTCGCTTCCCTCCAGAAACATATACACTATCAATTTTCTCACTTTCTCCCGTATTGCAGTAAGCAATATTTTGATTTGAAGACGAATCCACGGAGTGGTCAGTAGGTTCATTAGTATTCGATTTGCCAAGGCCAGTCGTGCCGCAAGGAGTTATCTTCAACCAAGAGTTATTCAACATGTCTGTTGCAATGAATCTCGATTCAGGCTTGATTTTGAGCAGATTCTTCTGAAACATATTCATCTCTTTACCTTCACCAGACTGGTCCGCGCGGTGTTCAATCTTCAATACTGCTTGACGAAGAGACTCTTCAAACTTTAATTCTTCCTGAAGAATGTCGTAATCATACGATGCCATCCACAGCCTACAAAATTCATCGTGTCCTCTTGTTAGTTCCAACATGATACATCCAACAGACCACACATCAGCTGCGAATCCATTGTATTCTCCTCCTCCAATAATCATCTCTGGTGCAAAAAATCCAGGGCTACCGCATAATCCAGAAAGTGTCATTCCATTTTTTGGCCCAATTGCACTTTGACCAAAATCACATATTCTAACATTTTCGTGCGTTACTTCTTGCGTGTTTCCAACTCCAGTTAAAAGTATATTCTCAGGTTTTAGGTCTCTATGGCAAATACCACAGGCGTGTAGGTATACCAATGGTTTAACAATCCCGAGAATGATTTGTTTCGCTATTTTTTGATCTGTGCCTAAAGGGTTTGCATCAAAGAACTCAAATAAGTCTCTCCCACCGATTTCGGTTATGATGTACAAAGCTGTTGGTGAGTGAATGTAATCGACAAATGTCACAATGTTTGGATGTTGAAGTTGACGAAGTAGTTTCACTTCAGTCCGAACATGTTTCACCCCAGACAGTGTTGATATCTTTTGCTTCTGGATAATTTTCATAGCATATTGATTGCCAGTGATGCAATGTGTGCACAACTTCACATCTGAGAACTGTCCCTCCCCCAGTAGCCCTCCTATAGTGTAATTACTTAGCCGACCAGGGGATTCAAATACGGCATGATTGACCTCCCCCAAATCTGAGAATCCAGCAAGATCGTCAACTTTTTGTGTTGGTATGAATTCCCATAACACGTGGTGGAGCTCTGCCTTCTGGTCGTCATACTTCTCGCGGAGGAGCTTGAAACTGTCATATAATTCCCGCTGTTGTTTATGAAGTGTTTTCAAACAAACAATGGCTTCGTCCCTTTCTTTCGTTAAAACTGTACTTTTTCGCTCAAGACTTCTCAAGGAATTTTGTACACGAACTGATGGGAAAGGATCAATGTCGTCGTTTGCAAGAAGAAGAGACTGGGGTGCTGCTGACAACAGGTTTCGTTTCAAATTACCATTATTCAATGACTTTGAGAAGGATGAACCGGATTCCAATCGAAGGTGTTGGGGCTTTCGGTCAATCATTCGACATGAATATCACGGTTCCATGAATGTGACGTTGGTTTGCTCGTTTCTGGTATGTATGATTTGTGAAAAATTTGAAGGCAATCACGCCCCAACATGCCATTTCAGATTCAATGGGCTCCATCGACAGCTATTTCGATTTCGCTGCTCTCAGTGAATCTCTTGGCCAAAGGCTGACGGAACAAAAGTTGAGCACAACAGGGTTGTGCCCTGAAAGGCACGAGCTTTATAAGGACTGTTTTGATGAAGTCGTCCTTGAGCTCACAAATATCGACCCTGATGAAGGCGCCCTGCTCTCTCGTATCCGTGATGAATTGAACATGACTTCAGATGCATACAAAAAGTTGTACGAGAGCAGTGTTTCTTTCGGTTTGACCAAGGCCATTGAAGCGAGACATCAGAATGAGAAGCTTCATGACAAGATTGATGAAATCCTTCAAGAAAAAATGGTCTTACTAGACCAAAATGAGTATTTGAAACGTAAATTGAGCGTTGTCCAGAAGGACGAGGAGAAGAAGAGAGAAAGGGAGATGTCTCGGTATAAGTTGGAATTGCGCAGGTTGAAGAATCGAAACGAGCAGATTAAGAGAGGGCTTGAGCATTGTTTGGTGAATGGGGCCGAGCAAGTGTCAAACATATCGCTTGATACTACCCAACAATAATATGTACCATTGCGCAGTAACATTCTATTTAAAAACATCACAAAACTGTGCTTCGATTCTTCAATTATCGATTTAAACTTGAAAATAGAAGGCTTTCAATATAAGTAGAATCTGCATCCGCACAATTTAGGAATGCGCCGTTGTCTTCCACTTTCATTACCAACTCATTGGGATCTGGAGCTCCCTCAGCTAGTGAGGAAAGGGAAGGAACCACAATGGAGCTTTCATTGGGACTACTAATTCTATCAGCCCACTCGACCATACGGGATAAAGAATCATATGATTCATCACTTGCCGTAATCTTTGCTGCAATGCCTCGGAGCAATTCATTATCATCAGCTTCGTCTGACTCTTCTATTGCACGACATAGCCCTGGAAGTAAGCTGGCTGTGAAAGACAGCCAATTTCCAAACGGAAAATATGTTGGTAACAGTGCAGATGTCATGGCCAACGAAACATTTCTTCTTGGCAAAGAAGCGACATTTCCAAAAGATAATAATTGGCCCGCATTCAGCATGGAGGTGATGGCATGTTCTTTACCGGTTTGAATTGCAACCTTTAGCTCGGCCGGGTCATTCATTGAAACCCCATCCATAATCTTTATACAATCTAACGCACTGGCGACACACTCTTCTAGTAAGATCCTGTATCGTTGTTCTACCTCTTTCTCATCAGAGAGGACATCGCCTAAGGCATGAGCTGCATCAATAGCAATCACTATACTTGCAAGAGCAGAATCAGTTATTGTAGCATTATTGCCCCTCTGGCTTCTAAGCTGTGTCACGTTATCCGAAACACACCACGATGGAACAGATATCACTTTATCATCCAACACAATTGTCGTGGCATCAATAGCTGTGTCTGTTGAATAATATGGAAGTAAAGCTTCTTCCTCAGGACACAGCATAAGACATTCCTTTGAAGCGGCCGCTAAAGTGGCGCCGAGAGTGCCTGGATTCAAAATGAGTTGTGCCTGATCATGACCAAGAGAATCAAACTCCTCGCGATTTTTGTAATAGCAAGCCTTTGCCAAATCCATGACAGGGCCCGTTCCGACTCCAATCACATTTGTTGCTCCTGTTCTCCTCATTAATTCTAGTGCTGCATCTATATTATTCTTTGTCGGATAAGCCCCAGATAGAGTTTTGTTGCCGTACGAGATAGTTTTGAGATTAAATTGCATTGATGTAGCGAATTGACATTGACCAATCTGATTTTCAATCCCAGTGTGGAATAACTGTAGTTCTTGATCTGTCTTTCGGGGTCCAGCATTATCCTCTTTTGGTGGAGCTGGTGCTGAAGATATTATCAATGTTGTTGATGGGCGAAGTTTCGAAGTAATGGAAGAGAGGTGGCTCTGAAGAGCAGATGATTTTCGAAGGATTTTCATTATTGAATATAACGTACTGTATACTCGTTCTCTCTACAATTCCTATGTCAAAATGTGTGAACAAAGCTCTATGATAATAGAGATGCTCGAGTTTCGCTGCCCCGGTCGGTCCGGAGGTTGTATTCATACTACTAGTAACTACGAGGTCTGAATGAGCAAGCAGGGTCGAGGGGGGCGCGAGGAAGGAGAAATTGATGACAAATATTTGTCAATGCGCATTGTTCGAAAGTGTCAGTAAAAGGCTTATTGCACATAAAATATTCTTTTGAAAAAATAATTGGAGACCGTTGATTGACACCCTGACTGACCCACGGCCAATTGCCAATAATAATGAACACCACTTCATCAATTGCATACATACATATAATGAACCAGCATTCCCCTTTCCTCAAAAGTTCAAAGTTATTCCAGCACGATATCAAACTATTACTTTCTTCCAACCAAAATTTCTCCCATCAAGAATAATACTGTATCTGAGAAAAATGACTTACGTTCACATTTCAAAAACAACCAATCAAGCTAACATTTCCAGAGGCGTTAGTTTGCACTGGTTAAAACATGGATTCATGAGTGAATTAAAATCAAATGGAAAAGATGAAAAGTCCACTGTAAAGGATTTAGATGATTTAAAGAAAGACTCTGGAATCATTCGTCAGAAAGGTCAGAACATCACATGTCCAGTAGATGGCAACTACGGAACATCCTATGTTGACTGCCTTGTAGGTCAAGACAATGTCGGACCAACAACAATCTTGCTCCTCCATTCACATGCATGGAAAAATACAGTGGGCGACATTCTCGACACAATAAGTGAGCACTGTGAATCAGAGAATCTCGATCCGAAAAGTATGTACATATGGATTGATTTCCTCTGCAGCAACTTGAACCGCATCGCAGAATTGAAGAGGATCAAAAGTTGGAAACCGCCTGAGCAGTTTGAGAATACTGTCGGAAAACTCAAATCCATTTGTGGCAAGGCCAAGGATGTGAAAATCTTGACATGTATGAGCCCATGGCATAATATTATTCTACTCACAAATATATGGAGTATCTACGAGATGTACCACTATGTAAACTATGCCGATGATGATGAAATTGACGTAAAATTTGTCATGCCACACGAGGAAAAGAAAAATATGATTCGTTCCGCAGTTTTCAACGAAGATGGTTTGAATCAATTGCTGAACATGGTGAACAATATTGACGTGGCAAAGATAAATAAGAAGCAACGAGATTCAGAGGAGGAGGCCGTTTTAGACTTAATCAGGGCTGGTCCTGGGATCGAGGAAGTAAACGGTTGGGTAAAAGATTGGGTACAAGATTGTCTTGTTGATGAAATTTGTGGCGAGCAGAAAATTGTGTCCATGGAAGATGTTGATCGTTTGTGTTCTCAAGTAGCTCCCATCTTGATGCAAAGCGGCGGTTACAACCAGGCCTTTCGTCTATTCCAGAAATCGCTCAGTATTCGAGAGAAGAACGAAGAAAATGCACATAGAAAAGCTACAGTGTGCCAAAACATTGGAATCGTTTTACAAAAAATGGACGAATTGGATGAGAGTCTGACATACTTGAAGAAGGCAATCATTCTACTGAAAAAAGAGCATGGAATTTACCATGTAGACACTGCAGATTGTTACAATAGTATCGGAGACGTGCACCACGCTCTCGATGACTTTGAGCGTTCCCTTGAAATGTATCAAATGGCTCAGTCTATAGAAGAAAAGCTTCATGGAATGAATCATTCCAGGACTGCTAAGGCGTTTCATAACATTGGTAAAGTGATGAATGCAGCCCAGCGCCCAGACGAAGCACTCGTTTACTTCCAACAAGCTCTCGCAATTCATGAAGGAATTCACGGACGGAACAATGTTGACATCGCTGAAACTTATAGAAGCATCGCTTCAGCATTCACAAATAAGGATGAACACGGCGAAGCCATTCTCAATTACAAAAATGCATTGGCTATATATGAGGAGATTTTTGGAGATACAGACGCCGAAACAGCTGCATGCTGTAATAGTCTTGCAATGGCATATTGCGATCGGCACGATTATGAATTATCATGGCCATATTTTGAACGGTCGATCAAGATTTATGAAGAGGTGCTTGGGAAATCGCATCCTCATACCCAGGTTGCAAGAGAATCTTACGAAGAAGTGAAAGCATTCGGCGTATTTTAGTGAGAAGACATTTGTTATACAAAGATGTTGGAAAATCAAAAGGACCGTCGTATGTGGAATGTTAATTATTGTGTTTATGTTAAAAAAAGTCTTCACAACTCTAGCACACCCCTCCTATCCTACGTATCGGTAGTACATATACTCAGCATCATCATCGCCCTGCGTGAACTTCTTCTTTCCTCCCAGCCGTCCCCTAAACTCTTGCAAGTGTACCAACATGATTGGAATTACGAAAAAAGGCGAGGATGAAGATACCGGTATGATGCTACTTCACATCATCCTTTAGCCGTCCTCCTCGAAGATGCTTTCGAAGATTGAAGTTACTGATTGAAGATTAGATGTGGTTTCAATTTCTATTCCCAAGCCGACAAAGCTATTTTTCTCAAAATATCCACACATCCGGCAAAAACGCAACCGCATCGACAAAACAGAGACGACGAGACCTGAATAGACTCAATCAGTAACATAATAACCATCTCAAAATGGACGATTTCGATGAAGTACAGCAGCTTGAAATGCAGAAAGAAAATCTCCGGGAGCTGATGAAAGGGATGGAAACCTCCGAAATGGATTTTACCCAAGCAAACGAAGCCATGATCAATTTCGCCAAAGAACATGAGGCTGACGATGTTTTAGTTTTAGTTTTAGTTTTAGTTTTAGTTGATTTTCTATCTTCGCGATCAGCACATTTTCATGTTCTGCCGGGGGCAGGTGTACTTCCCAGTACCCAAGACACCCAGCGAAAGGGTGCGGCCGCTCAGGCCCAGTATCGGTGGTATGGTCGATACTGCCTCGACGAGCTTCTCATTGATGTGTCGTCCACACATATTTCCGTAGACACGCTAGGAGAGCGACCGCAGGTTCAGAGAACCCGGCTAGGGCTATGGAAGCTTCATTTGCCCTAGTACGGCGAGCGCTAATGGAGGATTTGAGAGATCACTATATGATCAACCGAAGGTATGACCCGTCTCCTGAGGTCATAAATCTGTCCCACTCCATCGGCTCTTTGAGTACAACACAGGATCACCCCTGCCGTCCTTGACCCACATTCCTTCGCCTGAATGTACTGTCGCAGATGGCATGGACATCCGTCCGTATCCAGGCAGGTAGCATTACTATAAACATTTACTAAATTCACCAGTTTTATGGGACCACCAACATCTTCACCTGCCGTCGCCCCCCTAAAAAAACAAAAAAAACAAAAAAACAAAAAAAACAAAAAATCAAAAACAAAACAAAAACAAAAAAAACTTTGAATACTAACCATAAAAAAAAACCCTCGTGGACATGTGTAGAAAAAGGGATCGAGTGATGGGGGGAAGGAGAGTGTGCGGAGATCGGCAGTAAGGTGTTAGGTACTAGTGTGGGATTTCCACCAGGCAGGTGTGCGTCGGATCGATAGGAGGATGTAAAGAAGGCATGGAGGACACGGATGGTGTTTCGGGTGTTGGGGATCACTGAAGTGATGTGCACAGGTGGTGCATTTGGGGCGAGGGAACGTCGGAGGTGATGGGGTACTGATAGGGATGGGCAGGGAGCAGGTTGGGCATAAAATTGGATGTGATTGGGGGAGAATGGCAAGAGGGGATATTTCATTTGTCTCGGTAGGAGGGCATTGGCATGGGGTATAGAGGGGGGTGAGGATAGATATTGAGTCGGTGATGGTGAGGAGTGGAATTTCAGGGGAGTGGGATCGGGATGGGCTCGGGAGGGCAAATGTGCGGAGGAGAAGGTGTGCGAGAATATCCGTAGTTTGGGCTGCGGCTGTGTTTCGATTGGGATATGGGGGGATGAGGGGATCAAATTTGGGAGTTGTGCGGAGGGAGTTATGGCAGGAGGATGTGGGGGGGATAAGGGTGATGGTGTCTCGGAGGAGATGGAGAGGGGGAGTACAGATTGAGTGGAGATGGCTGGCCAAGGATGTAGCTGATATGTGAGGGTACGCGTACGAGGTGAGGATGGTTGGGAGGAGGTGTCGAGCAGGTGAGTTGTGGCGGAAGAAAGTTTCAATGTGGTCAGCAAGACGAAGGGCTGTGTCAAAAGATGTGCATGGTGTGCATGTGCGGCGTCTGTGGGGGGATCGCGGGAGGTGATGGCGATGGCGGAAAGTGCACCGAGCTGCTGTGCAGAGTACAACGGGGAGTGAGGCAGGAGCATGGGTAGGTTCGGGTGGTGGGGGTGGTAAGGTTGGTGCTACGGGGGGTAGGGAGGGTGGGGGAGGAGGGCGTGGGAGGGCTTTTCGTGTTGTGGTGAGGAGGGTATGAATGATGGGTTGGAGTGTGAGGGGTTTGTGATGGAGAGAGTGACAGAGAGCATCCCAATGGTGAAGAAGGGTTCTGTGGATGGTGGAGGTGATGGCTGTTTGTGCTGATGCTTGGAGCAGGGTTTGAAGGCGGTTGGTGATGGTGGGATTGCGACGGAATGTTTGGCGGTAGTGTTGAATGTCAGTGTGGGAGGATGGGATTGGAGAGTGTTTGTGGAGTGTGCGGATGGTGTTGTGAAAGTATGTGTTGACAGCTGCGTGAAGGGTAGATGGAAGGAGACCGGATAAGGGGAGCATGTCGATGGTGTTGAGGCTGAAGGGGTTATGGGAGGTAGAGGTCAGGGGGATGAGTCCAACTGTGTGGGCGGGAGTGGGGCTGAGGAATGTTGAATTGTCATGTTGAAGGAGTGAAGGATGGGCGTCCCAGCGAGCGGTGTTGCCATTTCCTGTTAGTGGATGAAGGGTACGGGGAGGAGGAGCCTCTCGGCGTGGTTGAAGATGACGGTAGTCGCGGCGTCGGTCATATGCCAGGAGGAGTTGAGTGCGGAGAAAAGCCGTGAACAGTGGGAGGTCCCAGTTGAAATGTGGTTGGGAGGCTTTGTGGATGGTGTGTATGGTCATGATAACGGAGTCGAGACGAAGGAGAAATGAGGATATGCGTTTGTTTAAGGCATGGCGCTTGGAGAGGATGGTTGGATGTGTACAGGTGGTGTGCAGATGATGTGTGGTGCCCAAGATGGGAGGGCGGCCAGGTGGGCAGAGGGGGCATTGTTTCATTTGGGTGGTGCAGTGGGTGGATGAAGAGATGGGAGACTGTGGGTGGTGCTTAAATCGGAAGGCTTTTTTGTATTTGGGGGATGCGCGAAGAAGACGAAGATGATTTGGGGCAGTGTCGGTGAGGAGACGATACAGCATTGGGTATTGGTTGAGGAGAGGAGTAGGTTCATGGAGGTCGGCATGGTAGTAGGAGAGCCAGCCAGATACAGTGTTGTGGTTGCGAAGGAGGGTTTCTGTGTTGAAGGCATTTTGGATGGCTTGGGTAACATCAGTGTTAATGAGCCGATGGTTATGTTGGAAGATGTACTGCAGGTGGAGGATAGGGGGGTGGGTTACATTGTGGCATGGTGTGAAGCTGAGAGGAGATTGGAAGGGGTGTGTTTGTTTGTAGGTGGTGGAGGAGGGGTCTGTAAGAGCAGAGGCCATGGCGTCGGGCCAAGCATTGGCATGGCAGAGGGCATAGTTTGGGGTGGGAGTGATATCTTTCCGGATGGTTGCAGTAGGGGTTAGCTGATGGGAGTTGAGGTGGATGAAGTGAAGGTGGTTGATGGTGAATATTTTGATTGACTGGGTCCAGTCAGAAGAGAAGGGTGTTGAGGATAGCGTGTCTTTGTAGGTGTCTAGGTGGAAGGTGGAGGTATCAATGACATTTGTGGTGTAGTCAGCAGCGATTTGGGTAATGAAAGTTTCAGTGAGGCGGGTGAGAGTATGTAGAGTATGTGTTGTGAGTGGTGAGGTGCATGTGTCCTGGGGTGTGTGTTGATGGTGGTCGAGAAGGGATGAGAGGATGCCGGAGTAATAGAGTGAGAGGCTGGGGCATATGTGGCGGAGGTATTGTCGAGCAGCAATGGTAGAGGAGATGGCATAGTGAAAGACGAAGATGAAGACAGTCCAACTGTCAACAAGGAAAATGATAGGTGTGTTGCGAGGGGATTTGAGGAGGGCAAGAGCAAGAGCATGGGCTTCGCCATGGTTTGAATTTGTGGAGAGGTTGCCGATGGAGTGAGGGAGGATGTGGGTGAGGAAGAGGTGGGAGGTGGTGGGAAGTGTAGTCCATTCTGAGTTGGTGATGGGGGTCGTGGCGACAAGGACAGCAACCGCGGCAGTGGTGGGGGAGGCTTCTTGATGGCTTGCATCAGAGGCGAATATGAGCGGGGAGGAGTGAGCATTGACAATAGATTCGAGAAGTGAGACGGGAGCTGGGCATGGGGTGTGATGATGTTGTGAGTTGCTGGGGAAGGTGGAACGAAATGGTGTGATTGGACTGCTGGGATGGGTGGAGTTGGTGGGGTTGGATATAGTGTGTTGTTGGAGGTAGGTTTGGAAGGTTTGAAGGGGAGAGGCGATGGTGAAGTCGGTGGGAAGGGGCATTTGGGTGGGGTCGAATATTGCAATGTGCTGCCAAGGGGCATCAGATGGTGGAAGGGTGGGTTTGCAGAAGAGATGTGGGTTTACATGTGGCTGGGAGGTGGTGGCGATAAATTCCGTGTAATATGAAAGGCGGTTATATTGGGTGGATAGAGCGAGGAGGGACATTTTGAGGACTTCGGTGATAAGTGTTGGTGTGAAGAGATCATGGATGGGGAGGGTGCGAGCGGGTGTTGGGATGTGGGAGGGGAGATGGTGGGGAAGTTCACCGGGGCGGACGAGGGGAGGAAGAGTGGTGGGGGATGGGAGGTGTTCAGCAGCATAGATGAAGCAGAGCAGAGTTTGGTGTAGGAAGCTACCGAGCATGAAGTGGAGGTTTGAATCGTGAGTGAGATCAGTAAATGGATCTAGGATGGGGTTGGATATGTTTCGTGGTCGGGGAGTTCCGATGGGACGTGCGTTGTACTTGGGAAATTGTTGGAGGATAGACATGGCCATGTTTATTGTGGGTGTGGTTGTGGGGAGGAGATAGAATCCGAGGAGTGCACAGGTGCGTGTGGGGTGAGAGAGGAAATTGTTGGTTGAGGTTGGGGCAAGGATGTGAGCCTGGAGGCGCTGGCGAATTGATGTGTTGGTGAGGGTAGAGAGGTTAGGAGTTGGTGAGTTTGCAGTGACGTATAGTTCTCTTGTGAGTGATTCAATGAGGACGGAGGTGAGTGATCGGAATTGGGCACCGCCGAGAGTGGATGGGAGAAAAATGGAGTGTGCTGGATCAGTGGGAAGGAGGTGAAAGTGTGAACGGAGCATCGGGATGATGGATCGGTCAAAAGAGATGAGTTTGTTGATGTCATATGCACATGGGAGGGGATTGAAAGCAAGCATTGAGGCAACAAGGCTGTTGTAGAGTTTGTTGAAAACGGGAAGGCTCAGGCGTTTGTGGGTGAGTGCTTTGGTGCGAAGGGTGATGAGATCGTATGAGATCTTATTGTTGGACGGGAGATTTACATTTCCATGAAGGTCCATATTTATTCCAAAGAGACGATAGGGTTTGTCTGTGGTGGCAGTGCCGTCTGACCAGCGGATGGCGGTTGGTATTGGTGCTGTACGGACTGTAAGGGCTGCATGGTTCCAGGCGGTGTATTTGAATGTTGGGATTTGTGTGGCAGGGGGTATGTTGAAGAGTCGGATTGTACTTTTGGTGGCATTGAGGCTGAGTTTGGTTGCAATTGAGAGATGGCTTGAAATGAGGAGAGCTGCGCTGATTTGTGGGAAGAGCTGTGCTGGGGTTGTAGCAGTGATATATCTGGAGGAGTCGTCACAGTAGGAGTGTCGGGCAAGGGTGGTGTTGGTAGATGCGTGGTCAGTAGGATGGGTGGAGGGGTGTGTGTGTTCATGTGCAGTGGGAATGTGGTGGTGGGGATGGTGTGGTAGGGCTGGGGAGGTCCAGGCCGAGGCGCATAGCCAGGCGACGAGGTTAGCAATTGTGCAGGAGAGGGCAGAGCCTTGACGAACGCCGCAGTCGAATGTTGTGTCGCAATTTCCATATGGGGTGTGGGTGTCAATGGTGAGGTTTGTAAGAGATTCGGCAATCCATTCAAGGAAACCATGAGGGGGGAAACCAATGAGGTAGAATGGGAGCATTTGGAGTTCTTTAGAGATTCGGTCAAAGTATTTTTCTTTGTCTTCATCGACATGTGCGAGGAGTTTGGATTTGAAATGGAGAATATCGTCCACAGCTGAGATGTGATTGAGGGTGAGGTCAGTGCATGTTTTGCCTGGGCGGTAGGCGGCGATGGAGTCATCGAGTGCGTGAAGGGATTCGATAACATGAGAGAGACGGTCGTTGACAATGGAGTCAAGGTAGGCATCGAGGGCTTGGAGGACGGAGATGGGGCGGCAGTCAGTACTGTTTTTCTTTGGGATAAGGGTTCTACCTGTGCGTTTGATGGATCTTGGGAGGATTCGTGTTGCAAGGATGATGGGGATGAACTGTTCAAGGAGCTCCGTCCATTCTGGGTGAAGACGGGCGAGTATGTTCAGTGTGAAGCCTTTGTAGCGTGATTTGGTGGGGGTGTGTTTGATGATTTGTCGGAGGTCGGGAAGTGTTGCTGGAAAATAGGTTGCATTGGGTGTGGTTTGGCTTGGTTGGAAGTTGAAAGGCCAGAGGCATTGATGCTTGTTGATAGGGGTACGGTGTGTCTGTTTCAGGTGGAGTGCGTGGGTGCGAAAGGTTTCGTGGCTGGAGATTATGTGAGGAAGAAGGGCAGGTTTTAGTGTATCAGCATTTGGGTGGAATGATTTGAGATGTGATTTGGTGAATTTTCTATCGAGATGGACAGAGATGCCACAAGGGCCGATGGAGTCAGATGCGAGGTCAACGATGTGAAGAGGTTTGCCAGGGGTGGCGTCCATCTGGGCTTGTTGGGTACTGTGAGTGGCTTCGACACGTTGTTGGGGTCCATGAGCTGGGGTTTTTGTAGAGGGGTGATGTGGGAGGGTGTGATGAAGGTATTGACTGTTGGCAGCAGCTTTGTGTGGTTTTGGTGGGTTAGCGAGTGAGCATGCAGTGTGAAAGTCACCGTAGGCGGCATGGAAGTTGATTTCCATGGAATGTTCAAGTTTGAGGATGGAGTTTATGGTGGAGTGGATGGAGTTTTGTGTTGTGTGGAGTTTGTGAATGATGGCTTGGAGGGAGGAGATGGTGGTTGTTGGGTTTTTTGTGGATGGGATGGATGTAGAGATTTGATGAAGGCTGGTTGTGTGAGTGGAGAGGAGCGTATGGAGTGTGGTGATATGCTCAGCAGTTTGTGCAAGGTTGCGGTAGGTTGATTTGAGTGGTTTGTAGTCTACTGTTGGGGGGGGTGGAGGGGCACATGTGAAGTCGACGAAGGT
>Ga0209712_10001823_pt1 | contig 17899 bp, 12 predicted proteins | sample ArcOceMetagenome_FD_187443 | JGI IMG/M metagenome (GOLD analysis project Ga0209712, IMG submission 187443) | Marine eukaryotic phytoplankton communities from Arctic Ocean - Arctic Ocean - Greenland ARC118M Metagenome (SPAdes) (version 2) | ecosystem: Environmental > Aquatic > Marine > Oceanic...
GCAATGGCTTTTTCCCATGTTAGAACAGCAATATCACGATACCCATAGAGCTCAGTTTTTTGCGCTTCTGTTAACGCAACGCCAGCAGTATCATTTAACAATTTACGACCCTGTAAAAATGCGTCCATTGCTTCCTTGCTAAAATCGTTAGCGACCGTTGCACCACGGTCACGCTTAGCTGCATTAGCTGAATGTCCAAAGTTGTACTCAGAATTGAAGTCAATGGCTCCATCTCCATTGGTATCGTGATAAAGCTGCCAATCGTCACGACCGCCCTTTGTGGCGACTTCTTCATCCGTGTAATCAAGATAATCTCTGGCCGCGCCGAAATAACCGAACCCTTCATCAAACTGATGTTCTAACTCAGTGTATGCTTTTGATGTATCAGTGTGATCAGAAAGCAAGCCTTTGCCATCTGTATCGCTGTCTAAGTAATCATCTACACCTTGCGAAAATGAGACTGACATTGATAAGAATTTTTGAATAAGTTGCCTTAAATCACGACCATCACTGGTTAATGAGATATTAGTAATATCGTTACCAAAGGGGTCTTGACGAACGGTACCGTCCAGTTGAGTTTGTGCATTATCAGCAAGCATATCAAAGAAGTTGCGAATCAGGCCTTCAGGCGTTGTAGAGCCTTTTTCTCCCCAACCTGCAAATTCACTACTCCAGTCTTTATGCTGACCAGTGGCATCATTACCTGCAATTTTACCTACTAAATTTTTAGAAGAGCTTGATAAGTCTGCCAATACACTTTGAGCACTAGGCGACGTGGTTGTTAAAATCGAACGTTGTGAAGCAACATCATAATCAGAAACATCAAAATATGAATTAAGTGCATTGATTACCTCATCACGATTGATAAAAGCGCTACTGGTATCAAACGCTGTTGCATCGCTGAGTTCTGCACCAATAAATTTGAATAGGTCACTTATTAGTATTTGACGAGCCACTTGTCCGCTATAACTTACCGCAGACTCTCCAGGCATCGCTTTACTTTCGAAGTCGTAATAATCTAATAAGTCTTCAACATTAAGGGTTATATCTTTGCTGAAAGTGGCACTTGCGCTGTCAGTAACTGTGACACTTAAGGAAACGCTTGTTTCTTGTTCGAAGTTAAGGGCATTTTCTGCTTTTAGTTTTAGCGCCGCACCATCTATTTCAAAACGATCGTCGCTAACAGCATAAGTAAAGGTATCTGATGCATCAGCGTCGGTTGCTGATAACGTGCCAATAGCGGCACCAGTAACGTTCTCTGAAACATTACTGGCAGACAAGGCTATATCCGTAGGTTCGCTATTGACCGAAGGTGTAGGAGTCGGCGTAGAATCACTAGCACTTCCACCGCAGGCTGTTAATCCAAATACTGCAGCAACTATGGCAATTGATAATAAACTCTTTTTAGTTTTAAGCATGTTTCCCTCGAAATAAAAATAGATTAGTGATTTGTTTGAAAGAAAACACTATAAATTAAATGCGAATGAGAATCAATTCTATTTGTATTATTGTTTGTGGTAAAATACTTCAACGTAAATAATCAGAATCTTATCAATTAACTTATGACTGCTGTAGTCGATAAGTTAGACTGTATGAAAGTCAAATAGATGGTCGTGACCATTTTTGATCATAATTTGTAAATCATCCGTGTATTCAAATTCATAATCCACTGAAAAAATAGTCTTTAAAGTTTTTTGCATTAAAATATTGTGCGTAAATTAGTTGTAAAGCGCTAATAACAAAAAGCGAAGTCTGATGCGCATCATTTTTTTACTCATAAATATTTACTCGTTTTCTAAATGTTTTTGAGTAACTAATTTACCTATTACTTTTATTTATTTTTCCGTTCACTTATAAAATAAAGAGGTTTCTAATATATAAAAATTATACCCATGTAACCCTTATTTAAAGTTCAGAAAATAGTACATTCGCTTATGCATTTGCTAAACGATTGATTTAATTTTTTAGGTGTTTTTTAAAGTGCCTTGCTGGATCAATATTTATCACTGTATTTTTCTCATAAGTGGAATGATTTTTCCATTCGCCGCGCGCGTGGCTTCACAGGAGCGTGCACCTGGATACAATCAAGTGCTCATGATGACAACCTTCAAAACGTACTCACAAAAACCTATTTTCCAAAAATCAGCACTTGAGGTAAGATTCAAATTTTGAGCGCGCATACTTTCACACCGTCTCTTTTGTGGTATCCATTACAAGAGGCATATCACTCCCGACACTGCTATTTTTCAGTACAGGTATGTTTTTTGTTGTCGTTATGCTAGAACTTTATAGCGCAAATATAAGGGCATTAACGGTTGAAAAACTCATTAGCCCACCAACCGCCTTTAGGCTCATTGCCGTCAGTCAAGTTTGTAGGTGGGGTTATCTAACGGTATATATTGACCAACCACTTAAAGTGTAGGGTGTCCTCTTTCACTTATTGCACCTTATCGCACCTTACGAACTCTCGGCGTCAACACTATGCGCCCAGAGTTGCTAGATAAAAGAATATTATTGATGTGGGAAATCTTAGAACACTAATTTTTTGGCAAATTTAATGGCATCTACACGCTCTATTCTAGATAAAAGAATATTATTGATGTGGGAAATCTTAGAACACTAATTTTTTGGCAAATTTAATGGCATCTACACGCTCTATTACGGATTCAGATGATGCTAATTTTCTGAGCAAATCTAATGCTCTGCTTCACCAAACACATGCAAGTAACAACTTCCCTTAAAAAAAACATATATACCTCCGTCGTTTTAAGTTGGACAAAAATACTGTAACCAGTTGAAATATTTACATAATAAAAAATCAATCAGCAAGAAAATAAGACCGGTATATTTTTTGCGTTGCCTATATTACAAAAGCGACTGTCAAACCTGCTTTGGAGCAGTAATCTACCAAGGAAATAAAAGCATGCACATCTCAAAAATATCCCGACCGAAAAAGACCACTATTAGCTTACTTGCACTCAGTATTGCGGTTTCTTTGCCTGCGATAAGTCAAGAAACAGAAAATCAAAATGAAGCGGGAAATTTGGAAATCATATCTGTGGAAGGTAGACGTGTTTCGTCTGCGGCAGTTGCTATAGGTTTGGATGAGGTTACTAACACCGTAGCAGTTACGCGAGCCGAATTGCTATCTGCACCCGCTGGGATTTCTGGCTTAAAAATGCTGGAGAGCCTGCCGGGCTTTAATGTGCAAACAGACGGTGCCTTAGGCTTGTATGAATTTGGTAATTCTGTGAATGTCAGAGCATTTAATTTACGTCAAATCGGTTTCGTTTTAGATGGCATTCCGATGGGACGCTCTGATGCTTTTGGTGGCAGTCCTATTTTTCGATATGTCGACAACGAAAACCTAGGTTCAGTTGTTGCCTCCCCAGGCGCTGGTGATGTGTCCGCTCCGAGTTATTCATCATTGGGGCCAATTGCTGCATACTATACGGTAAAACCCTCTTCTGAAATGAGCGGTATAGTGTCAGTGACTATGGGAGATGATAATTTAGAACGCTCCTTTGTTAAATTAGAAACCGGTGATATGGATGGATTTTCTGCCTATGTCAGTCGCTCAAAAACCGACAGTGAATTGTGGCGTGGCCCCGGAACTATTGACAGAGAGCATATAGAAGCGAAAGCCTATTACCAATTAGAAAATAGCGGGTTTATTCAGGCGACCTACGTTTCAAACGACTTTTTCGATTACGATTCACCGTCAGGCACTAAAGTCACCTTCGATGCGAATTATAATTATGGTTATTCACCGAATATTCCGGACAGCTGTATTAATCCTTTGCCGCAAGTCGCTGACTTTAATCAAGACGGTGTTATTACCGACAGCGATTTCACACCGGTGTTTACCGATTCCAGTTGTACCTCTTATTTTGAAGACAGGGTAAACATTCGTGATGACGAACTCTTTTCATTAAGTGGCAGAACCTTTGTTGGTGAAGCGATAACCTTAGACGTCAGCTATTACCATGAGGATAAAGCCGGCTACGGTGTCTCCCCTGACAGTTACTCGAACTCTAAAAGTATATATGTGCGGCAAATTGCTGCAGGTCTAGACGTAGTGCATCCGCGAGGCGTGCAATACGGGCTTTCTACCGTAGGTGGCGATCGTGAGGGAGTAACCAGCCAAATTAGTTTGGAGTTAGATACCCATGTGATTAGTGTGGGTGGGTGGATAGAAAAAGATACCTATAACCGTACGCAGCAACGTTTAAATAAAACAGCCGGCAGTGCCGACGGTCAAGTAATTGAAGGCGAAACTGTCTATTTACGCCGGAATTATCAAGCCGTTCGTGACACAACGCAGATTTATGTGAAAGACAACTTCAGTTTAATGGATGATCGTTTAGCACTGGAGCTGGGCTTTAAAAGTCTGAATATCGACTATTCATTAAAAGGCTACCGCGATTATGCGGATTATGAAATCAACTCTGAGCCAGGCTATGGCCCACAATCGATTGATGCGGAGTACTCTAAGAATTTTCTGCCGATGATTGGGGCTGTATATACCCTCAATAGTAGTGATCAATTGTTTGCCTCGTTTGCGCAGAACTTTGCCTTACCAGCGGGAGCCGATGAAATCTTCGATAATGCTGTGGGGTTCGATGCACAGCAGCCCGACGGCGAAGAGTCTCAAAACGTTGAAGTCGGGATCCGAACAAGCCGCGCCAATTTTAATGCCTCACTCGCTGTGTACTTTACCGAGTTTGATAATCGTTTGTTCCAAAGTAGCGTACTTAACCCAGCAACTAACCAGCCCGAATCTTTTTACATTAATGGCGGTTCGTCAGAAGCTTACGGCTTTGAGTTAAGTGGTGTCTATCAGCCCGAAGCGTTAAGCCAGCAAGTCTATCTTAACCTCAACCTAGCATATAAACATGCGGAATTGGTAGATGGCTTTGGCACTAACCCTGCTGGTAGCCAGTTGGCTGATAGCCCCGAGTGGCTTTTTACTGGCGGTATTACCTATGAGCCGAGTGAGTGGTTGGTGGCCAACATTTCAGCTAAATATACAGGTGAACGATTTACTGACTATGCTGAAAAAATTGCAATGGACGATTATTGGGTAGTAAGTACTTATCTTGATATTGGCGGCGCTAATGGTTTTGCTATGCCCGAGAATATGAGTCTGAGATTTAATATCGATAACTTATTCGACAAAAAAGTCCTGTCTTTTGCTTTTACTAACTCACCCTTTTTTAGACCACTGAGTCCGCGGACATTTCAGGCATCATTGACGGTAAGGTTCTAATTATGAGAACACCTAAAAGCGTCATTATTATTCTGGCGACCAGTTTCGTGCTTTTCGGTTGCAGCCAACCACCCGTAACCACCGCCACTGCGGTGGCCGCTCAACTTACGGCTGCCGAAATTCACAAAAAACTCATCGTACTAGATTCCCATCTAGACACGCCGATGTTATTGGAGCTGCCTTCATTTGATATTACTCACCGGCATGATGTGAATTATGACTTCTCTCAGGTAGATTTGCCGCGCATGATTGAGGGCAATTTGGATGGTGGATTTTGGGTGATCTATACCCCTCAAGGTCCATTAACCCTAGAGGGCTATCAGAAGAGCAGAAACCAGGCAATGATGCGCGCTTTTGCTATCCATAAAATGACCAACCAATTTAACCAACACTTTGCATTAGCGACTACGTCAGAGCAAGCCATATCGGTCGTCAACGAGGGAAAGCGTGTTGTACTTGTTAGTATGGAAAATGCTTACCCACTAGGTACCGATTTGTCATTACTGCCATTATTTTATGACATGGGCTTACGTATGCTAGGTCCGGTGCACTTCAAAAACAATCAGTTTGGTGACAGCTCAACTGATCCTGATGGCCAACAATGGGGTGGGTTGTCTTCCTTAGGCAAGGAACTAGTAATAGAAGCGAATCGTTTGGGTATATTACTAGACGGTTCACACGCACATGACGACTTGGTTAGAGAGATGATTTTGTTGTCAAAAACCCCCATTATTCTATCCCATACTGGCACAAAATCGATCTATGACCACCCCAGAAACATTGATGATGAACTGTTAAGGGCCTTAGTTACCAGTGGCGGGGTTATTCAAATGAATGCCTACAGCAGTTATTTGGCCAAACTAGACGAAACGCCAGAGCGCTCTAAAGTATTTGCTGCGGTAATGAAGGAAACGGGGCCGATATCTGAGTTAGATCAAGATGGAATGGCCATGTTTTTAGAAAAGCGTAGAGACATTGACAAACAATTTCCTGCCTCTAAGGCATCTTTCGAAGATTATATGAAACATTTCTTGCATGTATTAAAAATAGCAGGATCCAAACACGTTGGAGTGGGTGCAGATTGGGATGGCGGCGGTGGAGTGCACGGCATGATGGATGTGTCTATGCTGCCAAAAATTACTGAACGACTCTTAAGTGAAGGATACTCCGAGGAAAATTTAGCCAATATTTGGGGAGGGAATATGTTACGCGTATTAGAAGAAGCTAGAGTATATGCCGAGTTACAAGGCGGAGATTAGGCAATTGAGTAATGTACGTTCAGCACTGGCTCCTCGCGTTAACAAATCCTCGTGGCATGGTGGTCGATGCTGTCATTTTGTTTCAGTGGCTTCATCGGCGTTGTCGAGACTTACCCCAGAACTATGGTGACTGAGTATCTTTAGGATCACCAATGGATGTTCATTAGATACATCCCTGTGTCTAACCCTTGCGGGTAGCATGCGCTGTGCAAATCGGCTTTCCTGCCGATTTGTCAATGCTCGCTATAACCTCCCACCACCGCATTGCTCACGGGTTTCTATTTCTATCCAGAAAACCCGTTTAAGTCTTTGTGCCCAGGCCATCGATTGGTGTTTTTTTGCCCGTGTTTTTTCCTGCCCTGTCGGCAAGGCTTGTTTAGCCTTTTTTCGTAAGGCGGGTGTTATTGTCACGCGGTGCTGACTGTTTGGTGGTGGGCCACCCCGTGGAGGACCACCCCGTGAGAGCCAACCCGCGAGGGCAGCCCCGCACAAACACGCCATGACCAATTCATCGGGAATGAATTAGGCCAACCAGAGGTTGCCCGTAGAATGAGAAACAGCAACGTTTCTCATCTAAGCGCATCAGATTAACTCTGGGTTTGGGCAGCAATGCCGCTAAACGGGCAATAAGATCCAGCGACTCAAAGATGGCATGACTGCGCCGGTCACCAGGTTGCCGTCACGGTAGGGTGTTTTGAGTGGGTAGCGCACCTTGGGGTAAGTCGTTATTGCCAACCTTTTTTCTGATATCCCAGAGCGAGACTCTCTTCACAATAAGCAACGGCACAGCTTTTCGAGTTTACCCTTATCTTGTGCGCTGCTCATGACACCTGCATGGAGACTGGAACTTGCCACATTTGCGGCACAGCCTGACGCAAGCCCCTACTCTGCCATAGGTGCAATGGTGAGCAAGGTAAAGACCTTTCGTCCTTGCTGTTTGCCTGTAGCGATACGCTAGGTTATTGAATACCCCTGAATTTGCAACATCGGATCGTCTTCCAGCCCATCCAAAGCCAGATAGTCATTATCATCATCCCTTACTAATAAGCCTTCGCGGTCAAGATAACCCACCACACGCTGGCTAATGCGGTGAGTAAGACTATTCAGTTCACTTTTTGTCGGGGTTTTTATCGGGTGACCAATTCATCGGGAATGAATTAGAACAACTTCAGGTTTCCCGAAGGATGGTGAGCAAGGATGTTCATCATCAAAACGTGTTTTGCCATAGTTATCTTCGGAATATACGCCATCAAGGTAGAGTAGATGATAAATCGTATCTTCGGCATATACGCCATCAAGGTAGAGTAGATGATAAATCGGCAGGATAGTCGATTTACACAGCCAGCGCCTGCCCCGAAGGGGTTAAGCACAGGGATGTGCTTCATGAAAATAGATATTTAAATGACTTCGAGCGTTCTACCCTTCACCCCTGGGGAGCCAGCCTCCGGCTGTTCAAAATCGCTCCCGGTGGTTTTGTCAGCGCTGAGCCAAATCTTTGGAACAGTGTGACCGCTTCCGTTTGTGCCGTCTGTTTGTTGTAGCCTGCTTTTTTAGTGATATGGGCGGCAAGTGTGCGATACACAATACCCAGTACTTTTTCCATGATGTGGGGATAGCTGGCAAACAAAAACCTCAGTTGAAAAGGGAAGCTCAATACCCATTGCCTAATGGGCTCATGTGGCAACACATCATCAACCAGCAAAGCGGCGTTTTCTGCCATGCGCCGCGCACCACAGCTGGGTCTGGTAGACCACGACTAAAACCCTCTGCGTGATGACGTGCAGGAGGCATAAATGCACCGGGCGTATGGCTTTGCAGGAGCGGCCAACTGAATGCAACCAGGTGTTCATGATGACAATCTTCATAACGTACTCGTAAAAACCCATATTCCAAACGACCGCACTTGAGGTACGCTTCAAATTCTGACCGCACATACTTGGGCAAATATTTATCTTGTTGCCCCATGTGGCTCAGAAACTGCGGGTAATATTTTTCAATAATTTGATAAAGAAGTGTCTGCTCTGGTTTATGACGTTCATACTTTACCGTCCCCTCTCTTCTGGCATCCTTTACAAGTGACATAGATCACCCCAATCGCTGTATTTTTATACCGTATAGGTGTGTTTTTTATTGTAGGTATGCTGGCACTTTATAGCGCAAATATAAGGACATTAACGGTTGAAAAACTAATTAGCCCACCGTCTGCTACTAGGCTCATAGCAGCCCGTCAGTGGACTCCTGATCAACGACTGCATATGGCTGTGAGATCAATCGGTCAATGCAACGCTCAGCCTTTTAAAATTACTGCCCACGGACAGAGTTTTTGCACAATCGAAATGTATGGGTATTTTGTTAAAAAACATGTGCTAGGTCGCTGATTGAGCTAATCGGTATCAATTGCTAGCGATTGTTTAACGACAAATATTACCTGATATCTAATTTGAGCAATATCAATTTTAACTTCTCTTAAAGCCTTGCAGATTGGCGAGAAAACTATTATTTAAATTGCCTACGTACTCTTTAATTCCTCTCCTTTAAATTCAGAACACATCAATATCTTTAAGGTTTTTTGAATAGTTTTAATGATCAAATGACTTGACCCATTTGCAGTCTTTGTTCAACAATGACTGGGAAATTGTTAGTAACAGAAACCATCAATGCGACGCTTACCAAGTAGGGTTTCATTGATTGTCCTTTCTGTTTTGTTAATATCTAATGACTATAAAAAACGACAGGGAAAATAATGCAAATAATAAAACAAACCCTACTATCGGTAGCCGTTTTGGCTGTTTGCGTTGCTTGCACGCCCGCAAACAAGCCTGACACAGCTATCAGCGCTGTGACCTTAACGGCTGCAGACGCACATGAATTTTTAGAACAATATGCCAGTGAAATGGAAAAGATAGAAACACCTGCAGCTCATGCTTCATGGGCTTATGCAACCCACATCAATTTCGATACTGGCAAGGTCAACGCATATTTTAACGAGCAAACATCGGTGTTGAGCGCTCAGTATGCCGTTGCGGCAGCCAAATTTAACGATGTAGAAGTAGACGCGGATACTAGACGCCAATTAGAGCTCTTAAAAGCCTCGCTTGAAATAGCACCACCTGCAGATCCTGTAAAAGCCGAACGACTGGCTGCCATTGGCTCGCAAATGACCAGTATTTATGGGGCGGGTGAGTATTGTAGAGAAGATGGGACTTGTTTGTCTTTAGTGCAAATGAGCGCTGAAATGGCGACAAGTCGTGATCCTGAATTACTCCAAGAATATTGGCAAGGTTGGCGCGAAATTTCAAAACCCATGAAAGGTATTTATGCGGAGCAAGTGCTGATTGCGAATGAAGGTGCTAAAGAGCTAGGTTTCGCAAACACTTCTGAATTATGGCGCGCTAAATATGACATGCCCGCCGCTGAATTCCCAAAAGAATTAGACCGACTTTGGGGCCAAGTAAAACCTTTTTATGCAGCCTTGCAATGCCATGTACGAGCCGAGTTATCTGAGCATTATGGTGAAGAGACTGTGCCGCTAAACCAGCCTATTCCGGCACATCTTTTAGGAAATATGTGGGCGCAAAGCTGGGGTAATATTTACGACATTGTGAAACCAGAACAAGAAATGAATGTCCCTGATGTCACAAAAGCAATGGCTGACCAAGGCTATGATGAAATTAGAATGGTCAAAAAAGCGGAAGCGTTTTTCTCATCCTTAGGTTTTGCACCATTGCCCGAAACGTTCTGGGAACGTTCAATGTTTCAAAAGCCACCCGGGCGAGATGTACAATGTCATGCATCTGCTTGGAACCTAGACAGTAAAGAAGATTTGCGTATTAAGATGTGTATTCAAATAACGGGCGAAGAATTTAACGTTATTCACCACGAGTTAGGTCATAATTATTATCAACGGGCATATAAAGACCTCCCCATTCTTTATCGTGGCTCTGCCAATAGCGGTTTTCACGAAGCGATTGGTGACACTATTGCTTTGTCGATGACTCCTACGTATTTAAAAGGACTCGGATTAATCGATGACATTCCTGACGCGTCAAACGACATAGGTATGTTATTAAAAGTAGCGCTTGATAAAATTGCGTTTATTCCTTTTGGCTTAATGGTTGATCAATGGCGCTGGCAGGTTTTAGCGGGGGATATCACGCCAGATAAATACAACGAATTGTGGTGGGAACTGCGTGAAAAATATCAAGGTGTAGCTGCTCCTGTGAGCAGAGATGCTGATGCTTTTGACCCCGGTGCTAAATATCATGTACCTGCCAACGTGTCTTACACACGCTATTTCTTAGCACATATTTTACAATTCCAATTTCATAAAGCATTGTGTGATATTGCTGGCAGTGAAGAGCCATTGCATCGCTGTTCAATTGTTGGCAGCAAAGAGGCTGGAACAGCCTTAAATGACATGCTTGAAATGGGTAAGAGTCAGCCTTGGCAAGAAGCTATGCAAACAATGACGGGTGGCCGAGATATGGATGCATCCACTATTGAGGCGTATTTTGCACCTCTGAAAGTGTGGTTAGATGAGCAAAACGCTGACCGTCAGTGTGGGTGGTAAACTGTTAATAGCCAGATACGGCAATTAAGTAGCTCATAATTTGCAGCTAACAATAATCATTAATGCTATCCCATCGTTATGGGATAGCATTAAACCTCACATTGAAGAAAGAAACAGATCTCAGCAGCACTATTTTTTACTCTCCTCCTTCTCATAATATTTCTAAGGAAATATGAATAACCCCTCCCCCCATTTTTAAAGAACAAGGAGTCTTTTGTTTTGAGTCTAAATGAATGTGCCCGCCCCAAGCTAATGGTCAAGACTGTGATTGAGATGGCTAATATATTCTCTTGGGATGGTATTGCCAGGGGTATCGAAAGCTATAAAGTTGCGTATGTCTTGCAAATGCTTGGTTGCTCCATGGTCAAGGATATTACTTCGCCCGACCCATGCTTTTTTCCAAACGTTGCCTGAAAGCCAAGCCTGCGTGATCAGAACCGATGAAATAACCTGTAGCATTTGTACTGGGAGTTTGATGCTGATTACCCCTACAACTCAAAGCACCCTAGTAGCGCTCATTTTCAAACGAATACCTTATACTGCAGTCACCATTACCACTATGATCCCCGACCATTTATTGGTAACTTCACCCACTTCTTGGTTTATCACAATCAGCAAAAATATTGTAATAATAGGCAACAATAAACCATTCCCTTGTTCGCCGTTTACGGATGCTTTTGGCTGGGAATAGCGCATCGAATGGCTCAGTGAAACCTACTCATCGAGCGACATAATACCTTCTTCTTTTTCCTAAAAAATTAATCATGACATTAGAATTACTTAGGACAACTTTAATATATTTGATTTTGGCCATTCACTTTTTATCATCCTTGAACTATATGTTATTTTCCTTTAGAATTATTTATATTGAACGTTCAATTAATAAAAAACATGCCTAAAATTGGAATGAAACCCGTCCGTCGTCAACAATTAATAGACGCCACCATTGAATCAGTTGCTGAGCTGGGATTACAAGCTACAACTATCAATAGTATCAGCAAAAAAGCGGGTTTATCGTCTGGCATTATTAGTCATTATTTTGCTGGCAAGCAGGGATTGATTGAAGCAATGGTGCGCTATTTATTAACTAGTTTAAAGCACGAGTTATTGGAACGAATCACCCCAACGACAACGCCAGAACAGAGGTTAATGCTGATTATTGAAGCAAACTTTGCTTGGCTACAGCTACGCAGCGATACTACTAAAACTTGGTTAAGTTTTTGGGCGCAGTCGATGCATGATGTTGAATTGCATCGCTTACAGAACGTGAATAGCAGGCGACTTTTTAGTAATTTAGCCTGTTCATTTAAACAATTAATGAGCAATGATGATGCTAGGCTTGCAGCTGAGCTGAGTGCTGCAACGATTGACGGCTTGTGGTTAAGGGCTGCCTTAAATAAGTCTAATCAAGATCAATTTACACACTGCGAACACTTAGCTAAACACTATGTGAGTTCACTTATAAAACATTATGGAGCCTAATGTGACGATACCTATTTATCAAAATTTTATTAATGGCCATTTTTTAGCTAATCAAAGTGGTGAAACGTTTGCAGTTAAAAACCCTGCCACCGATGTAGTGATTTATTATGTCGAAGTTGCTGATGAGTTTATTCAAAACGCCGCCATTCAAAGCGCAAAACAAGGTTTTGCAGCTTGGTCCGCTATGATGCCCATCGAACGTAGCCGTATTCTATTAAAAGCCGTGGCTTTGCTGCGTGAGCGTAACGATGAACTAGCGAAAGTTGAAGTGCTTGATACCGGCAAACCTTGGCAAGAGGCACAATGTGTTGATGTACAAACTGGTGCGGACGTTATTGAATATTTTGCAGGGCTTGCTCCAACTCAAGTTGGCCAGCAGCAAATGGTTGGCGAAGATTTTTATTATACTCGTAAAGAACCTTTAGGTATTTGCGCCGGCATTGGTGCGTGGAATTACCCATTGCAAATTGCTTGTTGGAAATCAGGTCCGGCACTTGCCGCGGGTAATGCCCTTATTTTCAAGCCTTCAGAAGAAACCCCATTAGGCGCGATTAAACTAGCTGAAATCTATAGTGAAGCAGGTGTGCCTGCTGGCGTATTTAACGTTGTTCAAGGAGCGGCTGAAGTTGGCCAATGGCTCACCCAAAGCTCTGATATTGAAAAAGTGTCCTTTACCGGTGAAGTGGGCACAGGTAAAAAAGTGGTTGCCAGTGCAGCTAGCTCTCTTAAAGATGTCACTATGGAGCTTGGTGGTAAGTCGCCACTGCTGGTGTTTGATGATGCCGATGTGTCACAAGCGGTTAGTGCCGCAATGTTAGGTAATTTTTATACACAGGGAGAGATTTGCACTAATTGCACCCGTATTTACGTGCACAAGAATATATATCAACAATTTATTGATGAGCTTAAAACTCGCACCGAGCAAAACATTATTGCCGGCGACCCCCTCGATCCCAAGGTTAATTTTGGTGCGCTGATTTCAAAAGCTCATCACGACTTAGTCATGAGCTATATAGAAAAAGGGCTCGTCGAAGGCGCAACACTCTTAACCGGTGGTAAAGCACTGAGTCCTGAATCTGCGCCCAATGGTTACTTCGTGGCACCGACCGTGTTTATCAACTGCAGCGATGACATGACTATCGTCAAAGAAGAGATCTTTGGCCCGGTCATGAGTGTGCTGATATTTGATGATGAAGACGATGTCATTCGCCGCGCTAATGACACGCACTTAGGCTTAGCGGCTGGCGTATTTACCCAAGATATTAAACGGGCTCACCGCGTTACTCATCGATTACAAGCCGGAATTTGCTGGATAAATAGTTATGGTAATTCACCAGCAGAAATGCCGGTAGGCGGTTATAAGCACTCGGGCATTGGTCGTGAAAATGGTATTCAAACTCTTGATCACTATACACAAACTAAATCAATTTATGTGGGTATGAGTAACATAGAGAGCCCATTTTAATGACGACACAAACATATGATTACATCATCGTAGGCGCGGGCTCTGCAGGTTGTGTATTGGCCAATCGATTATCTGAAGATAAGCGTAAACGTGTTTTATTACTCGAAACCGGGGGTAGTGATAAAAGTATTTTTATTAAGATGCCAACGGCGTTATCTATACCAATGAATTCTGATAAATACGCATGGCAATTTTATACTGACTCAGAGCCCTATTTAGATAACCGAAAAATGCATTGTCCTCGCGGTAAGGTACTTGGCGGCTCATCGTCTATCAATGGCATGGTGTACGTAAGGGGCCACGCTAAAGATTTTGATCAATGGCAACAGCACGGTGCCATGGGTTGGGATTATCAATCTTGCTTACCTTACTTTCAAAAAGCGGAAACGTTTTACCTAGGCAAGGATAGTTATCACGGTGATAACGGCCCTTTGGGGATTAATAATGGTAACAAAATGACCAATCCCCTCTACAAAGTCTTTATTAAAGCCGGACAGCAAGCAGGTTATGCCGCCACTGACGATTACAATGCAGGTCAGCAAGAGGGTTTTGGCCCGATGCATATGACAGTAAAAAACGGTGTCCGCAGCTCTGCTAGTCGTGAGTATCTTGACCCGGTTAAGTCACGTAGTAACTTAACCATAGTCACTGGTGCCCTGGCTGAAAAGGTATTACTTAAAGACAAAAAAGCTGTTGGTGTTGTGTATAGTGCTAATGGCAGTCAATTTACAGCCAAGGCAAGCAAAGAAGTCGTATTAAGTGCAGGCCCTATTGGCTCTCCTCACTTATTACAACTTTCAGGCATTGGTGATAGCGATACGCTAAAGGCCGCAGGTGTTGAGGTTAAGCATCACTTACCGGGTGTTGGGCAAAACCTGCAAGACCACTTAGAATTTTACTTTCAATATAAGTGTAAGCAGCCCATTACCTTAAATGGTAAACTTGGCCTTATTTCAAAAGGCTTGATCGGTGCTCGCTGGTTATTGAGCCGCACCGGCCTTGGGGCGACTAATCACTTTGAGTCCTGCGCGTTTATTCGCTCAAAACCTGGGGTTGAATGGCCTGACATTCAGTATCACTTTTTGCCTGCAGCGATGCGATATGATGGTAAAAGTGCCTTTGCTGGTCATGGTTTTCAGGTACATGTGGGTCATAACAAGCCTAAAAGCCGCGGTGCGGTAACCATTAAGTCAGCCGATCCGACAGTTGCGCCAAAAATTCAATTTAATTATTTACAACATCAGGATGACATTGAAGGATTCAGAGCTTGCGTGCGGTTAACTCGGGAGATTATCGAGCAAGGTGCATTTGATCAATATCGTGATGATGAAATTCAGCCCGGTAAAGCGATACAAACAGATGAGCAAATTGATACCTTTGTACGCCAATCAGTTGAGAGTGCGTACCATCCTTCATGTTCTTGCAAAATGGGTGAAGACGACATGGCAGTTGTTAACTCAAACACCCAAGTTCACGGTATTACCGGACTGCGTGTGGTGGATTCGTCGATCTTCCCCACCATACCCAACGGTAATTTAAATGCTCCAACTATCATGGTGGCAGAAAAAGCGGCAGACTTGATTTTAGGTAAGCCACCTCTGAGCAAGTCGCAGGCAAGTGTAACCACAGCAAATGACTGGCAAACTGTGCAGCGTAGTTCGATGAGCTAACCGCAAAACATTGGGGTTGCTGCTAAGTGGCAGATGAACTCCGCCCCATGCGCTCAAACGGATCAAGCGCAACGCATTAAGTGCAACTCGGTTGTCACAAACTTTTCGAGCGCGGTGAGTTAGAGTAGCTGCCAGCTATGCAGCTTCAAGAGGAACAGGTAAATAAAGCCACCTGTGGGATATATATGCGTTAGGCAATGTCATTAGTGCCCATAATAAGTTGGTTGCGGTGCGTCAATGTAAGGTTAAAATACGGAGAAAAGATGAAAAACCATGACTTATTTTGGAGAGGAAACTATGACTTTATGGCTTAATGCAGGCATTATTTTCACTCTACTGGCAATTGTACTCATTTTATTTAAATGGGGAAATGTAAAGGTTGTAGGCGTCACACCAGTTAAAACATTTACTTTTATTGCTATTTTATTTACCTCAGGTTTAGACGTTGGTCTAATTATGTTTCCGCTGACTGAGTTTGCTGGTTATGCAGACATCGAAGCAAGTCCGGAGTATGCGTTTGCTAATCCAATGGCCATTGAATTTGCTTATTGGGGCTTTTTGATCTGGGGATTTTACTTTGTTACATGTTTTTATTTCTGTGTAATAGAGCCTAAGGTGAAATTTTTTGACATTCCTTGGGTAAAATTCATTAATAATGTGGTAATTATCGGTACGTGTGCTTTTACTGCCTTCTTGTTGCTCTCTAATCTGCCTTGGTATTTACCTGCCATAGGCGATGGTGAGTCAATTATTCCAACCTTCTACTTAATTGTTTTAGCAGCGATATGCTTTTCTGTTTACTCAAGCACTGACATTAAATATGTGCGTTTGTTAAGCATCTCTACCACATGGTTATTTATGGCGTTAATTGGTTTTATGTGGCTAGGCGCGTTTATGGGCAGTGACAGTCAAGTGTCGGCATTCACCGACAATATCGCGCTGATAGGCAGCTACTTTGGTAATATTAATGATTTTGTGTTGCCACTGAACGCCTACCATGAATTCTACTTATTTTGGTGGTTTGCATGGAGCATTATGATTGGTCAATTTACCTCGCGCTTTGTTGGCGGTTTAAAAACCTATCAGGTATTAGGTGCAATGCTGATCTTCCCTTCTATTCCTATTGCCGTTTGGTTTAGCGTACTTTATCAATATCACGAAGCGGGTATCCCTACGACCGGTTTAAAAAACTTTGCGATGGCTTTTGTGGGTATAGTATTTGTGATTAATTCACTTGATTCCCTTATTCGTTTATACACAGATAACTTAAATATAACGGTTAAGCGTTTAGGTAAATTGAATTATATGGCATTAAATGTTGTGATTCTTTCCTTACTAACCCTGTTATTTCAGCTGAATTTTTTAGAAATTCAGTGGGTAGGTGCATTAGTTATCGGACTGTTTTTTGCTTGCGCAGCCTTTATTGTTTACAGTAAATTTCACACTGTCAGCAATATAGTCAGTTCACCCAAAGGTAACGAACTTGATTACACAAAAATTGAAAAGGCTAGCTAAGACACCGATATCGCTGCTCTTTAATGTGTAAAAGTCGATAAAAATGGTGATTTAATAAAACAAAGACCTAAATAATATTCAACAGAACGTGACTATTTAATAGATCCGCAAGTGGCTTATCTCAGGTCGGTGTACATCGTCATTAATTCAGTATGTGCCTCAGTTATACAACAACCTACAGGGGGATTTTGGCTGACAGTCCTGTACTCGATTTTTTATGCCTAGGGTTAACTGAATAGTAAACCAATGCACATAAACTTCATCAACAGATAGATATTGGTAGATATCTGTTACAAAGATAAGAGTTATTATTGGAACGCTTAGGTACCCCTTGTTTGAGACTCGGCTTATTTGAATCGATTTCGATTCGCTTTGCTGTAAAATGTATTAAGCTGACACTACGTATAAGTCGCCAGTATGAATACAAACCGTCACTCGATAAATTAGTGAGTCAAGATGTCGGAATAGGTGTTGGGTTTAATCAGTGGCATGAAAACTAAAGCGAATTGGCTTTTTTCGAAAATTTAATTAGCCTGAATTTTTGATAAACTATACCGTCCAGCACGCTATTATCGCGTCTATTTTGGTTGTTTTTGCTCAACATAGGGCGTTACTGTCTGATAAGTTAGCTTGTATAAGTGCAATGTTATCTATGTTACCCATGTTACC
>Ga0209712_10001824_pt1 | contig 17886 bp, 13 predicted proteins | sample ArcOceMetagenome_FD_187443 | JGI IMG/M metagenome (GOLD analysis project Ga0209712, IMG submission 187443) | Marine eukaryotic phytoplankton communities from Arctic Ocean - Arctic Ocean - Greenland ARC118M Metagenome (SPAdes) (version 2) | ecosystem: Environmental > Aquatic > Marine > Oceanic...
AGCCCATTGTTTTACAAGGCCTTTTAGTGACTCGCTTAACGCTTATCTAGGGCCCCTTTAACAAGGGAGCGCCATTATATCCATCGCAGAGCAAAGCACAAGCAGTTTAGGGAAATAAGGCAAAAAAAGCGTTGAATTAAAGCCTAGTACACTTTAAGCAAGGTGGGCGACAAAAGGGCACGCCATAAACAGCGCCAAACTCGGCGCCGCAAAGGGTAAAGCGAAGGCTTCTATTGCAGCACTAAGCAAAGTCGCGGCGCCTACGGCGCCTGCGACTGCACTTAGCACAACTCAAGAACTACATCACCAAATGGCGAATGTCACCTAATAATTTCCCTAAGTATTGAGTGAAGCGTGCCGCATCTGCGCCGTTTACAGCGCGATGATCGTAGGACAAAGACAAGGGCATCATCAACCTAGGCTCAAATTCAGCACCATTCCAACGTGGCTGCATTTCAGCTTTAGACACCCCCAAAATAGCAACCTCTGGCGTATTTACAATGGGAGTAAATGCGGTGCCACCAATACTACCTAGGCTAGAAATGGTAAAACAACCACCTTGCATGTCTGCAGGCAGCAACTTTTTAGCCTTCGCTTTTGCTCCCATGGCAATAACCTCTTCAGACAATTGCCAAATAGACTTTTTATCTACATCACGTATCACAGGGACCATAAGCCCAGAGGGCGTATCTACAGCAACACCAATGTTAACGTAATGCTTTTCAACAATGTGCTCGCCATCATTATCTAACGACACATTAAACTGTGGATACTCCAGCAGAGCCATGGCACACGCTTTTAGCATAAACGGCAATGGTGTAACCTTAGTACCCCTTTGCTCTGCCTCAGCCTTTAGCCCCTTACGGAACACTTCTAACTCAGTGATATCGGCATGATCAAACTGAGTAACGTGAGGCACATTGAGCCAGCTTCGAGTCATATTTTGCGCAGTAATGCGTTTAATTTTACTCATTTTAACGCGGTCAATGGCACCAAACTGGCTAAAGTCAATTTCTGGTGGCTGCGCTATACCCTGACCTTGCATAGATGGTGCTGCAGGCTGTTGCAGTTTCTGTTTTACAAACGCTTGTATATCTTCTTTTAGTACACGATCCCTTGGCCCAGTTGAAGCAACCTGCGCCAAATCCACACCTAGCTCGCGAGCTAACATACGTACAGCAGGACCAGCATGGGCGGCACTATTAGCAACCACTGCAACAACGTCTGGCACCACGCTGGCTTGGGTTTGGGCTAGAGCCGGGGCAGCAGCAACGGCCTGCTTGGCTTGAACTACAGGCACTACAAGCACCTCTGGTTCCACAGCAACCGGCAACACCACTTCACTAGGCTCCACTAGCGTCTCGGCTTTGCTCGTCAACACTGCAATGGCATCACCCACGTTAACCTTATCGCCTTCTGCCACTTTAATTTCTAGCACACTACCAGCGAAGGCAACCGGAATCTCCATAGAGGCTTTATCAGTTTCAAGAACAACTAGGCTATCACCTTCAGCCAACTCATCACCCACCTTAACGGATACCTCAATAACCTCTACGTCTAACGCTCCTCCTAAATCTGGAACCAGTGCAAAGCGCTCTGACGTCTCTACTAAAGATTCAACCACCACATTGGACATACCCCCATCCACTGGCTCAACTTCAGCCTTTATTTCTGCTTGAGCCTCTACCTCAGGCGTTAACACTGCACCTGACACAACGGAAGCTTCACCTAATACATCGGCAGCTTCCATCTCTACCATGACATCACCTTGGCTGCAGGTATCGCCCTCTTTTAAAACAATATTTTTAATTGTGCCGGCATTTGACGCCGGAATTTCCATCGATGCTTTGTCAGTTTCAACCACTATAATAGAGTCGCCTTCACTGACCACGTCACCAATAGCTACGCAGATTTCGATGACTTCTACGTTTTCTGCACCACCCAAATCTGGAATCATCATATTACTTGTTGCCATGTCTTTGTCCTCTTTTCGTCAGCAGCTTACAGGTGAACTGGGTTTGGCTTATCACTGTCGATATTGAACTTTTTAATAGCACGCGAAACCTCAGTCACCTTTATCATACCGTCTTCTGACAGCGCTTTTAGCGCAGCAACTACAATATAGTAACGATTGACTTCAAAAAACTCTCTAAGTTTTTCGCGACTATCACTACGGCCATATCCATCGGTGCCAAGCACCTTATAAGTAGACGGCACAAATTCACGAATTTGCTCAGCAAAGGCTTTTACGTAATCTGTAGCAGCAATAACAGGGCCAGCATGGCCAGACAGGCACTGCTCTACATAGCTTTGCTTTGGCGTTGCCTCTGGGTGCAGCATGTTCCAACGACTCGCATCCTGCGCGTCACGGCCCAACTCATTAAAGCTTGTAGCACTCCAAACATCTGCACCAATATTGAACTCTTCAGCTAAAATTTCCGCAGCAGCTTCCACTTCTCGCAAGATAGTGCCACTACCCAGCAACTGAACTCGCTTCTTGGCTTTAGACTTAATCTCTTTTAACAAATACATACCTTTGATAATTCCAGCCTCACAGCCCACTGGCATATCTGGTTGATGGTAGTTTTCGTTCATGACAGTAATGTAGTAAAACTTATTTTCCTTTAAGTCATACATGCGATGCAGACCATCTTGGATAATGACCGTTAGTTCGTAGGCATACGTAGGATCATAAGTAACACAGTTAGGAATCAAGTTACCCAAAATATGACTGTGGCCATCCTCGTGCTGCAAACCTTCACCATTTAACGTGGTGCGCCCTGCTGTGGCTCCAATAAGAAAGCCACGAGCCTGACTGTCACCCGCAGCCCACGCGATATCTCCAACACGCTGGAAGCCAAACATAGAATAGAAAATATAAAACGGAATCATGGCGTAATTGTTATTACTGTATGACGTTGCGCAAGCTAGCCATGCAGACATAGCACCCGCTTCGTTAATTCCTTCTTCAAGGATCTGTCCCGCTTGGTCTTCGCGATAGTACATTACTTGATCAGCATCATGAGGCACGTACTTCTGCCCTTCGGCCGTATAAATACCAAGCTGCCGGAACATACCCTCCATACCAAAGGTGCGGGCCTCATCTGGCACAATTGGCACAACTCGCTGACCAATTTCTTTATCTTTAACCAGGGTCGTCAAAGTGCGAACAAATGACATAGTGGTCGATATCTCACGCTTACCACTAGATTTTAGTTGCCCACCCAAAGAGTCCAAACTAGGCGTCTTTAGCGATGGAAAATCACTCCGCCGACTTGGTAAAACACCCCCTAAAGCTTCTCGCCTTTCACGCATGTACTTCATTTCTGGCGTATCTTGTGCCGGACGGTAATAAGGTACATTCTTAATTTGTTCACGCGTTAACGGAATGTTAAAGCGCTCACAGAAACTTTCCATCTCGTCCATATCAAGCTTTTTGAGAGAGTGAGTTGGGTTCTTAGCTTCGCCAGACTTACCCATACCATAGCCTTTAATGGTTTGAGCTAAAATAACTGTGGGCTTACCCTGCGTATTGGTCGCTTCGTGGTAGGCTGCATAAACTTTATAAGGGTCATGTCCACCCCGGTTAAGCTTCACAATGTCATCGTCGGTATAGTCTGCTACCATCTCCAATAGCTCGGGGTATTTCCCAAAGAAATGCTCACGAGTGTAGGCACCACCCATAGCTTTGTAGTTTTGCGATTCGCCATCAACAACTTCGTTCATGCGCTGTTGCAGTAAACCTTTGGTATCCCTTGCTAGCAGAGGATCCCAGTGACGCCCCCACAGCACTTTAATGACATGCCAGCCAGCGCCAACAAATATACCTTCAAGCTCTTGAACAATTTTACCATTACCACGCACAGGGCCATCTAAACGCTGCAAGTTACAATTAACCACAAAAATCAGGTTATCCAACCTTTCTCGTCCAGCTAGTGAGATACAGCCTAATGATTCTGGCTCATCACACTCTCCATCACCTAAAAAGGCCCATACCTTACGGTCACCATTTTCAACCAACCCACGCTGCTGCTGATAACGCATAATATGGGCTTGATGAATTGCCTGCAGGGGGCCTAAGCCCATTGATACTGTAGGAAACTGCCAATAGTCTGGCATTAACCATGGATGGGGGTAGGACGATAAGCCATTGCCATCTACTTCACGGCGAAAGTTATCCATTTGCTCGTCAGTTAAGCGCCCCTCTAGATAAGAACGGGCATAGATACCAGGCGAAATATGACCCTGAAAGAATACTAAGTCACCTTCTTGCTGGTCTGTATTACCACGAAAAAAATAGTTAAAACCTACATCGTATAACGTAGCCGATGATGAGAAACTGGCAATATGACCACCTAAACCATCATCATTGTCATTAGCGCGCATCACCATCGCCATAGCGTTCCAACGAATCAAAGAACGAATGCGCCGCTCCATGAATAAATCCCCTGGCATATGCTGCTCATCCTGTGGGGCAATACTGTTTACATAAGGCGAAGTAAGGGTGTTTTCTAACTTGGCACCTTGTAGGCGAGCTTGCTCACCTAGTTTACCTAAGATGTATCGGGCGCGATCTGAGCCTTCGTTTTTAATCACTGATGTCAATGCGTCCAACCACTCTTGTGTTTCGATTGGATCTATATCTGAATGAGACTGCAACACGTTTTTCTCCTATCCATTAATGCAGAAATTTTTGCACGTTTACACAACATAAAATACTATGTAGTAATACTACAATAATTACAAAAATAATGCCAATTTAAGACTTTAAAATAACGCATTAGTAAATATTTTACATTTGCAAATTATACCCCAGAACGCCTTATAGCGCGCTCTTGGCGAGTAGATTCTTTACCCTGCTCTATAATTGCTTCTTCTATAAAAGCTAAATGATCATGAGCAGCATTCCTAGCTTTTTCAGGGTTTTCAGCAACAATAGCATCCAATAAAACTCGGTGTTGCTCGTGGATACGCTCACGCGTATCGCGTTTGGGATAAACACTCTCTAAATTTGCGTATATATTATTATGAAGTAAAGTAAATAAAGAGCGCATAGTGTGCAGTAACACCGCATTGTGGGACGCTTCAGCAATAGCCAAGTGAAACTCTGCATCGGCTTTAGTTTCTTGCTCAAACAGCTTCTCATCATGAGCCGCTTGCAAATCTGCATAACATCGCTGCAAGCGCTTTTTATCGGCCTCTGTGCAGCGCAGCGCCGCATAGTAGGCCGACACACCCTCTATGGCATGGCGAAACTCTAACAGGTCATTTTGGGCTTCTGGATGCGTAGAGAAAAGCTCAGTTAGTGGGTCCACCATGCTGCTACCGATTTTCTCAGAAACAAATGACCCACCACCTTGACGGCTAATTATAAGCCCCCTAGCCGATAGTTTCTGTAACGCCTCCCTGAGAGACGGCCGAGAAACCTCAAACTGAGCCGCTAACTCTCGCTCTGGGGGCAACTGCTGCCCGGGTTTAAGGCTGCCTTCTAAAATCATCGCCTCTAACTGGGCCATAATCACATCTGATATTTTAGGCTGTTTTACACGCTGATATGCCATAAATACTCTCTATTGGTATTACCAATTTTATAAAATTTAAAAATAACCCGCCTATGCTGCCTTGGTCAAGTTTTACTAACCTAATTAACCACAATAATAATTTAGCCAATCTCATAATTAACATGATAAATAACAAAAGATATTGTCAAAAAACACAGTCAAACACTTAAGTATTAACACTCTTCTGGTATATTGGTCTGAACAATTAGCCAGTCAAGATTATACACTGTATAAACAGCCTAAAACTTGTTGCCAATTAAGAATTCCACCTTACTGAAACAAGTAAGCTCATAGAAATAGTATAGGTACGAGTTTAATAGCGAGTCATAAAGGTGTCTTTACCTTTATTATTTTGCATCTAGTTGGTATGTTTGCCCATTTACCTTGGCTACAAGTAAGCGTTAGTAACCGCCCCAACTTATATAGCTGGGCCACCTTAAAACAGGGATAGTTTGGATATTTATGGATCAAAGCATTATTGAACGGGTTTTCGCTACTGTATTTCCCCTTGTAGCTATCGGTGCCATCGGTTTTGGATACGGCCGCTGGCGAAAGCCAGATATAAAACTCATTAACCAAATTAATATGGAGGTCTTTGTACCTTTACTAGTATTTGTAGTCTTGGCCGATCAGTCTGTGCCCATTGGCCACCTTGGGCCTATGGCTTTTGGTGCTATTATTGTTGTGCTTGGTTCAGGCCTACTTCTATGGCCGGTTATTGCTATGTCACCTTGGTCGATTAAGACGTTCTTGCCACCCATGATGTTTAATAATGTGGGGAATATGGGCATCCCATTAATTTTATTAGCCTTTGGGGAAGATTTTTTAGCCATTGCTGTTGTTTGTTTTATTGTAGAAATGACCCTGCATTTTAGTTTGGGTATTTTTATGATCAACCCAAAAATGCGCTTAATAAGCATATTCAAGCAACCCGTTATAATAGCCACTATTGCTGGTTTTGCAGTAGCACTGAGCGGCTTTCAATTGCCCGCTAGTGCTAGCTTACCCATCGACATGTTAGGGCAGATTTGTATTCCATTAATGCTCTTTACTTTGGGCATTCGCCTTACCAACATTTCTTTTGACGACTGGAAGGTTGGCTTAGTGGGCGCCATTCTTTGCCCTGTATCCGGCATTTTAATGGCGATAGCAGCGCAAATTTTGCTTCAACTGCCCCCTGAGCAATATGCTGTGCTTATTGTGTTTGGTGCCTTACCACCGGCAGTATTAAACTATATGGTAGCGGAGCAATACCAACAGGACCCAAAAAGAGTCGCCTCTATTGTGCTAATTGGTAACTTAATGGCACTCATCAGCATTCCTTTGACTTTATCATTTGTTCTCTAAATCCACACCAGCGCTGTGGTATCATAACGCCCATTGAACCACAGCATTTTTAGCGCGGAACTCACCAATGCCAACACCCCTAACTGATGTCCTCAACGACCACTTTCTTAAGGCCGATTTGCACAATAATGTGAGCGCTGCTTTATTAGAAGATGTAGGTGATGGCGATATTACGGCACGGCTGATACCAGCTGCTGAGATGGCTTTAGCAGCCATTATTACCCGTGAAAATGCTACCATCTGTGGTGTTGATTGGGTTAACGAAGTAGCACGCCAAGTAGACTCAACTATGGTAATTGATTGGATGGTGGCTGACGGCGACCAAGTGCACGCTAATCAAGTTTTATTCCAAGCTCATGGCAATGCCCGCAGCCTATTAACCTTCGAACGTTGCGCCCTTAACTTTTTACAATGTTTGTCTGGCACCGCTAGCACCGCTCATTACTATGCTGGATTAGTGGCAGACACCCAAGTAAAGCTGCTAGACACACGTAAAACTATTCCCGGCTTGCGTAAGGCACAAAAGTACGCTGTTGCCTGCGGCCAGTGTTACAACCATCGTATAGGCTTATATGATGCCTTCTTAATCAAAGAAAACCACATTGCTGCCTGTGGCGGCATTAGCCAAGCCATTGCTACCGCTCGTAAACAAGAACCTACAAAACCAGTAGAAGTTGAAGTAGAGAGTTTGGATGAGTTACAGCAGGCGTTGGAAGCGGGAGCAGACCGCATAATGCTAGACAACTTCACCTTGGCTAACATGCGCAAAGCGGTGCAACTTGCCTCAGGACGAGCCGAGCTAGAAGCATCTGGAGGCATTACCGAACAAACCCTGCGCCCCATCGCAGAAACAGGCGTGGATTACATTTCCATTGGCGCATTAACTAAAGACTGTCGCGCTATCGATTTGTCGATGCGTTTTATTTAAAACAACATTAAATGATCTAGTGAGAGCTTAATACCAATTTCTTCACCAATTTCATGGTTATGGTGGGAGTCGGCAAAACAAAACAAGGTTTGATTACCTGCTATCAATACGCGATACAAGAAATGAGTACCACGAAAACGCTTACTGAGGATACGCCCAGTTATAGGGCTATCATCCAAATGCAATACATCATCAGGTCGAATAAACACTTCGGCTTGCTGGCCTGCAGAAAAACCATGGGGCCGGTCGCTACACAAATGACCAATAGGTGACTCTACACAGGTTTCGCTACTCACATTACAGGCCAAAAAGTCTCCTTCACCTATAAAATCGGCCACAAATCGACCGTCTGGCTTGTGGTAAATATTGTAGGCTGTGTCCCACTGTTCAATACGCCCTTGATTCATTACCGCCACATGATCAGCCATAGTAAAGGCTTCAGTTTGATCATGGGTAACCAATAACCCAGGTATTTTTTCCTGGCGCAAAATAGCACCAACTTCAGGCACCAGCTCTTCTCGCAACATAGCATCTAGGCCAGAAAAAGGTTCATCTAATAACAAAAAACTTGGTTTTGGTGCCATAGCACGAGCTAACGCGATACGTTGCTGTTGGCCACCAGACAAGGCATGGGGGTATCGCTCTTGATAGCCACTTAACCCAACTAAATCTAACAACTCTTCTACGCGCTGCACCTGCTCTGCCTTGGGCCAGTGATGCAAGCCAAAGGCCACATTAGCAGCAATATTTATATGGGGAAATAAGGCGACATCTTGGAACACCATACCCACATCTCGAGTTTCTGCAGGCAAACAAAAGTCATGCTTGGCAAGCGTTTTACCCGCTAAACTTATACTGCCAGATTGCAACGGCACAAAACCCGCTATAGCGCGTAATAATGTAGATTTACCACAGCCACTAGGGCCCAACAAACAGCCGATTTCGCCAACCCCTACAGCCAAACTTACATCCTGCACTATGGTATTTTGGCCATAGGCAATGCTCACCTTATCTACCAGCAAATGCTGATCAGAGCTATCAAAAGACATCGTCATTTAAAATTTCTCATATTATTTTGGCCTGCGACGGGCAATAGAGCCGTGTAACATCAATACAGGAACAAGCCCAACGAGTACTATCATAATGGAAGCAGGAGCCGCATCTACTAACCTTTCGTCTGATGCTAGCTCATAAGCCCGCACCGCCATAGTATTAAAGTTAAATGGCCGCAATATGAGTGTGGCGGGTAGCTCTTTGAGCACATCTACGAACACAATTAATACCGCGGTAAGTATAGAACTGCGCATTAAAGGTACATGAATTTTGCTTATAATGGCCCAAGGGCTATGCCCCATTGACCTACCCGCGTGGTCTAGGCTAGGCTTAATTTTCTCTAAACCTGATTGAACACTCCCAAGAGCTACGGCTAAGAACCGCACAGTGTATGCAAAGAGCAAAGCCACCAGACTACCTGATAAAATGAGACCTGGGCTGTGCCACCCTAAACGTTCAAAAAGGGCTATAAGGCTATGGTCTAACCACGCTAGTGGAATTAACACGCCTATGGCAACAATAGTACCTGGCAAAGCATAGCCAAAGCCTGCCATAGCAATGACCGTCCGAACAGGCTTAATGGGTCTAGTTCGTTTTGCGTAGGACAAAATAATAGCCAGTGTCACCGCAACAATAGCTGCCAAAAATGCCAAGCTAAATGAATTCCATGCTAGGCTAACAAACTCCCAGCCTAAGGGTTCTGCTTCAAAAACTGCCCAGAATAATAACTGAGTTGCTGGAATAATAAAGCCAAACATAAGAGGTGCCAAGCACACAGCAACTGCTATAACTGCATTACGGCCTATTAATGGAATTAAGTCTGCACGAGCCTTCGACTCTGCTGCTGAGTGATAGCGTGCACGACGTCTAGAATAACGCTCAAGCAATATCAATAACATCACAAAAGCCAATAAGCTGGCTGCTAGTTGCGCTGCAGCAGCTGTATCTCCATAACCATAAAAGGTGCGGAAAATACCTGTAGTGAACGTACTGACTCCAAAATACTGCACTGTGCCATAGTCTGCCAAAGTTTCCATTAACGCTAGAGATAAACCCGCAATAATGGCAGGCCGAGCCATTGGCAAGGCTAAACTCCACATGGCACGCCAGCGCGAATACCCTAAGCTACAACCCACTTCAATACTGCTAACTGACTGCTCCAAAAAAGCAGCCCTAGCCATTAGGTAAACGTAGGGGTATAGCACAAGAGACATCATTACAATGGCGCCGCCAAGAGAACGAATCTCAAAAAACCAATAATCACCATAACCAAGCCCTGTAAGGTCTCTGATCCAGGTTTGTATTGGCCCTGCAAAGTCTAATAAGCCTGTATAGGTATAAGCAATAATGTAAGCTGGCATCGCCAAAGGTAATAATAATGCCCAGCTTAACCAACGACGCCCAGGAAAACTGCACATACTGGTCAACCAGGCAGTAGGCACGCCCAGCATTAATACCCCTGTCCCCACACCCAATAACAGTAGCAAAGAATTAATCAGGTAATCACTTAGTACTGTATCTAAAAGGTGCTGCCACAACACACCTTCAGCTTGAAACAGGTAACTTAAGATCACAATCACAGGCAGTGATATGAATGCCGCAATCACCACAGCAAATACACTTAATCCGTGACGTTTAAACATTAACCCAATAACCTATCATCTAACGTCTACCACCTATTGAATATCGCTACATTATTTATCGCCATCCAGCACGGTCCATTAATTGAACTGCTTGCCGGTTATTCTGGCCTAATATTTCTAGGTCGATCGAGTCCATCTTATAAGCGCCAAAGCCCTTAAGAGCCGATGAAACTTCTACGCCCTCTACCACCGGGTATTCGTTATTAATTTCTGCATACCAAGCCTGTGCTGACTCAGATGCAAGATACTCTAACAGTGCTTGGGCTTGCTTGGGGTGCTTTCCATATTTAGTAAAGCCTGCACCACTCACATTAAAGTGTGCCCCACGGCCCAATCCCCCTGAACCATTCTGATTGGGCCAGAATACCGCCAACTGGCTAGCCACAGACTGGTCAGCTTGTTTGCTACTATTAATCATCCGGGCCAAATAGTAGGTATTGACGATGGTCACGTCACATACCCCCGCCGCCACGGCTTTTAGCTGGTCAGTATCGCCACCTGAAGGCGCTTTAGCAAGGTTTTTAACCATGCCTTCCATCCAACTCTGAGTTTTTGAAGCGCCTAGCGCATCAATCGTAGCAGCTACCAAGGACTGATTATAAACTGATTGCGACGACCGCAAACATAGGCGGCCACCCCATTGAGCTTCAGCTAAGGCTTCGTAGGTAGACAAATCAGAGGGTGTGACCCGGTCTTTGGCATAGATAATGGGCCTAGCCCTGAGAGTTAATCCATACCAGTAACCCGCTTCATCCCTAAGCTCTTTTGGAATGGTCTCTTCTAACAATGGTACAGATACTGGCTTTAGTACACCTGCCTCTTTAGCCCGATGCAGACGACCAGCATCTACAGTAATAAATAAATCTGCAGGTGTTGCACTACCCTCAACCTGCAAGCGTTTTAATAAAGCATCTGCCTTGCCAGTAATTAGGTTGACCTTAATGCCCGTGGTGTTACTAAACTGGTCTAACAAGGGTTTAATCAAGGCTTCTTTACGGGCTGAATAAACGTTCACCACGCCACTGGCTTGGGCGCTTGTTACTGCCAAAATACTTGCAGTAATAGCAGATATTAAAAGGCTGTTGATTAAATTAAAAGATCTCATTTATGGTGTCTCACTTATGGCGCTCATGGCGCTATTGGGTTTTATCTTGGTGCGCCGCAAGCAGCGCCAGCAGTGTTTAAAAGGCTGCCAGTACAAGGTGACTAGTTGATGCTCTTGGGGTTTTTGATGTCTCAGACCATAGGTTAAATCTTGTGTGTTAGAACCATACTCTAAAGTGTTACCCACTCGATCCCACACCGCAATAAATGCACCAAAGTTTTTGTTCCAGTGCTCGCGCGCTTGGGAGTGATGTATTTGATGTTGCGCTGGAGAAATAAGCCACCGCTCTAGCGTTTTACCATAACTAATAGGTACTGGGGAATGACGTAAATTAGACCCCAGAAAATTTAATGCAGCGGTAAATACATTGGCCCCCAATACACTCAGCAAGGTCACTCGATCATAAAATAAAAATACAAAAATACCGATTAAAAACCCTTGCACTAGGGCACTCCTCAAGCCAAACAGCACTCCCTCGACGGGGTGCGTACGAAAAACCGTAAACGGCGTTAAGCTTTCAGCAGTATGGTGTACTCGATGGAAAGCCCACAAAGCAGGCCAGCGGTGCATGAGCCGATGTAGATAATAACGGCTTGCATCATCCACTACAAATAAACATGCTGTAAACAGCACTGATACCCAAAAGGCAGATATGTCAGACGACCATAAGGGCCGAACCACCCAATCACTAAGGCTATAGAAGATACTAGTAGCAAGTACCAGCTTGCTGAGCAAGAGTGGGCTTAACAGCAGCATTAGAGGCTGATTGAGCAGCATCAACTGGTAGTCCGATCGACTGGACCTAGACCACCAAGTTTCACGCCGAAAGAACCAGCCCACAGCGGCCATAAAGTTAAGCTTGCGCTGCCACATGAGCCATATAATGGCTAATATAGCAGCACTTAATAAATAACCTAGAAACACGCGCTTGCTACCTTGGCTAACTAAACCCGTAAGTTCAGAAAACCAAGATTGTGCAAACTCAAGTAGCCATTGCACTATTGACTAAGCCAACGGTTAATCATTTTCTGCTGCCAAAGCTTCACCCAGCGAATCTACAAGCTGAGCTAAGTTTGCCGTCACATCTTTGCTACGAGCTTCGACGCCAAAATCATCGATCATCAGTTTTTGTAACTTAATCATCTGCACCCGATACTCAGCCATACTCACCGACGAGCTTTGCACAAACTCACCATTAACTAGGGCAGCAACTTGAGTATTACCTAACAATACTGGGCTGTACCCAAGCAACCTATTTAACTTAACCCCTGTTTCACCAAGGTTTACACCACCGGCTTCCAAGGCTAAGGCAAAACCTTTTAACTCACCCCAGTGCTTGGCGTAGTTACGATAAGCCTTCACAGCATCACCATTAGCTTCAATAATAGTTTCTAGCTTTTCAATGTCACCGTATACAGAACCTGCATACTTAAACACAGCTTCAGCAATTAGGCGCTGCCATTGGCTTTTAATAATGCCTGCATAGCCCATCAATTCACTGCGTTGGCCAGTTGTAAGCGCTTCACCATTAGCAGAAGATATTAGGTTGCGGCCATCTAAAAAGGCCTGAACAATAGTATGAAGGTACTTAGTTTTACCACCCTTATCAAACGAGGCTGCGTAGTATGCGTGAGCATAGGCCATCTCAGTAACTAACGACACCTTGCCATCGTTATTGTAGTCAGCCTTGTCAAAGCTGTCTGCTTTTTGCTTAGCGATACCATAAACTTCTGCAGCAGTTAACGTCATGGTGTGAGCTGGGGCGCCAAAATAACCAAAGGCCTCGTCCCATACGTGCTCTTTACCTGTATAGGCCTTACCCTCTTTGTATGCCTTGTTGTTTGGATTCACATTCGCACCTAGCTTTTCATCTAAGTAATTATCTACCGCCTGATTGTAAAACACAGCGCCCATAGTGAATTTAGAAACCAACTGCGTGTAGTCATAGCCTGTTAAAGGGTCAAAGCCTTTTTCTGTGGCTGCAGCCTTTTCTAGCAACAAGTCTAGCAACTCAGCCCCTGTGAGCCCACCAGGCATGCCAGAAATCAAGCCCTTATAGGCTTTCCCAGAAAGATTTTTGCCTTTTGAGATTTTATCTACATGTGTTTGTAGCACTGGGAAGCCGTCTTTTGAAACTGGGTCTACAATAACTCTACCCGGCTCTTTACCATTAAAGTACGCTTTAGTTTGCTCTAGGCTAGCACCCCTACTGACCAACTTTTTGGCTGAATTGTGCAAAACATGTCGTGCTATTTGGCCAGTATAAGCCTCCGAATGGGTTTTGCTACCAGAATAGTTTTTTACTGTGATGGGGAAGCCTGCATAAACCTCTGCATGTCCACCCGCGTTGGCTTGGCCTGTTAAGGTTACGCTAGCGGCAACAACTACAGAAAGAAGTGTTTTGATCATGGTTTTTCTCTGATTAAAGTTGAGTTAAGTTGATGCTTGTATCATAAACAATCTTTAATCTTAATGCAAATCATTCTTATTAACATTAGCACAATCTTTAGCGTTTATATAAATTGCATAAATACCTCATTATTTACAACATTTATATAAGACGCAGGTACCCATAGAATTCGCTAGCTGTTAGAATGCGCGGCTACACTGTCCCAGTAGCTCAGCTGGATAGAGCAGCCGCCTCCTAAGCGGCAGGCCGGAGGTTCGACTCCTCTCTGGGACGCCATTTGCCCTTGTTTTCCGGTTTCATCCCACCACAAATCCGCTTGAAAGTCCCTTTATTTTGAGTTGGTTCACGGGGATAAATGGCAACACCACTAATATGGATTATGTTGTGGCATTAAAAGATGCTTATCTTTCAGGCGGACTTAATTGGAACAGTTCTCAGAAGCGAACTTTTGCAAATGATACCTTGAAGAACGGATTCGTGCCTCTGAAATTTATAACTAAGGTGCGTAATTCACGCTATGCTTTTGCTAGCGGAAAGTACGTTGAGTAGATTGATCTTTATGTTTAAGTGAAAAAATGTATAGTTTTAGCTTGACTAATAACAGCATTAATAAAGCTAAAGTGGCGTGCCGATAATTCAAAAGCTGCAGCTGTTATACGCAGTTCAGGTCTGAAAATATTAAGGTGGCATAAAAATAATGAAAAGGCTTAGAGCTGGAGCTCTAAGCCTATATTTGTATTATTTACAGGGATAAAGGTTCCATTCTGCATTACCCTCTGCATCAGATTCGTAAGTAAACATATAATACTTACCATTCAGTTCAGATAACGCTTCAGATGTAGTTTCAAATGAAGCGCCACCTTTAAACGACACACCACCAGCTTCCGTCATGTTCCCAACACCATTGCATATAAATGTGGCAACACCTTTTTCGCAGGCTATAATTCCAGCAGAACACGCACCCAGCCATGAACCGTCAGGTCTCATCTCAGCAGTAAATGTTGCTCGTGCCATAACATCATGACCTACAAGCTTTCCGCTGCCAACATTGTGTGTTTCCATGGCAGGTAATCCATATTTTCCAGATGCTATCGGCTTACTGGTTTCCTTTAAAATTAATGTTCCGGCTTTATTTCCAAGCATTTTTACTCTCCTTATGAACTTGTTGGTTCAGTCCTCAGACGACCAACTTAAACAGCCCAACTAGCCGTATGCTCCTCAGGCCTTTATTAACAATACTCCCCCCTCAATTAAATACTAGTCCTATTTCTTAACCGTACATGTTTAACCAGAGGGAGGGGCTATTAATAACTTATTCAGCTAGAGCCCATTCACCTCTCCAATGGAAAGAGCCTGTGTCAGGCCCAGCAAAAGATCCAGTCGGTTGGCAGACTCCACTTACGGCTGCTCCCGCATACTTTCCCCATCCAGCAACCGTTTTAAAGGAACAGACACTCCAATCAGCGCCTGTGATAGAACCCACATTTACATAGCCATCCCCATCAGCGTCTGTGGCAGTGCAGCGAAAAGTAGAACCTTTGTTGGAGTAGTCAGGACCCATTACATAAATAGCAGTACAACGAGCCTTAACAATAGAAGGGAAACCTTCTGGCTGGCCTTCCATAAACCAAATACTGTCTGTACCAGCTTCTCTAACAATGGTGCCATCGGACATAACCTGCGGTTCACCTACGGTATTGATATCGTAACCTTTTCCAGTCTCAGCAACCGCTAAGCTAGTTACTGCTAGTGCGCCACTCAATACTACTAATTGTATTGTTGTTTTCATCATTACTCTCCTTATGAACTTGCTGGCTTAGTCCTTGGACGACCAACTTTATAAGCCCAACCAGCTCCATGCTCCTCAGGCTTGAATTAACAGCATACCACCTAGCCTCTAGGAATTTTTCCTAACCTTGTCATGCATGGCTAGCTTTCCTGGTTCCAGACACTAACTACGGATTTTTTTTAGTTACCCAAGTTGGTACCCTAGATCTAACAACCGCGGTTGAAACGCGCTATTTGAGGGGATCTAAGGAAAGGTTCGACTCACCCCATCTATGGCGAAACACATTTAACTCAAGGTGCTTTAGCATTAAGATAAAAAACTAGTTTAAGTCGATGGGTTATGTGTTTGGTACATAGCCTAGCACCAAAAAACTAAAACCCATGTATTAAAAGACCATCAATGGTAGAGGCGCCGTCTCTCTGAGACGCCACTAATTCTATGCTAAGCCGAATTTCTATGAGGCATACGGACACATAACACGTTATTTCTTGGGCATTAACCACCTGCGATGTTTCACTTTAAGTGGTCGCTAACACCGCCATAGATTCGTAAATATATGGCTCCCAAGAATACAGTGCGAATGAAAAGTATTTAGTAAGAGAAGCAAAAACCATTGCGGTTTGGAGTCTCAGATACGGAATTTTCTGGACAGAGCGGGCCTGATATCCTCGTTCGGCAGAATGGGCCGGGATTATTAACACAGCTAGCTGAATCTAAATAGTTGCCTATAGCGTTTAGCCAGGACGGCTCACCAGGGTTACCATGAGGTTTATGGCAGCCAAAGAAACCATTATGCCATCCGTCAGTGCACCCACCCTCGTTTGGGGCGCCATTGGAATTAGCTAGGGGGGCTATTAATACCAAAGCTATTAATAAGCCTTTCAATTTGTTCAAAAAAATTTCCTTGTTAAAGTCAATGCCTAAGAATAGTGGCCAATGGTTTAGGCTATCTGCAATCTTCCGCCTTTGTTACTTGAAAAGTGGGCAAAAGTTAGGCTCCCATAATCTAACCCTATACTCTCTTAAAATAACCCATTTGAAAATAGCAGAGGAATTAACTTTTACTTGATTATCAAGACCTTTTATATCGGTTACCTGCGGTTAAACAGTTTTATTTAGGGCTCAGTGCCTTATTTAGGCCTTCACGTAACAACTCCACACGTTTTCGGTTAGCCCCAAAATCAGACTGCCCGACGCGAGATGCACTTTTTACTTGAATCAACTGCTTTTTGCGGTCATATAGTAATTCAACATCGTCAATAAACCCCATCAATGGCGTAGTGAACTGATAGTGCCTGTAAGTCTCATTTTCGCTTATTAGTATAGCCTGCGGTATGGTTTCAACTAGGTCACGCAACATTAACCAGGTTAATTCAGGGGTGTCGCTGGCATTAATAGGTGCGATACGCATACTGCTTTGTGTCGTTTGACTGCTCACACAATTTGGGTTTTTGCCACATTCTATCAGCTGCCCCTTTGATAAACCTAGGTTTTTTGCATGGGCATATTCTGTGTTGTACCAGCGCGAGCCAAAAATGATCAACATTATTAGCGCTATTAATACGATTAAACTGATGGTTGCCCAGTTATCTTTCATATGAGTCTCTTCGGGATTGCATAACCCTAGTCTGAAGTTAATTTTATACTATCGCTGGTTATCCCGACTGAACTCATAATAGAAGTTTAGTTATAGACACGGTTATGAATACAGTGATGGCTGTAAAGAACCTTATTTTGGGCCTTAAAACAGCTTAAAATTACTAACAAACCAAAAATCGGCCTAACAACCGTTAGGCACTATCCCAAAGTAGGATAAATTTGTGATGGCTCCCTATGCCCAAGAAACATAATAGTAACGTTTGAAATCTGAAATAGAGGTAATAAAGCCTTCGATGGGAAGTCCGTTTTTAGCCTTGGGGTTAATAAACACATCAGTTTTTTTCACTTTCCTAAACCCAACCTTCATTACATAATCTAATGGCGATTTTATCCCCTGCAAAGTGGTTGAAACTTGCAGAGATTTGTCTTCGAGAACCGTAATATTAAACGG
>Ga0209712_10001825_pt1 | contig 17884 bp, 11 predicted proteins | sample ArcOceMetagenome_FD_187443 | JGI IMG/M metagenome (GOLD analysis project Ga0209712, IMG submission 187443) | Marine eukaryotic phytoplankton communities from Arctic Ocean - Arctic Ocean - Greenland ARC118M Metagenome (SPAdes) (version 2) | ecosystem: Environmental > Aquatic > Marine > Oceanic...
AACGTAATTTGATTTCACCGCGACTTTTTGGATACAAACCGCACACATGCACCCCATATCCATAACCAAAAGCGGTTTTACGCCCGTGATCAAGCAAGATCGCAGGTAAGAAGTGATATTGAATATCAGGAATCTCCGCTGCATTTGAAGTCTTATCAAAGCCTCCCGCCTCAGCAACATTACTGGTGAAAATACCTTGTCGATTAAACATATAGTTAAATACATTTTTGACATAACGTGGAATAACAGCAAGTGAAACTGCGTAACTGTCTCGGTTTTTACAACGATGTTGTACTATTGCATCAAGGTGATCTTGTAAGTTTTGCCCCACCCCAGGTAAATCCACTTTAGTTTCAATTCCTTTTTCAGCAAGATGCTCTTTAGGTCCTAAACCTGACAGCATTAATACTTGTGGTGAATTAATTGCTCCAGCAGATAACAACACTTCTTTACTGGCAGTAAGTTCAATTGATTTCCCGTCAATTTGAAGCTTTACGCCTGTCGCTACGCCATCGCTAATTTGAATTTTCTCAACCAAAGCTTTAGTTAACACCGTTAAATTGGGTCTTGCTAAGGCGGGCGTTAAATAACCTTTCGCCGCCGAGCAACGTTGCCCATTTTCCTGAGTAACCTGATAAAAACCCAATCCTTCTCGCTCAGAACTATTAAAATCGGTAACTTTAGACAGCCCAATTTCTTCAGCTGCATCAACGAAGGTATTAGAAAGGGGATTAGTATGGCATAAGTCACTAACGCTCAGGTAACCGTCCGCACCGTGCAATTCGCTCTCACCATGCTGTTGTTTTTCGGACTTTTTAAAATAAGGTAAAACCGTTTGCCAATCCCATCCTTTGGCGCCCATATCACTCCACCGGTCATAATCTTCAGGCACACCTCGAACGTAACACATCGCATTGAGTGAACTTGAGCCACCTAATACTTTGCCACGTGGCCAAAAGAGCTTGCGATTATCTAATTCTGATTGCTGCTCGGTATCATATTCCCAACCCAAGTTGGTCATACGGGAAAGAAAGGCTAAACCAAATGGAATATGAATAAACAGGCTTTTGTCTTTACCACCCGCTTCAATTAAACATACACTAAATTGATTATTTTCGGTTAAACGCGCAGCTAAAGTAGCACCCGCTGAACCGGCTCCTATGATGATGAAGTCGAACTGTGTCTGAGAAAGTTTTTGCATGAAATCGGTTACTTATTTGAACTAAAAAGATTAGGGTCTGTTGCTTATTAATATACCGTTGAAATAGGATTTTCAGCGATAAAGACATTAACAACACTCATCTGATGTCATACCAGTCAGTGTATCAAAAAAGCTATCTTAGTGTTACTAACTTGTAAACTCGAACCTTGTCTAGCAAAATATATTTATACAATAAAATTCAATTAGTTATAAAATGCACATTGAATAAAGCATTATCATATATATTTATGGAGAAGCATTAGTTTGGGTTCACAATCTATCAAAACGTCATTTCGGCTGCTGCTTGCTAAATGCCTAATTCGCTTTAAAAGACTAAAGCACGTGGATTATTCTGTGGATGATATCAGCCAATTAATTGAGCCTCACTTACCGCTTTTATTACCTATTTCAGTGCCAAGAGGTGATGGACGTTTTACCCTATCAAAGGCCAAGATTACCATGCCCTTTGAATCAAATTATATTCAAGCTGAAGTGCTAGGTGGTATTGAAGTCACCTACCTAGGCAACCCTATTTACCGCGCTCATATTATGTTGGTTGTACAAGCAACACCTGAATATGATCACGCCACAAAAAACGTACTTTTGACTGATATACGCATTACCGATATTCATATGTTAAACGATGAATATTCGATTTTAAAAGATACCTCTAGCCTTATTAATATGTTTGTCCCTAGCCCGGTATTGTCTATGGTAACCGGGACAATGAAAACTGCATTCAGCATTATGACAGGCACCACCGCTTCCGAGGCTAATAATTATCTGAAAATGTATTTAAGCGGCAGCAAACAAAAGGTACTGGATTACCACAAACCACAGATAGAGAAACTCATTGTTGAATTAGCCGCCAGTGAAGACATGCAATACAGCTTGGACATAAACGACTTTGAAGAGAGTCTTTTTATTCAATATGGTAAAGAGGTAATAGTCGAACAAGGTAATTTACGTTTCAAATTTTAAGTTGAATGTTTATATAACATCTCAGCACACACTCAGCTACCTTGTTGTTGGGCTAAATGGCTGCAGTCCAAATAAGTTTTCAACAGCGGATCCTGAAAAATATTTTGATGATTTATTACACCAACTGTTTACTTGGCTAGTAGAGGTAGTTCAAACAATGGTTTGTTGGTTGCGGATGTTTCAGATACCTGAATTATTTGTTAACGGTCTAAATAGTCAGCGGACGATATTTGTGACCAATAAATGTATTTTTAATTAATTATCGGGGCCTAGTACTCCATAAATTCTGATTTCCTTGTGCACAAAAATACACATGAGGCTCCCAAAAATAAGGAACAATCGGTTTACTCTCTTCAATCTTATAATTATGCGATAGCTTTTCCATAATTTCAGCCAATCGTTTTGGAGAAATTTTGACTAGTTTTTTTCGTGCCGTTTGAAAATGTAAATTGTGTTCTTTTTTGACTATGCCTGTTTTACCATAAGGCAAAAACATCATGTTTTTTGTCACAAGCCTACATATCGCTTGCTCTGGTTTCGGAGGATTTAAACTTGAAACTATCGCATACTCATAAAAGTCTAACTCATTTCCACTCATATCTTGGGCCACATATGCGATACCAAAACCTAGAGGAAACTGCCCCACTATACTCACAAATACATCGGACAATTGAGGGCTGATGACCTTCTTAATTGCTAATTGAGCAATTAGTATCGAAGCTGTAGGCAAATTTTTTCGTTGGTAATCTCGCTTAGTGGAGAAAATAACTGAAGCATATATTTGCGGAATTTTTATAATTTCACTAGTGCCCTGTTTCGATGAATTAGCATCAAGAATTAAGCCCAGTTGAAATTTGAGACGTTTTTGTTCTGCCTCATCAAACTCTGCAATTTCGGCTTCTTTATCAGCGCCAGTTTGCTGACAACCTAAGCCATTTTTAAGATAATCGATTGTGTATTGATAATTTAAAGCTAACATTTCTTCACGTTCTTGCTGCTCTAACAACCGAAACCTGTCTTTATTTTCTTCAGCACCCTCTAATAATGCAGTTAATGCAGGATGTTGCAGACCAACATCTTGAAAAATAGCAGCAAGCATAATAGGTAAAATCACGGCTTGTGTATAACATTCATAATCGGTTGCATCAGTCTCATAACGCTTATCAGCACTATAGTTTTTCAAAATATAGGCGTTTTTTACCACATTATCGCTAACCAATTTATCTAACACTCTGAGACTCAGAACCGCTTTATATGCAGGCTTTAAACTACTATGCAACTCAGCGATTTTTTTACCTTGATCTGGAGAAAAAAGTAAAAGTGTAGTTAAAAATTTAGCACTTTTTAATTGAGTTTCGTCAAAGTCTTCACCTTCGCTCAAAGACAATATGTCTAGGCACACGTCAATTGCATTATTCAATCTTTGTGTTCTTTGTGTCTGTTGACTTAAAAGTTCGACCTCATAGTTTTTATTTAACTGCTCTAGCAGTTGCTTTAAGATCTTTTTACTTTTGCCAGACTGCGTTTGTAGAGACAATTTTGCGTCGCGTATCTCTACTTTTAGTTTGGTCAACTTTTGTTTGTTTGCAGGCTCATGTATAAAAAAATCCGCTGCTTGTTGGTAAAGAGTTGGCTTTACTGGGTTTTCTCCAGATATGGCATTCACCAATAGATCGACCGAAATGGTATAATTAGAATTGTTGATTTTATCGAGCATGTTTATTCGTTATAGAATACAAAACCACGATCATCTAAATCACTTCATTATCAGCAATTGATGTTTCTTCTTCATCCATTTTTTCACCAATATCTTCAATATTTAGGCTAGGATCATCAATACATTTTTCCAACATATCAAACGCCTCAATACAATAACGTGCCAGAGGCTCTAAACTATCAATGTTATTGTTACAGCATACAAGTCCGATATTAGCCCTGCCATTATATGTCACCATAGTAATATTCACACCACCGCCTGGTGTGATAGTTGAAATAGGGTAAGCAGCAAGCATTTGACTATCTTTGAAGTACATAGTCTCAGGGGGCCCTGGCATATTGGATACCAAAATATTGGCGATGGGTCTAACCCAGTTCGACAAACCTAACATCTCAAAAATAATGGCATAGGCTTGAATTAATAAAGTGTAATAGCTAAATGATGCAGGATGCGAAGTGGTTGCTGCTCTTTTAACTTTTCGATGGTTTTCAATTATTTCTCTGAGTCTAAGATAGGGATCAGTTTGTCCATGGGCCAGCTCAACTGGCACTATGGCAATTTTATTACCATAGGTTGTCTCACCGGGTTTGCGTAAATTAATAGGCATATTGGTGTACAACGGCTTTTCAAACGTCTGCCCATAATCTTTGAGTTGCCGATGTACGGCGATATCGAACACACACAACATAACTTCATTGGCTGACGCTCTTAAACGTTTACTCAGCGCTTTAACACGCCCAAAGTCGATATCCAACGTGGATAGGGCACGACCTTTTTTAACCTGCCCTGTTAGCACAGTTTTAGTGCCTGTAAAAGGCAACGGCATATAGTCTTTATTTATCCTAAGAAGCTTGATCAATAACCTAAACCAGATCCAAATAGAGTCTTTACAGGCTATTAATACACCCCATATACCCCCGAACACTGCCTTAAACCAAGGTGTTTTACTACGTATTCTAGGAGTTCGGTCCATAGACCAAACGGGTACAAAACCCTCACTACTTGGGCTTTGGCTATAGCCTGCCTGGAACCAACGAATTAAGGTGCTGCCATCGCCACACATATGGTGGATCTTGATATATAAGGCGAACTGCTGGGTACTGTTGTCTTTAATTAGGTGGTATTGCCAAAGCGGTTTATCTCTATCTAACCAAGGTTCATGTAAGCTGGCGACAAATAAATTTAAGGCAGGTTTATCGTTCAAATCATCGATATTGTGAAGTTGAACATGATATTGCATGTCTAACTTCTCAACAGGTACGAACTTAACCGGATACCCCATCAAAGTACTGACACGACAATTAAAGGGAGCAGTAGCTTGGTCAAAAGAGCGCATTTCTGCCAACAACTTATCAACATAATCGCTTGTGGCGTCAGCTGGAATTTTCAGCAGCTGTAAACTCGCGACATGTTTAGGATTAGCTTCGGTCTCAGTGATCCAAAAGGTCTTATCAAGAAATGTTAGTTTTTTACTCAAAACGTTGTCCTTTTAAACATGTCTTAATTAATTAATTATTCTTCATTGGAGAATTCACGATTGATTATGGCTTTTTGCAATCGATGTAACTCACTCGGTTCAATGTTGATATAAGGCAATAACGCAAACAAGATTGCTGATAAACTTTTGTATAAATACTCATCATCATTGATGTTATGACCTTTCAATGCATAATAATTACCTGCCTGACTAAATACTAAGCCAATAATTTCGACCATTTGATGACACTGACCAGCAGAAGCAGAGATGGTCTTTTGTATCACAAATTGCGCTAAGAGCTCAGTAACACATCGCTCTTGGGCGCCCATCAATTTAATAAAACCTTTGGCAACACTAGGGTATTTATCGGTTAAGTCAGTTGGATTACGATATAAAAATCGAAACAAGTGATTTTTTTCAATAATCAGATAAAGATAATAAAAGAAATCTTCAATGCTGAGAGAAGTCTCCTCTTGTTTGCTTGGAGCATCAAGAATGGCACGAAGTTGCTCTTGATAGAGGTCAAACAGTGCCGCAACTATGACTTCTTTGCCTTTAAAATGATAATACAAATTGCCTGGACTGATATCTAATTCCATTGCAATCTCGACACTGCTAACATTGTTTTCCCCTTGTTGATTAAAGATATCAAGGGAAGTTATCAATATACGTTCAGCCGTTTTCATTTATTATCACCAAAATATGATAGAGCATGATGTATCATTCCACACTGCGAGCATGATGTGCAAGTGTTTGAAAATACAGCTTTTGTCTTTAAAGACATAGAATAACTATATAGGACAAATAATGATAAGAGTACTGTTTAACAAAAAAGGCGGTGTAGGTAAGTCAAGTTTAGCAGTAAATCTTGCGGCAATTTCTGCTACCCAAGGATATCGAACTTTACTCATCGATTTAGATACACAATGTAATAGTACAGCCTATTTGAATGTAACTGACCTACCCAAAGAAAGCAGCATAGCTGACCTCTTTGAACAAACAATTACATTTCATCTGCACCGTCGCCCAGCCAGCGACTTTTGTCATCCCACTCAAGTTGAAAACCTAGATATTATTGCCGGTTCGGAACGTTTAACAGAGCTGGAGAGCGAGTTAGACAACAGGCATAAAATTTATAAACTGCGAGAAGCGTTAGATTCACTGAAAAGCACTTATCAGCACATATTTATAGATACGGCACCAGCACTGAACTTTTACAGTATGTCGGCGCTCATTGCAGCACAGCGATGTTTAATACCCATTGATTGTGACGATTTTGCTAGACAAGGGTTGTATAGCCTGCAACAAAAAATTGCTGAAATAAAAGAAGACCATAACGAAGACTTGGAAATTGAAGGGATTATTGCCAATCAATATATGACTAACGCCAACTTGCCAAAACAAATTGTGAATGAATTAATAGCTGAAGGTTTTCCGGTGTTATCAGAGTACATAGGCCAGTCAGTTAAGATGCGCGAGTCACACCAAGCTAAAAAGCCACTCATTTTGCTCGCGCCTAAGCATAAACTGACGCAATCTTTGATAGGTATTTTTGATTTGTTAGATAAAAACCAAACGTAGAATAAATATTAGCCTATTGGCTTATATCTTTTATAGCCAATCGAAATAAGCCAGGTTGTTTGTCAGCCAGCATAAAACCTATTTGCCTGACGTCAGAAAAGAACAAAGGGGGAGCACGACCAACAATGCGCCCACGATATTGTGCAACAAAGTCTTTCTCATTAAATGCTAAGGTTTGCCATGTGTCGCTGCTACTAGAAAACGTTGCGACATATGCCATGCCATCAAACCCTTTGTTAGTTCTGAGACGCAATTGATAACTTCGCCCATCACCATTGATTTCTAACAAAATTGGCGCATCACCGCTTTCAAATGATATTGGGCCAAGGCGCCTTACTGAGGCAAACCCGCCGTTATTTTTTAAAGAAAGTTCACCTTCAAAATAAGCAATATTATCAACTACGCGTAGATTCGACTGCGACAAGCCCCCCATTACGCTATCGTTAACTCGATACCAATAATTGAGTTCTTCAGGATCAGAAAAATCAGTTTTCAAGGATGCGCAAACAGCGTTTTCTTGATAAGACATAAGTAACATTATAATAAATAAATATTTCATGAATATCTGTACGTTGTATATCAAGATAAAGTTCGGGAGCATATATTAAAAGATAACCACCAGAATTGATTAAAACAGTGAATTACTCAGTATTTGAATCTTTGTGAAATTGAGCTTAATTGAGATAAAGAGGAAATAGAGGCAAAGAGTCAAAGTCCTATTTTTCATGCTGAATGATCACCCAAGCATTTTTTTCCTTGGCGAAGGCCTCAAAAATCACCATTGAAGTAAGCGTGCCTTTCTTATCTGTATTATATATTCACATTGTATTGAATTGTCGCGCCCTAGCATGAATATACAATCCACCTGTTAGTAATAAGTTGCCAGCTTTTTCTAAACTGACAAATAAAACAGAACTACCTGGTGTGTGCCCAGGCATCGATTTAACTAATGTACTGCCATCCTTATACACATCATATTCTTCTTTAAAAAAACAGTCGACGACTGTTCAAGTGCCGAATATCCGTCTCCAAACATGTCCATAGTATCTTTCTGAAACATATATTGATGTTCCAGTTTGTTAACTATAAAAGTGGCGTTTGAAAATTTGTTGGCGTTACCAGAATGATCCGGATGGGCATGAGATAAAGACAAATACTCAATGTCTTTGGGGGCTAATCCTAGACTTTCTAATTGTGTGACTAACTTTGTTTTCAAAGAGGAACGCCACACACCAGCAGCCATTCCCTCAGGAATATCTGCTAAGCGGTCCTTATGTCCGGTATCCCACAATAAATCGCCTTTTGGATGGCGTATTAAAAAACATGGGTTTACCAAACTAATTTGTTGACCATCGTATTCAACATTTTTGGATAACGCAGCCATATCGGATACTTCAATCCTGCCACAATCCAAAGCATAAAGTTTTATGCCCTTACTTTCAGCGAGACTGAAAATAGTATTTACCCCTTACATAAACACTAGATACAACTGCATAAAACCAGCACCCATGCCTAATAATGCACCGGTTACAATCAACTTCCATTCATCAGCCTCGTAGGCTGGACGAAGCACACCTTCAAATTCTTCAGGCGACAAAGCTTCCATACGTTCACACAAATCATCACCAATTCTTAGTGCTTTATTAGTATATTCGTAGGCATAAGCTAAATATTTTTCTGAGTCATTAAAAATGCGCATCGTGGCTAATTCTTTCATTTTATAATAAGAATCTGAGCCTATCCCTAAGGCAAAATAGGGCTGTGTAATGGCGACATATCGTTCAATTGCATCATTCACATGCAACTCAATCAACTCTAACAACTGTCCAGACCCAGAACCGTGTAACGCAATTTCCATGATATTTTTGGAGGTCATCAATTTAGACTCAATAATATCTGAATAGACTCGGGATACTTCTTTCTGACGTTTTAAAAACATGCCTTGAATGGTGAAGCCCATAAACTTAATTGGATGTTTGGGCTCAAAAATAATTTTTAAAGCAATCCAGTTGGTGGCATAACCCACTATTAAACCACCCACTGGCAATACCCACCATGTTGGGTAAAACATCCAAACTACCATTGTGGGTAAACCAAATAAGAAACCAAAATAAAAGCCTGATTTCTCAATGAAAGGAAACTCCTTAGCACCAGATTTTAAGAAGATCTCATTGATAAGCTCAGGAGCAGCAACCAATTGCCCCACTACTAGCTCTTTAATATCGACTATTTCTTCAATATTATATTTAAAATCATCCACCATCTTAGTCACAACATTGGGAATATCGGCTTCTACTCTTGCATACACAAGATTTTTGCCATGTACTGGCAAAGATGCCCACAATTGTGGAGCAGACTCCTTCATCACATCGTTGACAATTGTTCGAATGGTTTGCTTAAGACGTCTTTGAATGGCTTTAGTTAGCTCAACAGGATCAATACGGTCAGCCAACTCTTTCACACTAAGTAATTTACCCAAAACGAGCTCGACTTCAATTTCAGCCATTTCACGGCGTTTAGCGGGTATTAAACCCTGCCAACCCAAATAGGGTTTGACGCCAATAAATTCGATAGGATAAAACATCATTTTGACAGCTAAAAAATTAGTAGACCATCCCACTATCGCACTAATAATAGGAATAGATAACAAAGGAAGATGAGTAATAAATTGATCAATTAATTGCATAAAAAGCAGCTGCGCCTAGTCATTATTGTTTTTTGGCTTGAGTTTACCTGATACTGAGGCTAACTATTGGAATTAGAATGGTCAATCTAAAAATACCCTAGGTTGATAATTATCCATATAAAACCCTTTTTAAATACAATGCGTTACCTCAAATTCTAAAAACAAGGTAATTACCGCAGCCAACTATCTTTGTTTTTGGGTAGCATTTTCTAATTATTTACGGTTATATCTGGTCAGACTAGTAAATTGAGAAACTTGCATGGCAAATCAAACCCTTTCTGAATTACAAGATATCATGACACAAGCCACTTCTTATGAAGAATATAAAGAGGCAGCCCAAGCTCATGATGAATTGTCTGGCGCCCAAGAATGGAAAGCCAAAGATCCCAGCAAAGACTATGACTACAGGCTCATTCGTAAACGAGTGCAACGAATGAAACAAGCCAGAGTTGGCGGTGATGCTGCTGGTTTAATGTATATTTTACATGAAGGGTTACATGGTAACTTAGGCAATATTGCTATGTCTGCACTTAATCAACACGCCAAAATTGGTACTAAACGTTTGATTGAAGAATTTATTCAAGAAGTCTGCAGCGCGTTAGATTTTATTTATCAAGCTGATGAAAATGAAATCGACTTCTACGAAAAATTATCGTTCTTTGAAGAGACCGCACAGGCATTTGGCCGCAGTTGTCTGATGTTAAGTGGCGGCGCTGGCCTTGGATTTTTTCATTGTGGTGTAATCAAATCATTGGTAGAACACGACTTACTACCCAAAGTGGTATCGGGTGCCAGTGCAGGGTCAATCATCGCAGCACTAGTTGGTACACGTACCAACGAAGAATTATTAGAAGTGGTTAAACCAGAATTCATACAACAAAAATTTAAACAATGGCGTCTATGGCAGGGTTTTGGCAAAGACAGCTTACTCAATAGCAGTAACCTAGAAAATGCATTAATTGAGTTATTTGATTTAACCACTTTTGAAGAAGCCTTCAAGAAAACCGGTCGTCACATGACAATCACAGTATCCCCTGCTGATTTGCATCAACATTCTCGGTTGTTAAACGCTAAAACCTCACCCAATGCTATTATTACCCAGGCAGTCATAGCTTCGAGTGCTATCCCAATATTATTTAAGCCGGTGCAACTAAAAGCTAAAAATAGAGCCGGTGAAGTAGTAACGTATATACCCAACCGACGTTTTGCAGACGGCTCTATAATGGCCGACCTGCCTTTTGATCGTTTAGCCCGTTTGTATGGTGTGAATCATAGTATTGTCAGCCAAACCAACTTGATTGCAGTCCCCTTTCTAGCTCGCGACAAAAGAGATACTACCGGTTTGCTAGGATTAACATGGCGCTATGCTGCAAAAATTGCCAAGGTGAACAGCATCTTTGCCTTTGATGTACTTGAAAACTTAATTAGCCACCGCGCTGCAAGGTTAGGTATCCATAAAATTCGGTCTATTATTGATCAACAGTATGTGGGAGATATCAATATTTTGCCTAGCGCAACTTTTGCTAACCTTAAACATATTGCTTCAAACCCCAGCTTAAAAAGTATCCAAGAACTTATTCACCACGGCGAACGTGCCACTTGGCCCCAGCTAGATTTAATTAAGCGAAATACCATGATAAGTAAGACGCTTAGAGGTTACCTAACCCAATTAAAACAAAGAGAAGAGAGATTACTCAGTGATCACAATGGATTGCGAGTAGTTAATAATTAGCCACAAGGACTGTGGTTGATAAAGATTCATTTTGAATAGTTAACCTGGACTCGGGATAAGCCATACCGAACAGCACCGCTATTATTGCGCCTACCTTGGTTAAACTTGCTCACAATAGCTCGCTATTCCTTCGCTAGCTCGCCTCGATAAACACAATAATATCAGCACTGGATGCAATCACTGACCTAGTAAATCAATTATAATTTCCTGAAGTGCGGTTTTCTTTATTATTACTTTCAAGGTAGCGGTACGTCTTAACCCGAGTTCAGGTTAGTTTAAGTCACTCGCCATTTGAGAGGACTAGTTAAATAACTTCGTTTTACGCATCTCAGTTATGCACCCTAAGTTTAAAGCACTGATAACACTAATCATAAAGCTAAGTTCTATGATCTACCGAGTTAAGTATTTTGAATACATTATCTCGGTAGAATCGCAACTAATTTGATGTTTAATAAGGCTTATCTGTCACTGCGCCGGTAGAAGCAGAGCTCACTGTTCTAGCATATTTTGCTAGAAGCCCTCTTGTATATTTAGGGGCAGGCTGTTGCCAGCTAGCTTTCCTTTTAGCCATTTCTTCATCATTGACATTGAGCGTCATCAGGCGACTTTGCGCATCTATTGTAATGCTATCACCATTTTCAACTAACGCGATGGCACCACCCTCGTAAGCTTCAGGAGTAATATGCCCTACAACAAACCCCCTGCTGCCTCCTGAAAAGCGACCATCAGTAATGAGTGCTACATCATTACCTAAGCCTTTACCCATAATGGCTGAGGTGGGGCTCAACATTTCGCGCATACCAGGGCCACCTTTAGGACCTTCATAGCGAATAACAACCACGTCTCCGGCTATCACTTGGCCATCAATAATAGCGGCAAAACCTTGCTCTTCTGAGTCATATACTTTAGCCGTGCCAGTAAAACTTAAACCTTCTTTGCCGGTGATTTTTGACACCGCGCCTTCGGGTGCTAAATTACCGCTAAGAATAACCAAATGACTGTCTTTTTTAATTGGCTTATCGAAAGGTAAAATAATATTTTGCCCTTCAGGGTAATCCGCTACCTCAGCCAAATTTTCGGCCATGGTTTTGCCCGTAACCGTCATACAATCACCGTGCAACTTACCCGCATCGAATAAACGTTTCATCAAAGGTTGAATACCACCGATTTCAATTAATTCAGACATCAAATATTGGCCACTTGGGCGCAAGTCGGCAATCACCGGTGTTTTTTCACCAATACGCACAAAATCATCTAACGTGACTTCTACGCCTATGGCGTCGGCCATAGCAATTAAATGCAGCACGGCATTGGTGGAACCACCTAAGGTAATGATCAGCGTAATCGCATTCTCAAAAGCTTTTTTAGTCATAATATCAGACGGCTTAATATCATGTTCAAGTAGGTAAACAATGGCTTTACCTGCATCAATACAATCTTGCTTTTTATTCTCTGAAACCGCGTTTTGAGCAGAACTATTTGGCATGCTCATACCCAAAGCTTCAATCGCTGAAGCTAACGTATTTGCGGTGTACATTCCGCCACAAGAGCCAGCGCCGGGTATCGCGGTTTTTTCAATATGTTCCAATTGAGTGATAGGAATATCACCCGCAGCGTAGCTACCAACTGCTTCAAACACAGATACGATATCGGTGTGATTTTCGCCAGGTAAAATTGTACCTCCATACACAAAAATTGAAGGACGATTCAGGCGTGCTAGCCCCATCAAACATCCCGGCATATTTTTATCACAGCCACCAATAGCAATAATACCGTCGTGCCCCATGCCGGCAGATACTGCCTCTATAGAATCACAAATTACTTCACGGGATACCAAAGAGTACTTCATGCCTTCGGTGCCCATAGAAATACCGTCAGATACGGTAATGGTGTTATAAATAACACTTTTAGCACCGGCGCTATCTACACCCTTACCCACTTCTTCTGCAAGCGTATTAATGTGCATGTTGCATGGCGTCACCATTGACCATGTTGAGGCAATGCCGACTTGCGACTTTTTGAAATCCTCATCGCCAAAGCCTACAGCTCTTAACATAGAACGGCTTGGAGCCTGAGCGGCACCGTCTACAATTTTTTGGGAATATTTACGCGGTTTATCAGTATTCATATCTTTATCTGCTTTATCTGCTTTATCAACATCAATAAACGCACTATAGAATTGTATAAACAAATTGACAATCTAAGCACATGAATTTCTTGGTCTTATTTAGATTATTTTTGTACAAGGATCATTATCTAAGCAACTTAAAAATGTAAAGTCTGATGTATCAGCAAACCTGAGGGGGTAGGAGTCGATGCAGCATGCAATGGGTGTTTGTTGCGTTTTATGAAATTCACCATCCTACAAAAGTGAATGAGTGTGATCCCCAAGCAAAACTGTTGGTCTCATTAACAAGCGACGTTGTTGTAAATAGCATATTAGCCAGTGACTGGCTAATATGAGCCTAAATATAGTCATTCACGTTCTTAATATTGCTGGAAAATAGAGAGGTAAAGCGATCAGTCACACATTGACTTACATTAGAACTTTATTCCACCCAAGCCTCGAATATTGATCTTCATTTCTTTACCTATATAATGCCTCATGACTGCCAAGAATCATCTACTTTCCAGTTAGATACCCATTCAGGGATATCGTCGGCTGGCATGGGTCGAGCAATGCCATAACCCTGCGCTAACTCACAGCCCAGTTTCAGCAGTGCTACTCCGTGTTCGATTGTTTCGACTCCCTCTGCAATCACTTCACGCCTGAATGCTTTAGCTAAACCAACGACGCCTTCAACAATCGCTAAATCGTCTGCATCTTCTAACATGTCTCGCACGAAACTCTGGTCGATTTTAATCAATTGCGCTGGCAGGCGTTTGAGATAGGTGAGTGAAGAATACCCCGTGCCAAAGTCATCTAAAGCAAAGCGTACGCCAAGTTTATGGCATGTATTCATGGTCGTAGATACTTGGCTAATGTCATTCAATGCGCTGGTTTCTAATATTTCCAATTCTAAACAATGCGGGGGCACTTCGGGATGTGCTGCCAACAGTTCTGCTAAGCGAGTTGCGAAGTTAACTTCTTGTAGTTGATTGGCACTAATGTTGACACTGATAGCTAGTTTTACTCCTATGCTTCGCCACTGACTTATTTGGGTTAATGCGGTGTCTATAACCCATTCACCCAGTTCCAGACTAACGGCATGGCCTTCTATAGCGGGTAAGAACTCATAAGGTGGGACTAAACCACGAACAGGATGCTGCCAGCGAATTAAAGCTTCTACGCCTATCACTTCACCAGTGTGCATATTGACCTTTGGTTGATAGTGAAGAACAAACTCACATTTATTCAACGCTGAATTAATATCATCTATACTTTGCCCAATAGTCTTGTACGCATTATCTCGTGCAGTATCAAAAAAATGATAACGGTTTTTACCTGATTGCTTAGCAATATACATGGCTTGGTCGGCGTGACGCATGAGTTGGTCTGCGTCTACATGGTCTTGTGGATAAAGGCTGACACCAATACTCGCTGAAACTTGCATTACAGCATCACCCAAAGCAACAGGATCAGCAGCGGCCTTTAGTAGTCGTTTTAATACAGGCTCACTATCTTCAATGTTTTCCAAATCAACCATGACAGCAATAAATTCATCGCCGCCAATACGTGCCAGCGTATCACCTTCACGTAACGCCTCTTTCATGCGCTGTGCCACTTCAACGAGTAATTCATCCCCCACATTATGGCCGTGTCGGTCATTGACGGCTTTGAAGCCATCTAAATCCATAAATGCAACTGCTAATGACTGATTGCGACGTTGACATTGCACCATGGATTGGCTTAGACGGTCTGCTAGTAATACTCGGTTAGGCAGATTGGTGAGTGCGTCGTAATGAGCCATTCGTTTTAGTTGCCCATGATGCTCTTTCATCAGTGTAATGTCAGTAATCAATGATACGTAATGCTGCAAGAGACCATCAACATTCTTCTCGGCGCTAATGGTGAGCCTTTCTAGGTAGATTTCACCATTTTTACGGCAGTTCCATACTTCTCCATGCCAATAGCCTTGTGTTAGCAACGTATCACTCATTTCAGCATAAAATTCTGGTGATTGACGGTCAGAGTGAAATATCCTTGGATGTTCCCCCAAAACGTCCTCAGGAGCGTAACCAGTAATGCTACAGAAAGCATCGTTGACTTCAGTGATACTGCCAGAGCCATCGGTTATTATGATCCCCTCATGGGTATGGGTGAACACGCTGGCCGCGCGTTTTAGCTTTTCTTCAGCTTGTTTTTTTTCAATGGCGATACTTGCCATATTTGCGGTTTGTTCAATTATGGCAAGATCAGCTTCTGTTGGATGATTAATGTTGCGATGATAGATAGCGAAAGTGCCGAGCACTTTGCCTTTTGAGGAACGTATTGGTTCCGACCAACATGCGCCTAACCCAGCTTCTCTTGCTAGTTCTTTATAGTTCACCCAGTAAGGATGAGTCTGAATATCATCAACAATTACACGCTGATTAATAAAGGCGGCGGTTCCGCAAGAGCCAACTCCTTCTCCAATCTCTATGCCATGAATCGCTTCGTTATAAAAATAGGGAAGACTGGATGCTGTGCCGCTTAATAGATATTTTCCTGTATCGTCTAGTAATAAAACACTACATAACATGGCTGGGTTATCTTGCTCAACAACCTTCACTACGGCATCCAAAATAACTGATAACGGCCCCTCTTTCGTAATTAGCTCTAATACATGAGTGCGGGATTTTTCACGTAATTCGGCTTTTTTACGTTCAGTGATATCAATATGAACTCCATTCATTCGAATAGCTGTACCATCTTTATCACGCAGAAAAACTCTGCCTATATCGTGGACCCATCTCCACTCATTATCCCCACACTTCACTCGAAACTTGGCATCGTAAACCTCAGTCTCTCCATTTAAGTGTTTTTCAATAAGTTTACTTGTTGCTTCCAGATCATCAGGATGAACAATAGACGCCCACTTTGCGAGTCCATCAATCACATCTGAGAATAATTCAGTATTTACCCTGAAGTCTTCATCTTTGTATTTTTTTTGAGTTACCCATGTTTCATTCGCAATAATGCGATCTTCTTGAGGATAATAGTCCCAGCAGCCAATGTTTGCTCCTGTAACAGCATCACTCAAACATTTAATGTTTTCCTTATCTACTATCTCCCGCGCTTCTAATTGATGGAGATTGGCAATATCTGTGGACAATGAGACGTATTTTTTCACTAGGCCAGTACTATCCTTAACGGCACTTATGGTGAGCATTTCGGCATAGACTTCACCATTTTTACGGCGGTTCCATATCTCGCCACGCCAGTAGCCTTCGGCTAGTAGCTTACTCCACATGTCTGTATAAAACGTTGGCGATTGACGCCCAGATTGAAGGATGCGAGGGTTTTTCCCTAGCACTTCATCAGAAGTGTAGCCAGTCATGCGCGTGAAAGCATCGTTGACTTCAATAAGCGCTCCAGTGTTATCGGTTATCATAACGCCTTCACGGGCATGGGTGAAAACAATGGCGGCGAGTTCTAGCTTTTCTTCAGTCAGCTTGCGTTCGGTAATGTCCTGAATTACACCGACGATAAAATAGTTACCTTGGCGGTCTACGAATCGATTCTTCTTTGTCAGAATTATCTTAATTTGTGCTCCACTAGCTGTAAGTGCCTCTTCGCACAAAATTTCCTTCCCTTCCTCAAGTACTTGTCTATCGATAGATAAAAAGTGCTCCATCTCGCTCGGTGGAATTTCATCGGCAAGTGTTGTTCCAATTATTTCGTTCCTAGCCAACCCAAACAGACTACAAAAGGCATCATTGACTAGAAGCAACCTACATTCTTCATCCTTTACGAATATTGGGTTTCCAGCACTATTCAAAACAGCATTGAGATACATTTCAATATCATGAGAATTTTCTTCAAATTGACTTGAGGGAGTATTTTCTTTGTTGTGACCATGCGGCATGTAAAGACTTCCTTTCCTTAATAGATAATTGAAGGTAACCGTAAATGAATATTAAATTTAACCTATTATAAATTAGCAGAGTAATAAATTAGTAAAACTACTGATTCTGAATGTTAATTGTATCTGACGAGTTTTGTTGAACAACTCAACATGGTGCATATTTTTATGGGTGGTAAGTATCGGTTTGCTGATGTGTCATAAGCTCAAACCGTAAGTAAACGAAAAAATCGCTACGTCCGCTATCTTGGGCATAGCAGTCGTTCGGCTAAGTCAGATCCAACTGTTGCTGATCGCTCATTACGGCCCATCAGACTAGGTCATGTTTTCGTGTTTTGAACTATAAAATCAGGATTGTGCTACTACACCTAAAGCGTTGATAATTCTGACTTTGTCAGTCTTTAGCTAGTAGCTCGAAACTCGCAGCTATTTTCTACTTATTAATCAGCATAGATATAGAGATTGTTTTGCTCACCCATTCTGCATCTGGATCCGATTCCAATC
>Ga0209712_10001826_pt1 | contig 17868 bp, 13 predicted proteins | sample ArcOceMetagenome_FD_187443 | JGI IMG/M metagenome (GOLD analysis project Ga0209712, IMG submission 187443) | Marine eukaryotic phytoplankton communities from Arctic Ocean - Arctic Ocean - Greenland ARC118M Metagenome (SPAdes) (version 2) | ecosystem: Environmental > Aquatic > Marine > Oceanic...
ACCTGCGCCCCCTGAAGCGATCAATGGTACACCGCAGTTTTTTCGAATAGCTGCCAGTTGTTTGATATCGTAACCTTTGCGCACACCATCTTGGTTCATGCAATTAAGTACAATTTCACCAGCACCACGTTGCTGTACTTCTTTGACCCAGTCAGCAGTTTCCCAAGCAGTGACCTGGGTGCGAGTTTCATCGCCTGTATATTGATGGACTTGATATTTACCAGTCTTTTCATTGAAGAAACTGTCGATACCCACTACCACACATTGTTGACCAAATGTGTCGTGCAGGCGGGTGATCAATTCAGGATCAGCAAGAGCGGGAGAATTGACAGATATTTTATCTGCCCCCATTTCTAATATATTACCTGCTTCTTCAATCGTTTTAATGCCACCTGCAACACAAAACGGGATATCAATGACCTCTGCAATGCGAGTCACCCAACTTTTATCCACAACACGCCGATCACTGGATGCTGTTATGTCGTAAAACACTAATTCATCAGCACCTTGCTGTGCATACTGTTGAGCTAAAGGTACTATATCTCCAATGATTTCGTGATTACGAAACTTCACACCCTTAACAACCTTGCCATCTTTGACATCTAAGCAAGGGATAATACGTCTAGCTAACATAAAAAAAACCTATAAAAAAGCTATGGAGTTTAGTTTCAATATTCGAACCAAAACTTAAAGTAAAACTGGCATCAGCACTTCAAGTATCTGCTATGCTGGATTGTTTAGTTTGTATTACGAGGTGCTTGGCATCACAGCCTGTAGCTGCAATTACCCTACCTTCGTCAACCAATTATGTTTGTCTGGGGCTTTGCCCCACTGAATATCGTTTAGTGCTTGGCGTAACTTTTTGGTTACTGGGCCATGTTCACCTGAGCCTACTGGGTGCTCTTTACCATTATGAATAAGCGTGCCTACTGATGTCAGAACGGCTGCAGTACCTGATAAAGCTGCTTCGACATTAGGTTTGGCAGCTCTTTCTAATAATTCACCAACGGTTAATTGGGTCTCTGTAACTTTCATACCTAAGTCTGCGGCTAAGGTTAAGATTGAACTTCGGGTGACACCATGTAAGAAGGTTTGGTCTAATGCTTTGGTGATAATTTCGTCGCCGTCAATCAATAAGAAGTTAGCTGCGCCTGTTTCCTGAACGTCACCATTTGGGCAGAATAATATCTGGTCAGCTTGTACATCGTGTTTTGCGGCTAAAATAGGACCTAGTGCACTGGCATAATTCCCACCACTTTTTATCATTCCCATATGTGGAGCACAACGCAAACCTGTCTCGTCGAGTAACACTCTAAGAGGTTTTGAACCGCCAGTAAAGTAGTCACCCACAGGGGAGATTAGCACATACAACATAGAACTAGCACTTGGTGCAGCGGCTTTACCTATAGCTGCTTCGGTGCCAATATGTGTAGGACGAATATACATTGACCCGGGTGGCTCTGGAATATCGGCGCTGTATTGTGCAATAATATCTAAAATCATTTTCGACACTTGCGTTGGCTCAATATCTGGTAACGACAACAAACGACTGCTTTGCTCAAAACGTGCAAGGTTCTGATCCATTCTGAAAACATGGATACTGCCGTCAATATGTTTGAAGGCCTTCAATCCTTCGAAACAGGTGCTGGAGTAATGTAAAACATGAGCACCGGGATGCAGTTGAATGCTGTTAGATGCAACAATTTTTGCTTCGCTCCATTGCTCATTTTCAAAGGTAGTGAATGCCATACGAGGCATAAACACTGTACCAAAAGCCGCCATGATAATTTCCTAATTTGTTGTTATGTATGAATGTTGCCGAGCTTACCTAGTATGTGTTGCTAAGCATCTGCTATTGGGCTGTATTCCAACATTCAATTGCTTGTTCTACTGTGAATTTACCTTCCAATAGTGCACGGCCTAAGATGACTCCACTTACTTTGGTAGGTTTAAGCACTGCGATATCGTTAAGATTACCAATACCACCGGATGCTTGCCAACCTACACTAGGAAATTGTTGAGTCATTTCAGTGTAAAGTTGATGATTCGCCCCTTGCAAGGTGCCGTCACGACTGATGTCAGTGCAAAGTACATGTTTAGCACCCACAGATAAAAAATCTTTTAGTAATGTTTCAATAGACACACCTGAATTTTCTTGCCAACCGTGGGTGGCAATAAATTTGTTGCCTGACTCGTCAATGTTGATATCAAGTGCTAACACGATGGCGTCGGCACCGTATTTTTTGATCCAGCCTTTCACTAATTCAGGCTCTTTGACCGCTAATGAACCAATAACTACACGCTTTACACCGATGTCTAAAAGCTGTTTAACATCCTCTTCGCTACGAATACCACCGCCTGCTTGAAAGAGCATACGACCGGTGGCAACCATCTTGCTAATAAGATTGAGTTGACGTTTGCTAGTGTCTTTAGCGCCGGTTAAATCAACAATGTGTAACCACTGAGCTCCTTGGTCGGCATAACTATTGACTACATCGATAGGGTTTAGTTTATATTCAGTTTTTTGCTCGTAGTCACCTTGGTATAAGCGCACTACTGAGCCTTCAATTAAATCTATTGCGGGGATGATCATATATGTACTTATTAACCTTTTTTTATGACTCTGCTTTATATCATACGGTTTTTATAAATCGATAAAGTTTTTTAAAAGCTGTGCACCCGCATCGCTTGAGCGTTCTGGGTGAAATTGCACACCAAAAAAGTTGTCCATGTGAATAGCAGCAGAAAAATCCATTCCGTACTGACAGCTTGCCATTGTCAAATCTGAGACTGCGACAGCAAAGCTGTGAACAAAATAAAAGTAACTATCCGCATCGATGCCTTTAAATAAAGGGGCATTACCTATTGATGTGACCGTATTCCAACCCATATGTGGTAGGCGTAAATCACCTACTTGCATTCGTTTCACTTGCCCCGACATGAGGCCTAAACAAGGAGTGTTATCGCCAAGGCTTTCTTCTGATTTTTCCACCATTAACTGCATACCTAAACATATGCCAAGTACAGGCTGAGTGAGACCTTGAATGCAGCTAATAAGTTGTTTCTTCTCAATGCTTGCCATGGCTGCATTAGCACTGCCTACACCCGGTAAAAATACTTTGTCTGCTTGTTGAATAACCTGTATGTCGTCACTCACTGTGACTTTTTTACCTAAGCGTTCAACCGCAAATTTAACCGATGAAATATTCGCGCAGCCTGTATTTACAATGACAATTTGTTGCGAAGTCATGTTTATAAGGCACCCTTGGTGCTAGGCAACGCTTCACCTTGTTTGTGGATCGCTTGGCGCAATGCGCGGCCAAATACTTTAAATAAACTTTCAACTTGATGATGGGCATTACCTTCGGTAGTTGAAATGTGCATTGATAAACCCATCGATTGTGCCATAGAGTAAAAGAAATGTGGGACCATTTCTGTAGCCATTTCGCCGACTTTTTCACGACTGAATTTAGCATCAAACTTCAGGTGTGGGCGATTAGATATATCTATAATACATTCAGCACGGCATTCATCCATGGGTAAAGCAAAACCAAAACGGCCAATACCGCGTTTATCGCCTAATGCTTTTTTAAGGGCTTCACCAAGTGCAAGGGCTGTATCTTCTACGCTGTGGTGATCGTCTATGTGTAAATCGCCATCTACAGTAAGGGTCAGTTCAAAACCGGCATGGGTCGCTACTTGATCAAGCATATGATCGAAAAAGCCAAGGCCTGTGTGGATAGTTGACTTTGCGTTTGAGTCTAAATCTACCGTAACATTGATGTTAGTTTCAGATGTCTTACGTACCACATGTGCTACACGTGTTGAGGCCAATAATTGTTTCTCAATTGCTTGCCAATTGTTATTGTCGCGATGGTACTTGATACCAACAATGCCCATGTTTTCAGCTAGCTGAATATCGGTATCGCGGTCGCCAATGACAAACGAACGAGTGAAATCAATTCTACCTTGTTGCAAATAATCTTTTACTAAACCTAGTTTAGGTTTGCGACAAGAACAGTTATCAGTGGCAAAGTGTGGACAAATTAATACGTCATCAAAGGTCACACCTTGGCCTGTAAAAAATTCCATCATCTTATTGTGGGCCAAGTCAAAATCGGCTTGTAGAAAGCTTTCTGTTCCTAACCCATCTTGGTTTGAGACCATCACTAGGCGAAAACCATTTTGTTGTAACTTGAGCAATACAGGAAGAACTTGTGGTTCGAAGACTAACTTTTCTAGGTTATCAAGTTGTTTATCGATAGCAGGCTCTTCAACTAAAGTACCGTCACGGTCGATAAAAAGAATAGGTTGCTGGCTCATGCTAATTCTCCCTGTTGTATAAAAAAGCGTACCATTAATGCTAGCAGTTTTTCATTTTGTTGTTGAGTGCCAAGCGTTATACGCAGGCAATTATCTAAGCTAATTTGTTTAGATTGATCACGGATGAGTACTGAATTTTTTACTAAAAAGTCCATTAAGGCTGGTTTTTGTGGGTGACGAAACAATATGAAATTAGCGTTATCGTCACCCACTAATTCTAGCCCGGGTAATTGACTCAATTGCTGTTTGACTAATTGTTTTTGTTTTTGCAAATACTCTACCTGCTCAGTCATTTGCTTAAGCCCTTTTGGGCTGAGTGCTTGGGCGGCTATCTGTGCTACTGGCTCAGGCACAGGATAGGGTGCAATCACCTTCATAATACTCTGAATCACATCACTATTGGCTAAAGTGAAACCGCAACGCAAGCCTGCTAATGCAAACGCCTTGGATAAAGTGCGTAGTATTACTAAGTTAGGATACGTGGCTAATTCAGTTGCCCATGTGTTGCTAGCATCAAACTCAATATACGCTTCGTCGACGACAACTAGAGCTGTGTCGGCAAAGTGTTCTAAAACTTGTTTAAGCTGCGCTTTGCCAATAGAAGTCCCTGTTGGGTTATTAGGAGAACAAATGAACACTAAATTTACTTTATTTTGGTAAGCATTAATAGCAGGCAAGTCTAGTGAAAAATCAGCATTTAGCGGTACTATCTCAATGCCTACATTACAAGTTTCAGCACTGATAGCATACATGCCATAAGTGGGGGGACAAATTAAGATACTGTCCTTGCCCGGTGTGCAAAATGTGCGGATCAATAATTCAATGCCTTCATCAGCACCGCGACTTACCAATAACTGGTTAGCTTGCACACCTGCATATTTTGCATAAGGTACTAATACGCTTTGAGGTTGGCAATCTGGGTAACGGTTAAAATGTGCAGTCTCTATATTAAAATCATTAGCAAAAGGTGACTCATTCGCGTTTAGCCAAGTTTCACTTTCGCTATCGCCGCCAGCAAAAATTCGCCTAGCTGACTCATAAGGTTTTAATGCTTTAAGATTCTCGCAGATTAACTTGCCAACTAAATTATTCATGATTCTTCATTTTGTAAGTATTCAGCGCTTAATCTAAGTGCAACAGCTTGCCTGTGAGCATCCAAACCTTCTGCATCAGCTAGATCCATAATTGCATTACCAATATTTTTTAAGCCTTGATAGCTTAACTCTTGAACTGTGTAGCGACGCATAAAGTCAGCTAAGCCCAAGCTAGAATAATTACGAGCGTAGCCATAAGTAGGTAACACATGATTGGTGCCACTTGCATAATCCCCAGCAGACTCTGGCGACCATTGACCAACAAATATTGACCCTGCATTGGTTAGCTTGTCCAAGCTATTTCGAGCATTTTCAACTTGCACAATAAGGTGTTCTGGCGCATAGGCATTACTCACCTCATAGGCTTGTTCTATGGTGTTTGTCAAAATGTAACGACTGTGTTGTACTGCTTTTTCAGCGATAATTTGGCGACTTAATGTTGTTAGTTGAAGCGCAACCTGATGTTTAACTGCATTGATTAATTTGTCACTGCTGGACACTAATACCGCTTGAGAGTCAGTACCATGCTCGGCTTGTGATAATAAATCAGCTGCAACAAATACCGGGTTAGCATGCTCATCAGCAATGACTAACACCTCGGACGGACCGGCTGGCATGTCAATCGCAGGGCCTGCTGGAATGAGGCTGACCTGTTGTTTAGCTTCGGTAACATAACTATTGCCAGGGCCAAAAATTTTGTCAACCTTGATAATACTTTCAGTACCCAGTGCTAAGGCCGCAATCGCTTGTGCTCCGCCGACAAGATAAATTTCGTCAATGCCACATAAGCTTGCTGCATAAAGGATTTCAACCGCAACTTTGCCTTTTTTGTTGGGTGGTGTGCAAATAACTTTTCTAGCACAACCTGCAACCTGAGCGGTAGCGCCCAACATTAATACGGTTGAAGGTAGCGGAGCTGTTCCACCGGGAATATATAAACCGACAGATGCTAAAGGCGCATGTTTAAGTTCACAAACCACACCCGGAGTAGTTTCAACAACAACATCTTCGGGATATTGAGCTTGGTGGAAGGCCTTTATGTTGGCATAGGCTTGATCTATTGCCCACTTAACTTCAGGTTTGATCTGACCAGCAAAGCTGCTGAGTGACTCATCATTAAACCTTAGGCTTTCTAACTTTACGCCATCAAAACGCTCAGTAAAAGCCAACAGGGCTTTATCGCCTTGTTGCTTAACTTGCTCAATAATATTAGTTACCGTATTGCTCAAAGCTTGACTATCGGCAAGCGCTGGTCTGCTAAGTAATTTAGCTTGTTCAGTTGGGTTTAATTGTGCCCATATTTGCATGACTATTTAGCCTCTTACTAATTTTGATTTTGCCTTAAGACATCATCTTTTCAATTGGCATCACCAAGATCGAACTACAACCCAATGCTTTGAGTTTCTCCATCGTTTCCCAAAACAGTGTTTCAGGACTCACCACGTGAATAGCGACTGTTTCATCGCTACCAGCAAGTGGCAAAACGGTGGGGGTTTCAGAACCTGGTAATAAACTTTTAACTTGTTCTAAATAAGCTTTTGGCGCATGTAACATAATGTACTTGCTTTCCTTGGCTTGAGTTATACCGTCCATACGTGGCAGCATTCTACTGATCAGTGCTTGTTTGGATTCTGACATTTCTCCGCCGCGCTGGATGAATACCGCTTTTGATCTAAATATCTCATCCGCTTCTTGCAGTCCATTGGCTTCAAGTGTGGCACCAGTCGATACCAAGTCGCATATTGCATCTGCTAAACCAGCACGAGGAGCAACTTCGACCGAACCGGTTAACATCACTGTGCTCGCATTAATGTTCTTTTCTTTGAAAAAACGTTCCAATAAAAAAGGGTAAGTCGTAGCAACCTTTTTACCCTGTAATGACTCTAATCCTTGATAATTCATTTCATTAGGCACTGCAATAGACAAACGGCAACCGCCGTAATCTAGACGTCTCAGCTCGATATATTCAGACTTTTTGCCTGCGGCTTGGCGTTCTAACATCTTCTCTTCTACTTCGTTTTGGCCGATAAAGCCCAAATCAACTACCCCATCCATCACTAAACCAGGAATGTCGTCGTCACGTACCAATAACAAATCAATAGGTTGGTTAGTAGAATGAGCAATCAATAACCGGTCGCGAATTTGCAATTTAATACCAATCGCTTTTAATAAAGAGATGCTGTCGTCACTTAATCGTCCTGATTTTTGTACGGCAATACGTAATCTGTTGTTATCAATCATGTTTATTTTAATCCTATTTGAAAAATTTGTTACTTAACTTGCCGTTCATTAGTGGCTGTCCCGACCACAAAAAAAACCCCCGAAGAATGCCTTACGGGGGTTTAGATTGTGTCTGCGCCGCTTGAAGGATTCAATAGACCTCCCAGCAAATACCTGAAAGGCTAAGCTATATAATGATGGAAATCTGCCTTCAAAGTAGTATTCATAGGGTTTTCTAATTACTGAACTTTTGTCGTGACACATTATGCAATCGGCCTGATTAATGCAAGAATATTTCGGGGGAAAGTTGCCGCTTGCTTACAATTAAATCAACTATGTTAGTTTACAACCAAGTGGTTGAATGCTTTATGAGCAAATTTGTCAAAATAATTGGTTATTTGTAGTTTTTAAAAAGCTAAGAAGGAATAGTGCCTACTGACCTATCATCTTCAATATTACCCTGAAGGGTTGCAGCGGCTATTGCTCACGAGAGCTAAAAAGTAGTGGAAGTTAATAAATAAAAGGAGTCATGTATTTTAAGTGATTAGGAACAGAAATTGAAAGGGGGGAGTGCAGTGGGAGGCTCGGAAGAAGCAATCACGTAAAAAAATTAGCAAAATATGCAATAAGAGTCTGGTTATCAGCAAGTTAAACAGAACAGTATCCAAACTGGTAAGAAGAAGCTTAGAGGACCTGAACACTTAAATATCTATGTTTAAGCTCAAAAAACCCGTTATAAGCGTAATATTTATTCACAAGTATAAAATTACTGCTCAATAAATGTTTTTAGAACGAGCCTGCTCTCCTCTTTTAAGTCTCATAGGGTTATATAATACTTGCGATAGTGTCATGTTTTTTACGAAGGAATAATTCGTGTTTTATATCTTTTAACACTTTGTGTCTAAAGTGAACTTAACAAATATTATAAATCAAAAGTCAGTCGTTTTATCTTTCTTCTACATCATCTAGAAAGTGACAACTCGCTATTTTTACTTAATGATCAACTGTTTTCACATAACTGAGAATTCAAAGTAAGGTCATTCCATCGTAGTACAAGCCAGTTTTGAATATTATTTTTATTTATAATGATGAGTTGATTTTATCGATGCAGACTTGTTCGCATGAGAAATCTGTTTTATGGGCGTATTATTGGGACGCTTACGTGATTTTTATTCAGATGTCGGGCAACCTTTTTGATTGCAGAGGGATACCTATTAGTCACATCCTTGTGCCTATTCTTGCAAGAAAAAATGTTATAAATAAAATGATTATATATTTTAAATATTATCCGGCCGCAGTTGTTTTTTTACTGTTTAGGTCAGCTACTTTTTTCTCTTCGTTTATCTGTGTGATGCTCCCATTTACTTTTGCTCCACTGGCAACACTAATAGAATGGTGTGTAATATCACCACAGACATCAGCTGTTTTCTCTAACGTCACTTTAATTGCATTGATAGCACCTGTTATTTTTCCTTTAATCACAACTTCCTGTGCGTTAATGACACCATCAACCCAGCCTTGTTCTCCAACGGTCAGACTATGAATACGGATTTCACCTTCAAATTTACCATCTAGCTGCACTAAACCTTGGCTGGTAACATTACCTTTAATGACGACGTCCTTCCCAATGATTGAGGGTGTACTATTTTTGTTTTCGCTCGTTGAGCTTTGAGCATTTTTAGAGAACATATTTGAGGGCCTTTGTAAGTTTCAATGGATTGATTGTTCTGTCATCAAAAAGAACTTCATAATGCAAATGAGTACTGGTACTGCGTCCTGTACTACCCATAAGTCCTATTACAAAATTCTCGTTAACATATTGACCTTTTTTAACTTTCACCTCGTGTAAGTGGCCATATCGTGTCGTAAATCCATTTAAATGATCTATTTCAATAAAATTACCATAATTACCGTTCTTACCCGCACGTTTCACTTTTCCGTTAGCGGGAGCATAAATCTCAGTCTTACTCCATCCAGCCATATCTATTCCTTTATGCATGGCCCTTTTATTAGCAATAGGGTCATTACGATAACCATATGTACTCGAAATATAATAATCTTTTGCAGGCAATTTTATTGGCACATTTTTTAACGAAGTCTCCAACTGCCTTAATGCGATCAGTTCGTTGGTAAGAAGATGATATTTGTCAGTCATATTTTCACTCAATTCAAATAACGGGCCACCTTGGGCGTTAATGGGTTGAGTAGACTTTTGGTGGATCATATCGATACTTATGCCTGTTAAATCAAATGCTTTAATCAGTTGCTGTCTTCTTTTACTAATTTGTGATGAGATTTCTTCAAAACTGTTATTTTGCGATATTTCAAGTGAATCAAGCTGTTTTTTTGCTTGAAACAAATCGTTTAAAACAGAATTATCGGTAGTACGTGTATTATCGTTTGAACTATTAAAAGTCTCGGGTGCATCCGATGTGCTAGTAGGTGAAATTTTTGCTGGTAATGAGTCTAATAAATTTTGCAAGATTAATTGTTGTTGTTGGAGTTGCGATAATTGTTGATTCAATTGCATATTTTTTGTCTGATATTGTGCTGATAAAGCATCAAAAACAGTTTGAGATTGCTTTAAATTATCTTCGGTCTGAGAGACTTTTTCATTTAAAGAAAAATATTTGGTAGTTGAGTAACTAAACCAGGAAAGAATAGTTAGCAGAACTAAAGCCAAAAAAAGTTGAATGGATGTCGAAATGGGAAGATATTTAACTTTACCATTTTGGCGGATTAATAACTGCCGATAAGGAAAACATGCTTGAATAATTTTATCTAACTGCTTGAGCATTATTTATTTAATAATTTTGCTGTATTTGCTTAACATATCAAATTTCAACATAATAAAAAAGAGGCTAAATTTGGAGTATAGTTTTAAGTACTTTTAAGATGTGGTTTAAGTTGTTGAAAATTGAGAACAATGGTCTTGCCAAGTCTACTGGCTGTTGCAAAAAATGTCGGTAACAGCTTGCTATTGACTTAAGGTCTTTAATCCTGACGGGATCAGTAAAGTTGATTTTTTAATATCACTGCGCTTGATATTCAGCAACCCCCCAAAGTATTGAATTCCAAGTGTACAGTAAAACTTTACGATGATTAGAATACGTTGATGAAATAGCTCTCATGTTTGGCGCTAAATATTTAACGAACATATTCTCCCTCGAGGTAATGTTCTAAATGTAGTTATAATACAATCTGTTTTTTAGTCAATGCTCTGCTGAGATTGAGAGAGATTTGGTTATTCATGTTGTTATAGTCCTGATTGTATCTTGCACTGCTGTACAATCATAAATAGCCTATATCGTTTTATTTGAATCACATAATATTTTAAGCTCAGCGCATTAAATAAACTAGGCAATAGTTATCGGTAATGCTCAAATTAATTAAGAGTATCAGTTTTAAAAAGCTAAAAACGCCAGATCAAAAAAATGACGTACTTTGTTAACCTTCAGATTAAAAACAGTAGCAGCTCTATCGTTATTTTTTATCAAACCCAACAATAATTTGAGGCCAAAGTAAAAAAAGTTGGCGTAAACAACTATAAGTTCAGGTTAAACTTAACTCCGAAAAAAATATTCTCTCGTGTTTGTGGTCCGTTTAATGACTGATAGATAGGTTTACCAATTTCAAGGTCAACAGATTGTCTAGCGGATTTTAGAGGAAATCTAAGACCTAAAATAATATTTGCCTGTTGACCACCAAATAATTTTGGATTGGTTACGGGGGCTGGGTAAGGAAAGATTGCTGGTACTAATAGTTCACGATCCATTCCATGTATATTATCGGAATGCTCAAACGTTAACTTTAGTGAAGGTTTAACCCACTGAAAGCTTTTAAAACGTATCCAGCCAGTAAACATCACTCGGTCTCCTAAGCGATAATCACGGTCGTTTTTACCAAAACGAATTTTTGCTGCCAACTCCCCCCCCCAATTAAAATGACTTTGTGTACGGGTATAAGCAATATTAACGGGCATGTCATAAGTACCAGAACCTACCTGCATGGTATAGGGAAGCTGCTGTAAGCCAGGTGCTCGCGGCGTATCTCCTTGCTTGTCAATCGAGCCAGTAGGCAAACTCACGCCTATTCCAAATTGCCAGCTAGTGTCCACTGATGAATTGTAATCGTATGATCCAATAACGGATACATCACCAATGCCACTTGAATTAATCGTAAAAAAATCATAGCCCGGTATGATGCTTATATGATCGGTGCTTTGTTTTACATAGGTGGCTGAGATCATTACTTGGATATTACGTTTGAAATTATAGCTGGCTACAATTGCATGCACTTCCTGCGAAATAGTCGTAGGTACCACAGGGAAGTTTTTGTCTGTGCGCGCCTCAGTGCCGGGTGAAAATAATACTTCATCATTAGAAAGCTTTCTGGTGCCATCTCCATAATCACCAAATTCTGCTTTTAAAAATCGATATTGTAATCGCCAACGATTGGGTTCTCCTAAGTTCGATTTAGTGACTTCCGACAAAGTATCCGCTATTTCAGCTGCGAATAAATCTTCTATGCTTAAATCTAACAAATCTGAAGGCACACTTTGTGCAATACTTGGGGCAGACAACAGCGACAAGCTAAGTCCCAATACTAACGTGTTAATATGACCTTTTATCTTTACCGCTATTCTAGTTTGCATAGTGTTACACTCCCGGTTTTAACTTGAGATGGCTTAGCCACCGTTGAAGTACTTCCGAAAGTTCACTCATAACAATCGGTTTACTTAAATAATCATCCATTCCTGAAGCCAGATACTTCTCCCTGTCTCCCTGCATTGTATTAGCTGTTAACGCGATAATTGGCACATGAGCATCAAAGTTGGAACTTGATTCTAAATTACGTATTACCGATGTCGCTTCAATGCCTCCCATTTTAGGCATTTGAATATCCATAAATATCAAGTCTATTTTTTGTTTTCTAAATTGCTCTACTGCCAGTATACCGTTATCCACAATAATTACTTTGCAAGCAAATACACGCAAAATCTCTTCAATAACTAACTGGTTAACTAAATTGTCTTCAGCAACTAATACACAGACATCATATTCTTGGTCTCTATCTTCATACACCTCGTGAGTTTTTAAGGCTTGTTCCAATGGCAACCCCTGTTTATTCAAATATGGCTGAACATTACTCGTCGATATTTGCAGAGGTAGACGAAACCAGAATCGAGATCCCTTAGCTTCTTCACTGTCTACCCCGATTTCTCCACCCATCAATTCAACCAATTGCTGGGATATAGTTAATCCTAATCCAGAACCACCAAATCTGCGTGTGGTAGAGGTGTCAGCCTGGGAAAAATTATCAAATATCGATTTTTGTTTCGAAATAGCAATACCTATACCCGTATCACATACCTCAACCAACAACATTACGGTTGTAGAGGTTTTGTTCACCACCGAAACATCTACATTGATCTTTCCCAAATCGGTGAATTTGATCGCATTACCAATCAAATTGACCAATATCTGTCTAATTCGTCCTTCGTCTGCTTTCACAATAAGAGGCACATCCTCAGCGATATGACACTGTAATATTAAGCCTTTCTTTTCTGCACTTTCCAACAATAAATCTCTAGATAAATACAAACAATTAGCGAAAGAAATATCGATTAGTTCAATGCTTAATGTCCCTGATTCGACTTTTGAAAAATCCAGAATATCATTAATAATTGTTAGTAATGAATCGGCTGACACCTTTATTGTTTCTGCAAACTGGCGCTGTTTAGAGTTCAAAGTGGTTAGAAGCAATAGCGTTGTCATACCTAATACACCGTTCATCGGAGTACGTATTTCATGACTCATATTGGCTAGGAAATCTGATTTTGACTTTGTCGCAGCTTCAGCGGTATTTTTGGCTAATTTTAACTCTTGCAGTGTAGCATCTAGTTTTTCATCGCGACCTTGAATTTGTTCCAACATATTGTTGAAGCCATCGCTTAAAAAACCTAACTCATCATTTGTAACCCTTTCTACACGCTGAGAGTAATCACCGCAAGTAGTCACATTTTTCATCGCTTGGGATAATTTATCTATTGGGTCACTGATTAATTTTTGTAAATATTTCGACATGAAATAGATCAAGATAAATACAAGGAACAAAAATATTATTGCAATCCCCCCCCTTTTTAAAACGCTTCTATTCAATGGCATTAAGTCTATTTGAATACTAATAACACCCAGTACTTGGTCTTCGATAATGATTGGACTGCTGACATCAAGATAGTCATTTAGTAATTCTCTAGTAGTTTCTTTATTTTCTAATACAGAAAGTATCTTACCGTTCATTGTCATTTTTTTTTGGTTATTACTAAGTAATAGAACGACGTTTTTTCTGAGGGTTGGATTTGAATAATGAGCAAATAAAGTCATATCGTTGAGGTAAATTTGTGCTGAAAGTACTTTTGGATCAACAGCCAAGGCTAATAGTACTTCCTGCGCGGCGTCTTTATCGTTAAACATAACTGCAGCAGCACTATTGATAGAAAATACATTAACCAAGGTAGTATTGGATTCAAGCAGTGATTCACGCTTTGATATATATTCACCTACGAGGAACGTAACCGACGTTGCGATCAATAGCATCGCACTGGTCAACAAGGTTAAAGCAAGAATTTTTTGCTTTATAGGTAGGTTTTTTAGAAAATCAATCACTATTGGACAGACCTTTCGCTTTGTAAATATCGGCTAAATTTAATAATTTAGAACTTATTTTTATTTTATTAGAATTCACCAATTCCAAGTTAATATGCACACGTATCTTTGATTTGTTGCGCTTTAGTTCAATCATTCCTCCTTTTTCTAGAAAACCACTGACATCACTGATGGTTAATAATTGTTCTTCTAAAACGTTTTTAGACAACAGATTCAAATCTTTTTCCCTACTCAAAAATAAAATATTGCAGGTGTTAAGGTTGGATAAGTCTTTTAGGAATAAGTATTGGCGGTCAAATCTAGAAGCTTTCTTTGAATTGATCAAAGCTTGTAATGACTTTTCAACTGGACCTTCACGTAAAACACAGTAGCGTAATGTTGGTGTAGGAACTGACTTTTCCCATTTAATAAAATGGGAAAAGCTGTGAAGAAATGCAGCCTTTATCTGGTACTCTTGATATTTTGCAGCATTGGCATGAGATGAGCTAAATGCTGATGCCAGTAGTAAAATGGTGGCTAGACTAAATCTAGCAACCTTAATTAATTTACATACATTTATTTTGCTATAAAAACTCATTAATTAAGACTGCCCGTCCATAAATTTTAATCCTTTTACTGCCAACTGAGACTTGTTCACAAACTGAACTAGACTATAAATAGAATAACCGCTTTTTTCAAACTTTAGATAACGTCATTAACTGCTTTCTGCTTTAAAGTATAACCTCATAATCAATATCAATATTTTATGCTCAGCAGCATGCTTTGTAAGTGATTTAGATGAGAAGTTTGTGAGTTATATCTACAAAGACTTCATCTATTTACTTAAGGCGCTCAAAATCTAATTATTAAAATGTTAGTAATAAATGGTGTCTAGCAAATATAGCGCAATAGCAATACCTCTGGAGGAGCAATTCATGTCAGGAAACCAAAACTTCACTTTTTAAACACGCTTTACCAGCATTTTTCTACTGTAGATAATTATTATAAATTAGCAGTCCTAATTGGCGAATGAGCTATTACAAGCTAAACCTGCTGCGTTTTTTGCACTGATTGAATTACAACAACACATCTTGGTTACTCTGTGAAAAAACCTTCGTTATCTATAATCTAATAGTCAAATCCGTGGCTGCGGCAAACAGCTTTCAGTTTGCATCGCTTGTTTTGATTACCTTTTGGTCATGTCATTATCTAAGAAAATGTGATTGTGGCTATTTAATGTCATACGTTTTAATCGATTGTACATGATCAATTTTTACAGCTCCTTCTGCGACTGAGTATCCAAAGCCTGTCTTTGCAGGACTACCTGCAATCATATGTTTTGTATCATGAATAATTAAAACTTCATCACAGCTAAATTTAACCTAGTCTAAAAATTTAACTTTATTTATGGAGGATGGAGCCTATTGTTAGTAATATTTTATAATCTACCAGAAAGTAGTTGCCCTTCATTTTTATAAAATGGCATGGTCTGCGTCGAACATCATCTGGCCTAGTTAATAGAGATGTTACGTTGGAGTTGACACCTGTGTGCAAAAATATGGAGCTCAGATATTACGTGGGATCAACAAACGAACATCATTATTTTTAATCAGTTTTTGCTCAATACTTTTGTGCCTGTGCCTAAAACAATATCGATGCCATTATCTAAATAAGCATACACATTAGCAATATTTCCAAAATATTTGATAAACTTAGGGTACAGAGCAGTGCATGAGCCTCAAACAATAAAGAAGCTTACTTACATTTATGGTCTTATTGATAGGCTAATTACCATCATGAGCCTAAGCGCTATCAATAAGGCTAAATTTGTTAAGTGTTAAGTTATTGTTGAAGGTATGTCAGTATATGAAGCTATGTTTTGTATACTGACATATTGTCTTTAAAGCATTTTTACTGCGTGATGAGTGACTTATAGGTTACCAATAAAATCAATCAACTGAGTGACATCAATTAATTGTTTTTCACCACTTCGACGATGTTTATACTCCACTTTATTTTCGTCAAGGTTACGCTCACCAATAATAATTGTATGTGGTATACCGACAAGCTCCATATCGTTAAACATCACTCCTGGGCGTTCCTTCCTGTCATCGAATAACACTTCAACCCCGGCAGCTTTTAATTGTGTATACAAAGACTCTGCAATGTCTTTGATGCGTTGTGACTTATGCATATTCATTGGGATAAGCGCGATTTTAAAAGGTGCGATGGCGTCGGGCCAGATGATCCCATATTTATCATGGTTTTGTTCAATTGCCGCAGCGACTATCCTTGACACACCTATGCCGTAACAACCCATACTGAGTATTTTGTGTTTGCCGTTTTCGTCCAACACGCCACAGTTCATCGCTTGAGAGTATTTATCGCCTAGTTGGAAAATATGGCCTACTTCAATACCACGCTTTATCTCTAAGGTACCTTTGCCGTCAGGTGACGCATCACCTGATATCACATTGCGAATATCTGCGACGTCAAACTCGGCTGCGTCTGTGGACCAGTTTACCCCTGTATAATGAAAGTCAGTCTCGTTAGCACCACAAACAAAGTCTGCTAAATAAGCGGCACTAGCATCTACTATCACTGGAATGGTTAGGCCAATTGGTCCAAGTGAGCCGATGGTACAGTTTAGTGTGTGTTCTATTTGTTGTTCACTGGCCAAAGTTAATGGAACAAATACGCCAGCGAGTTTCTCTGCTTTGACCTCGTTAAGTTGGTGATCACCACGTAATACTAATGCGACTAATCCTTGTTTACCTTTTTTGTCTGGCTCAGCTAATACAATCAATGTTTTAACCGATTGCTCAGCAGACACCCTTAAAAATGCTGAGACAGCCTCTATAGTCTTTTGCCCTGGGGTAGCGACTTTTTGTAGTGTTTGAGTCCCTCTGGGGCACTCCCCTATTGGCGCTAAAGCAGAGGCCATTTCAATGTTAGCGGCATAATCAGAGCCATTACTAAAGGCGATATCATCCTCACCCGATTCGGCTAACACATGAAATTCATGAGAAGCACTGCCACCAATTGAACCGTTGTCGGCTATCACTGGACGGTAATCTAAGCCAATACGTTCAAAAATATTACAATATGCTTGATACATATTTTGGTAGGTGTTTTCTAAACATTTTTGCTCAAGATGAAATGAATAGGCATCTTTCATAGTGAATTCACGACTACGCATTATGCCAAACCTTGGGCGGATTTCGTCTCTGAATTTAGTTTGCACTTGATAAAGGTTAAGTGGCAGCTGTTTGTAGCTATTGACCTCGTTTTTGACTAAAGAGGTGATGACTTCTTCATGAGTTGGCCCCAAAACAAACTCACGTGAATGCCTATCTTTTATTCGCAGTAATTCAGGTCCATATTCTTCCCATCGGCCTGATTCTTGCCACAAATCAGCAGGTTGCACCACAGGCATTAATATTTCAATAGAGCCTGTTTTGTTCATTTCATCACGCACTATATCGGCTACTTTATTGAGCACGCGTAAACCTGAGGGTAACCAAGTATACAAGCCCGCAGCTAATTTTCTAACCATACCTGCACGTAACATTAACTGATGGCTA
>Ga0209712_10001827_pt1 | contig 17865 bp, 16 predicted proteins | sample ArcOceMetagenome_FD_187443 | JGI IMG/M metagenome (GOLD analysis project Ga0209712, IMG submission 187443) | Marine eukaryotic phytoplankton communities from Arctic Ocean - Arctic Ocean - Greenland ARC118M Metagenome (SPAdes) (version 2) | ecosystem: Environmental > Aquatic > Marine > Oceanic...
TTAGTCTAAATAATTCAAAAACATCGGCCATAACATTTAGTGGCATCCAATACTTAAGTTGAAACAAGTGATAGGAATTTGTAAAAGCAATAGCTATAAGTGTAAATGAAACTCCAAATGTAATTAGTAATTCTTTCTTTTTATAAGATTTATAAATCAAATAAATATAAGCGATTAAGCAAAATAAGAAATTGGGTATAAAAAGAATTTTTACAAAGTTCTTTAACTCAAAAGGAATAATGATATTTCTAAGGATTGAATTTGAGTTCGTTACTTTCGTTGTATCAAATATAACATCTGTCCCAAGATCAAATGATCTGTAAAGTAGAGTAATTGATATTCCTAAGAAAAGATAAACGAGTTTTTTATAATATTTATCAAATTGGGGTAGATTAAGGAGTTTTCTTAAAGATGAAAAATAATAATATTTAGATGCGACAACACTGAAAAGAAGGAAAATAACATTTACAACAAATATCTGACTATCCTTGTGAGTAAATAATGGTGTAAGTGTAAACACACATACCATCATCCCCCAAAAACCAAACCCTATTAGGTTGTAATCATCTTTCTTATCAAGGAGCTTAAGCTGTTTCTGATTCCATAAGTAATTTAAAAAGAAGTGAAAATAAAAGAGGCCACAAGCAAGAATTGCAATTGCAAAAGAGAGCTCTATTCCAGAAAGTTGGTTTAATTTATTAAAGTAGTTCATTTATATTTTCTATTGGTCTACCAATAACTGCTTTCTTGCCTTTAATAATAATAGGTCTTTCAAGAATTTTTGGAAATTTAATAATGGCTTCTATTACTGCTTCATCATCGTTTAAGTCTAAAGATAAAGCTTTAAATTCCTCTTCTTTAGTTCTTAATACTTCACTTGGTTTTTTACCTAGCGCAGAAAAGACTTCTGATAAAAACTTTTTACTTAAAGGCACTTTTAAATATTCAAGAACCTTTATCTCCATTTTATATTCAGTTAATATTTCTAGTGCTTTTCTACTTTTAGAGCACTTAGGATTATGTATTAAAATAAATTTGTCCATAATGACTAACCTCATAGTGTTCTTATTAAAAATGATCTAACATAGTTATAAACTAGGAATATATTATGAATTTAAACGATATTAGACAAGAGTACTTGCAAGAAGAGTTAATAATTGACTCACTCCAAAAAAATCCAATTGAACAGCTCAATATATGGTTCAATCAGGCATTAAAGTCTGAAATTAGCTATGTAAATGCTGCTAATCTAGCGACTGTTAATGAAAGTGGAATTCCTGCATCAAGGGTAATCTTAATAAAAGATATTACAAAAACTGGTGTTACTTTTTATACTGATTATAGAAGTGAAAAAGGTCTACATATTGAATCTAATAATAATGTTTCACTAAATATTTTTTGGAAAGAGTTTGATAGACAAGTTCGAATGGTAGGTACTGCCAAGAAGATGTCGGCAAAAGAAAATGAAGCGTATTTTCAATCAAGACCTAAGAGCAGTCAAATTAGTGCAGCAGCTTCTTATCAAAGCTCAGAGGTATCTAAAGAGGGTTTATATAAGGCCTGTGATTCATTAACTAAAGAATATCAGTCTGAAGATTTTCTGCCTTGTCCTGATAAATGGGGTGGTTATGAAATCACTATAACAGGATTTGAATTCTGGCAGGGACGTCCAAATAGATTACATGATAGATTCAAATATATTAATGATGCAGGTGCTTGGATAATAAAAAGAGTAAGCCCGTAGTCTAGCTATTCGTACTGAAAACCTAATTCCCAAATATTTTCATCTAACTTACCTACTTGAAGCTCAACTGTTATATCTAAAACAAGTTCTTTATGAGTTTTAAGAACAATGAGTGTGTTTTCACCGGTTACGAAGAGTATATTTTTTGTATTTTCTAACTAAATTCTGTGGGAATAAATGAAAAATTTAGCACAAAAAAACCTGATAAACTATCAGGCATCTTCATTAAGAAATAAATGGTGGGCGTTGACGGGATCGAACCGCCGACATCTACCTTGTAAGGGTAGCGCTCTCCCAGCTGAGCTAAACGCCCACTTATTTACGAGTCACTAATTTATTTTATTGGGGCAAAACTGTCAATAGATTTAACTCATATTCATTAAGTTTTTAATAGCGCTTCGAGTCAGAGTGATTATAACACAAAAAAGCCCAGGAATTATCCCGGGCTTTCTGTCAGTCATCATCAAATTTTTATTTTTGCTAATTAATTAGCTACTTGTTGTCCATCATGGTCGTGATCTGCACCCTTTCCATCAAGAACTTTTAATCCTCTCTCCTTCATAAAGTCTTCCGGCTTTACGTGATCAAGAGCAATTTTTAATACCATTTCTGCTTCACTTACTGGGTGAATGTCTAAACCACTTTTGATCTCTTCAGGTATTTTGATTAGATCTTTTTCATTCTTTTTAGGAATGATTATAGTTTGTACTCCAGCTTGTTTCGCTGCTAATAATTTTTCTTTTAGACCACCTATTGGCATAACACGTCCTCTCAAAGAGATTTCTCCTGTCATAGCAACATCTTGTCTTACTGGAATATTAGCAATTGCACTAGTAAGTGCTGTTGCTATTGTAATACCTGCACTTGGTCCATCTTTTGGAGTAGCACCATCTGGAACATGAATATGTATATCGTTTTTGTTATACCATTCGTGATCAACACCTAGTCTATCAGAGATACTTCTAACATAACTTAATGCAGCCTTTGCAGACTCTTGCATTACTTCACCAAGTTTACCTGTAACTTGGATCTTTCCATTACCTGGAACTGTTACAACTTCAATATTAAGGAGTTCCCCACCAACTGAAGTCCAAGCTAAACCGTTGACTAAACCAATTTCTGATTTGTCACCAATAGTAGTTGATTCAATTAAAACAGGTCCTAAGTATTTTTCCATTAACTTTTGGTTAACAGTAAATTTCTTACCTTTTTCAATATCATTTGTAACAACTTCAGTAGCGATTTTTCTAGCGATTGTATTCATGTATCTTTCAAGTCCACGAACACCAGCTTCTCTAGTATATCCTCTAATGATTGTCATAAAGATTTTATCAGAAATACTAACAGGGTAATCACTTAGTCCGTGACTCTCAATAGCTTTCTTGATTAAGTATCTTTTAGCAATTTGTTGTTTTTCATCAGGTGTATATCCCGCAATATTGATGATCTCCATTCTATCTCTAAGAGGTCCTGGAATTTTACCAATATCATTTGCAGTCATAACAAACATAACTTTTGAAAGGTCATATTCAGACTCGATATAATGATCAGTAAAGTTAACATTTTGAGCTGGATCTAATACTTCTAGCATTGCTGAAGAAGGATCCCCTCTCATGTCTGAGCTCATTTTATCAATTTCATCAAGAAGGATTACTGGGTTACCAGTTCCGGCTTTCTTCATTGCTTGCATGATCTTACCTGGCATAGCACCAACATAAGTTCTTCTGTGCCCTCTTATCTCTGCTTCATCTCTTACTCCACCAAGAGAAATTCTTTCAAATTTTCTTCCCATTGATGTCGCTAACGATTTACAAATAGAAGTTTTACCAACTCCTGGAGGCCCTGCTAAACAAAGAATCGTTCCATTACCTTTATCAGAACCTTCAACTAAAGATCTAACGGCCATGTACTCTAAAATTCTTTCTTTAACATCTTGAAGTCCATAGTGTTCTTCATCTAAAACAGCTTTCGCATGTTTTACACTATTATCGTCTTCAGTGAAAACTCCCCAAGGAAGATTTAACATCCAATCAATATAGTTTCTAACAACAGCTGACTCAGCTGACATTGGAGACATTGATTTCAGTTTTTTAATTTCCTTAGCAACTTTCTCTTTTGTTTCTTCTGGCATAATTTTAGCAGCTAGCTTGTCTTCCATCTCACCGATTTCGCCTTTACCATCTTCTTTACTGCCAAGTTCTTTTTGAATCGCGTTCATTTGCTCATTAAGATAGTACTCTTTTTGAGACTTCTCCATTTGCTGTTTAACACGAGTTCTTATTTTCTTTTCAACGTTGATTACTTCTATTTCACCTTGCATTTTTTCAAGGAGTAATTGGAGTCTTGCCTCAACGTTCACCGCATTTAGGATATCCTGTTTCTCAGGAATCTTCATAGTTAAGTGAGCCACAATAATATCAGCTAACCTTGAAGGATCAGTGATTGATGAGATACTCATTAATAACTCAGGTGGAATTCGTTTGTTAAGTTTCACGTATTGCTCGAAAACATTTTTGACACTTCTAACAGTTGCTTCTACATCAACTTCATTAGTAGCAATATCTTCGCATTGTACTACATCTGCATAGTAACCTTCCGCTCTACACTCAAACTCTGAAATACTCGCTCTATGCTTTCCTTCAATTAATACTTTTACAGTATTATCCGGTAGCCTAAGCATTTGAATGATATTTACAACTGTTCCTATGTTATAAACATCCTCTCGTTCAGGATTTAAGATGCTCGCATCTTTTTGGGTAACCAAGAATAACTCGTTACCGTTCTTTGCTGCCTTTTCAAGTGCTGCAATCGATTTTTCTCTTCCCACAAACAATGGCACTACCATGTGTGGAAAAATAATGACGTCCCTTAATGGTAGTAAAGGGTAATTCTTTGAATTTGATGACTTCTTGTCCGACATAGCACCTCCTGCGCTAAACTCTAGTTGGACCTTCCTAGAGCTTTACACATATATTATCCCATCTTGGGAAAAATAAATCCAGCGATTTTTTATAGGCAAAGCTTTCGCTAAAGAATTTTCGTTGAGTTTCTGACTAATTAGGTTTTCTTTACATGGTTCGAAATGCACCTCTATCAATAAAAAAGGGAGCTTATTAAGCTCCCCAGTTTACTTTTTTTATTTTTTTAAGATTTCTTTAAGAATCTAATACTTTCTTACTACTGACTAAGAAGCTGAATCAACTTCCTTCGCGGTAGTAATTTTACTACTTTTTACTTCGTCAGTTTTTTTTCTTTCGCCCTCTTCTAATCTAGGACTCTCTTTACCTTTGATTGAAGCTTCAGTAACAATACATTTATTAATTTTATCGTTTGCTGGAATTTCATACATAACATCTAACATTGTCTGTTCTAGGATAGATCTTAGTCCACGAGCTCCAGTCTTTTTATTAATAGCTGTTTTTGCAACTTGGAGGAGAGCTTTATCTTCAAATTCTAACTCTATCCCATCAAACTCAAAAAGCTTTTGGTATTGTTTTGTAATTGCATTTTTGGGTTTTGTAAGAATTTGAACTAATGCTTCTTCATCTAGTTCTTCTAACATTGCATTTACTGGAAGACGTCCAATAAATTCCGGGATAAGCCCAAACTTAGATAAATCTCCGGCCTCAATTCCGCCTAACTGCTCAATAGCAGATTTAGAAACTTCTTTGTCATTAGCTTTTTTACCACTTAAACCCAGAACTTGTTTTTTGTTTTGTCGTTGATCGATAATTTTATCAAGACCCACAAATGCTCCAGCAACAATAAATAAAATATTCTTAGTATCAACTTGCAAAAACTCTTGTTGAGGATGCTTACGTCCACCTTTTGGAGGTACAGAAGCAACTGTTCCTTCAATTAATTTTAGTAATGCTTGCTGAACACCTTCACCAGAAACGTCTCTAGTGATTGATGGGTTTTCAGATTTTCTAGCAATCTTATCAATTTCATCTATGTAGACGATTCCTCTTTGAGCTCTTTCAATATCGTAGTCACAATTTTGAAGTAAGTTTAGAATAATGTTTTCAACATCCTCACCAACATATCCTGCTTCAGTTAAACTTGTTGCATCTGCAATAGCAAAGGGTACGTTTAAGTATTTAGCAAGAGACTGAGCTATCAATGTTTTACCAGAACCAGTTGGCCCTGCTAAAAGAATATTTGATTTAGATAGTTCTACACCATCACCGTCTTTACCAGAAGGTCTGTGAGCAATTCTCTTAAAGTGATTATGAACAGCAACAGAGATAATTTTCTTAGCTCTATCTTGCCCGATAACATAGCTATCAAGATGTTCTTTAATCTCATGAGGTTTAGGTACATTATCTAATGCTGTTTTAGAAACCTGCTTTACAGAATCTTCATAGATAATATCATTACAGAGCTCAATACACTCATCACAGATATAAACACCAGGACCTGCAATTAGCTTCTTAACTTCTTTTTGTGATTTCCCACAAAAGTTACAGTTTAGAGATCCCTGACTCGCGCTTTGTTTAGTTTTACTCATAGTCTTCCTTTCTTCTTTAACTATATTTATTCATTTATTTTTAATCTTCTTCTTCTTTAATAATTTTCCCCTTAGGCTCGATAATCACATCAATCAGTCCAAGCTCTTTTGCTTTTCCTGGGCTTAAATAGTTATCTCTATCCATAGCTTTTTCATACTGTGCATATGTAACTCCCTCAGAAGTATGATCTACATATATCTGAGTTAGTTGTTGCTTTAAATCTTGGATTTCTTGAGCTTGAATTTGAATATCACTTGCTTGTCCACGTGCTCCACCTAAAGGTTGATGAATCATGATTCTAGAATGCGGCATAGAGTATCTATTACCTACATGCCCTGCAGATAATAACAAAGAGCCCATTGAGGCCGCTAGGCCCACACAGTATGTGTAAACAGGACATGAAATATGTTGCATTAAATCATATATACCAAGGCCCGCGTAAACGCTTCCCCCTGGTGAGTTTATGTAAAAATGAATTGGAGCTTCTGGATCATTCTGTTCTAAAAAAATCATTTGAGACACTATTAGGTTTGCTACAGTATCGTTAACTTCAGTTCCTAAGAATATAATTCGATCTAAAAGTAGACGTGAATAAATATCGTATTGCCTTTCACCACGAGCAGTTTGCTCAATAACAATAGGATTTGGAATGTACATATTCGGTGAGCTCATTAGGTAATCCTTTTATTACTATGTTAATTAATTCTTATAACTTTTCGGTTCATTACGAATTTAACTTAAGTGAAATATTGAGTAATTCTCAAAGCTCACCTCGCCCCTATAAGTCAGTAAAGTTAAGTGTTTAGTTAATATAAATGTCAATTATTTAATCCCTTCAAAGCCATTCTCGGTGCAATATATCTCCAGCAATCTTTGCCGGAATCATAATGACTATGAACTTATTTCAATTTTTCTCTTTTAAAATAAGTAAAGATTACAAATTGCGATATTTGCCTACAGTTTAAATTGAAAAAGCGTGATTTGAGTCCTATAAACTAGAAAAAATTAAGTGCAAACGACTTTAAGCCTTTGTGAGAGATTGGCACAAAAGTTGCTCTTAATACTAATAAGAATTGTTAACATGATGTTATCAATCTATTTATGGATGAATATAGGGAGAAAAAATGAGTACATCGAATATTTTAGAGTTAGATTCTCAAAGAAAGAAATTAGAATTAAAAAAGAAAGAGTCACAGTTTAAGATCTACTTAAGCTCTTTAAAACAAGATCAATTGCAGTCAGAAGCAAATTACTTATTAAATAAAGTTTCGGACGATGTTAATGATGAGTACCTACTTAAAAGTGCATTACTAATGGATGAATTGGCAAAAAGGGTAAGTGCAGATAATATGTCACATACTATAAATAAATTTGCTGAGAATATTAGAGAAAAGTTAGAAGACAATAATACACTTCATTAGACTCAGAAATAAAAAAGATAAAGAAAACTTATGGCCAATTTAAATGCCGATTTAAAACATGATTTCATTAACAATAGTCTTAGACTTGAGGTTCTTTTCAAATTAGTTTGCGAAGACCTCAATAAAGACATAAAGCCACAAAAGCAGCATATAAAAGATTTAGAAGATTTTTTAAACGTAGGTATTAATTTACTTACAGAAATAAAAGATCAAATTCATTCAAATTAATTTTGTTATTAGATTTTTAAGACTTTCTTCAGAAGAAGGCTTTTCAACAAAGTAAAAGTCACTTTCTTCTTCATCAACTAATAGTATGTTTTTCATCTGTATCCCATAATATTAAAATTTCTAAATAAATGAAGTATGACAAATGAGTCATAAAGAAAACTAAAGTCTAATAGAATTTAAAGCCACTGGAGACTTTTATAGTCATGCTGAACTGTTTTATGGAGTTGTGCTATTTTTACACCAGGCTCATATTTGAGAATATTACTCAATAACCGAATTTTTTCTAAGTTTTTCTTATCAGCATGTAGAGAATCGATCAATACTTGTAAATAAATAATATTACTTGCAAAGACATTAACATAATCACAGATAAGTTTCTGAGCAACAGGATCTACATCTGTAAACTTAAGCCCTATTTGAGAAGTAAAGACTTCATCAACTTTAGACTTAACTCCAATTTTACGCACCATTCTACATTTAAGCCTTATGACTTTTTTAATAAAAATGTCTTCTGAGAATGAATGAAGCTTTTCAACTGTATAGTTTTTCAAATATGGAAACTGAGGTAGAGAGATTATGATAGGAACATCTTCTGACTCTTCCGGAAAATAGGGAACTTGATCTAAAAGTAGCCCCCCTTCCGATATATTTAATGAACTTGCTTTAAAAACAAAATTATCATCTATATAAAGAATTGGTTCTTTATAGGGAGCTCTTAAAAATGTTCTTTGATAATTTTTCTTTTCAACAAACATTTAAAGTAACTCACTCGCTATTTCTGATAACTTAGATCTCTCACCTTGTTTCAGCTTAGTGTGAGCTACGATATCTTCACCTTTCAACCTATCAATGCAGTAAACAAGGCCATTATTAATTGCATCAAGGTATGGATTATCAATTTGCTCGCTATCTCCAGTTAGAACAATTTTTGTTCCATCTCCGGCTCTAGTTATAATCGTTTTAATTTCATGAGGAGTTAAGTTTTGAGCTTCATCAACAATCATGTATTGATTGGGAAGTGAACGCCCACGAATATAAGTCAAAGGTTCTACGTGTAACAAACCTTGGTTGATTAATTCATCCCAGCTTGTAATATCGCTATTTGACTTTTGGTTACCGAAAAGAAAATCAATATTGTCAAATATGGGCTGCATCCAAGGACCTAGTTTCTCATTTACGTCTCCGGGAAGAAATCCGAGGTCTCGTCCCATAGGAATAATTGGCCTTGAAACAAGTACTCTTGTATATTTTTTTTGCCCAATTGCGACTTCTAAGCCCGCTGCAATTGCAAGAAGTGTCTTACCAGTTCCAGCTTTACCAACAAGACTAACAAGGTTTATTTCATGATTTAATAAAGCATCAAAGGCAAATTGCTGTTCCACATTTTTTGGATGAACACCCCAAACACCTTCTCGACTTTTGATTAATGGTACAATTCCACCCTTCTTTTCATGATATCTACCTAACTGACGTTTTTGAGGATTACCAGTCTCGTGAATAATTAAATACTCATTTGGATAAAATCCATTCTTCTCTTCATCAGATAAAGATAAGAATCTACTGCTCTCAAACTCAGACAACCTGGAAGCTTCAATCTCAAAACTTTTATGGCCTTGATAAAGCTCATCAATAGAGATCTCACTTGTATCATAGTCTTCAGACTTTAGTCCTAGAGCATCAGCTTTTAACCTTAAATTGATATCTTTAGTTATTAGGATTACATCTTCGCCCTCTTCTTTTTTAGAAAGAGCGTTCGCTAAAATTAAATTATCATTAATAGAAAGATCAATTCCTGCGTGCTTAGTTGCTGGTTCTCTTAGAATTGATATTTGTATTGTTCCACCGTTTGGAATTGGAAGGCCTTTAACAAGGGATCCATTTTCACGGTATCCATCAACTAGCCTAGCAAAGTGCCTAGCATTTCTTCCATTTTCATTTTGATCTTTTTTGAATCGATCTAATTCTTCAACAACAATTAAAGGAATAAAAACTTTATTTTTTCCAAATTTGTTGATAGATAATGGGTCAAAAAGAAGGACGTTCGTGTCAAGAATAAAAGTTTTTGTTGTGCTCAAATAACTCTCCTACCGTGGATATTTTATTAATACCTAATTGTAGAAGAAAAAAACCTAAACATCAAAATTAAAGTCAAAAAGACTAAGATAAATAATACCTCTTGCAGACTTTTCTTGACCGAGCTTTTCACCGATCTCTTCTTCGTAGAAGCCTGCATACACATCAACGATCCCTAGATCCAGCTGTATACCGTAGCTATATGATCGGGCATTGAATCCAGTTAGAATAGATAGAAGTGGAGACATCTTTAATTCAGCCCCTAGTCTAACTCGTCTCATAAACTCCATCTCACTTTCTAAGTTTCGAATGTCAGCAGAAACTTTTAGACCAAAGCCCATTGCTTCAAGTGAATAAGAAGTTCCCAAATTAATTTGCATGGGTTGAGTCTGTACATCTCTATTTAATTCATTTGAATCTGTTTGAAGAATGGTATAAAGATCAAGAATTGCAAGGCCCATAGTAAACATATTTGGACCAGCTGCAACGACATAATCAAAGCCGGCATCAACCCCCCAACCTGAACCCTTCGTTTTTCCTAGACCTTGTAACATTTGCTCGGGATCTCCAGAGGAGATCGCATCCATCATGGTCTGCCCGATTAAATTATAAGTTCCATATATTGATTCTCTTTGCAGATACTTCAAACTCATTCCAAATGCTAGATCTCCATTTAGTGGCATCCCGTAACCTGCGATAAAGCCTCTATCGAATCTATGATCAATATCAAGCATAGGTGTGTAGTCATTCATTAACTTAAAGTTTGACTGACTATTTACAATTGCAGTAATTCCAAATCTACCCATTTTAAATCCTGGAGCTGCATTTAGCCCAAGATGAATTGGAGTACCAGATAACTGATTGGCAAAATCAGTAGTTGTTGTGCCTGTATTATTAAACTGATCAGGATCCTTTAAAATATTTGTAACACTTATACTTGGATTCATTGGGGAAAATGAGAATCCTTTGTGACGAGCTAAAATAGCTGGATTATAATAAAGAGTATATTCATCATCAGCAATTGAAGTGTAAGCATCTCCCATAAGAAGACCTCTAGGGGAACGACCAAGATATCTTCCCTCTTCAGCAAATGAAGATAATGAAAAGGTGAATAGAGTTAAAAGTATAAATATTTTCATAATTTAAAATTGAGAATCAATTACTCCTGCAAAAAATCTTTCTAAACCTATTTGATTAGAAACGGCCTCTGTCTCACACGCAGCTTGTCCTGTTATATTTACATATGATTGCGATGGAGTATCTGAGGTGACTAGTCCCTCCAGAGTAGTTAATACTGCTCCAACATCACTTAATCCTGCTAATTCCGAACTATTAGAAGAGAAAGTAATATTTGATAATATGTCCTGTAAATTATTAAAAAGAATTACGCCTTCACAAAGACGTCGAACGTAGTCTGCATTTGCAAATCTCATATCAGTAGTACTTTCTGTTCCATGAGCACCACATGCAGAACTAGACTCCGCAGCCGCTATAGCACTATTGTCTGTGTATTGCGCTAAACAACCAAATCCGCCATTGTCAGAACCTTTAGCTCCAGTAGAATCTGCTTGTCCATAATATTTTAAAAATTTTCCAAATTCTACTGTGATTAAAAGCAGAGCTTGTAAGTCCATTTCACCAGCAGGAGCTATCCCAAAAACGGCCTTTCTATTTACAGCACTAGGCTGAGCTCCACCACCGGCCGTGAGAAGTTTATTAATGGCAAGCATTGTATTTGTATAAGAAGTACTATCAGCTGCAACTTCAACTTGCGCCAAACCAAAAGCTGCGAACGTACTCCATAAACTAGAAACATCAGGAGTTACTAATGTTGAAAGATCTGTAATGATATCTAATTGTTTAAGCCCACCGAAACATTGATAAACAGAAGCATATAGAGAGTAGTAAGAAGCATCATCGCTATCAGGAGTAATACCATCAAGGGCGTTTTTAGCACTCGAGCAATCACCTTCTGTTAGAAAGTAAAGTGCTTCTTTTTTAGCAGAAACAATTTCTTGCTCTGGTGTCTTTGCACAAGACACAGAAAATATAATGAATAAGAATAAAGATAATTTTGATAACATAATCCGCCAATTATAATTCCTAGATTTTATTTTACAGGTCTGTGGATTAGTTAATTAGGGGGTAAATTATGCTCTTAAAGTGAGCTAAGTTACTAGCTTTTGTTAGCCAAATACTTGATCAATTTGTTCATAGCTTCTTGAAAGGGAGCAATCTCAATAGTCATACTCATTCTTGCTGAATTTGGATATCCAAAAGCTGCTCCTGGAACTAAGGCCACTCCAGTCTCATCCAGTATGTCTCTCACAATTTCTTCAGACCAATCATGAGACTCATCTTTACTTTCTTCCCTACTTTTATACTTTTCAAATACGGGCATTCTACTAAATTCTACAAAGTAATAAAAGCCTGAAGTTGTTTGATACCAACAATGAGCGAGATTAGCTTCTCTAAATGATTCTCTCACAACCTGGGCACATTCACGCAGTTGAATTTTAACAGGATCAAAAAAGTTCTCTAATAAATTAAAATCAAATTCAATTAGTGATTTTTGGATTAAACTATTTGGTCCCGAAGTAGTTTGAGACTGTAGTTTTGATATAGCATCAGTTAATTCTTTATCAGCAATACAAAATCCAATTCTAAGTCCAGTACATGCAAAGGATTTTGAAATACCATCAACAATAACAGTTTGTTTTAACAAAGTAGGATCATGCTGATAAAAATAAGTCGGTGCTGGATCAAAATAAGAGATTTCAGAGTATAGTTCATCACTTACTACTATTAAATCTGGATAGTCTTTTAGAAACTCTGCGAACTCTTTCATCCAATCATCTGAATAGTGAATTCCTGCAGGGTTATTTGGACTATTAATAATAATTGCTTTTGTTTTACTTGAAATGACTTTTTTTATTTCTTCAATATGCGGAGTAAATGCATCGAATGCATTTGATTTTACAATCTTTGGAACTCCGCCCCAAAACTTAATCATCTCTGGATATGAAACCCAGTACGGTGTTAATAAAATAACTTCATCACCAGGGTTTAATAAAGCTCCGAGGATATTATATAATGTATGCTTTGATCCATTACTTATAATACAATCAAATTCAGTTTCACTGTTTTTTAAATCAATATCTCTTTTTTTCTCTACATAATTTATAAATTTAGATTGTAATGCCGGAAAACCACCAATTGGACTGTACTGATAACTTTTTAAAAAATTTAATTGTCCCGAAATAACTTTAATGAACTCAGAGGCAGGCTTAAATGGTAATTGCCCAGCTGTTAGATTATAAATATGCTTCCCCGACTTTGATAACTCATTAATTTTATCATTTACAGTTAAAGTAACACTCTCTTGAGCTGCTTTGACTCTTAGACTTAAATCCATTTATTTCCTCTTTTTTAATAGCTCGGCATAGATTGCAGGTGGAACAAATTCTTTTACTTCTCCACCGTGGTTAAATACTTCCTTAACTAAAGACGAAGAAACATAATAGAGATTTTCACCTGTCATAAGAAATACTGTTTCTATTTCTGGCGTTAGCTTTCTATTCATTGAAGCCATTTGAAATTCAAATTCAAAATCCCCAGTTGGTCTTAGGCCTCTAACAATCGCTGTTATATTTTTTTCTTTAGCATAGTCAACCAGTAGACCATCCCATGTATCAATGGAAACTCTTTTTTCATTTTTAAAGACTTCTTCCATTAATTCTTTTTTTCTATCTTTACCTAAGAATGATTTCTTTGTTGGAGATACAGCAATTAACAAGACAACTTCATCGAAAATAGTAAGGGCTCTTTCAACAATATCAAGATGTCCGTTTGTTATTGGATCAAATGAACCTGCATATACAGCTTTTTTACTCATCGCTAACTCCATTATATTATTTACCGTTATCTATATTGTAATCGTAAAGATATAAAAAGCTAGTCCCTTGCCTATAGTTTCTAGAAGGTTTTCCAAAATTTTCGATAAAATCTTCTTCAGTCATTGTTTTTTGGCGGCAAGCTTCAACAATTGCTATACCAGAGAAGTTCTCTGGCCTAACAAAGTTAAAAAATGCTTTATAAAGTTCAATCTTTTCATATGGTGGATCAAAAAAGAGAATGATTCTCTTTTGTTCTTCAATTTCCAAACTTTCATAAAATGGAATAAAGTCTTTAAACCATTTTTGAAATTCTTTTTTAATTGAATCTACTTGAATATTATATTTTTTTTCGAATTTAATGATATTTTCTTGGATTACTTTGAAAGCTTTTTGATTAGATTCAATTAACATTACTGGGCTTGCTCCACGAGAGGCAGCTTCTATTCCCATACTTCCACTTCCAGCACAGATATCTAAAAAGTAATAACCACTTAGATCTTGATAATAGTCGAATAATCTTCTTTTGAGTAAAACTGATGTTGGCCTAGTAATATATTCTGAAGGTGTGGCCAAAGTAAAACCTCTGGCCACTCCCCCTAGTATTTTTATGGACATTTTTTAACTAAGCAGCTTGTTTTGCCCCATTTGGGCCATGAACAGGTAAAGTGAATTTTGCTCCACCTTCAAGTTCTATTTCTAATCCTTCTTCAGTTACATGAAGCTGAACTTCATTACCACCTATAAGAAACGATAAATCTAATTTCATATCACCTTCAACAGAAAAACTCATTGCTGTCTTTGCTGTTTTTTGTGGCTTGTTTGTATGAGTCATAACACTCTCCTCATTTGAATCTTCATTTTCAATCTTCATGTGATGAATATTTTCATCAAAAGATTCTGTTTCTTTTTCTAGAACTATATCGGCCACTGACATTTCAGTTAACTCTTCTAAAACCTCATTCATACCGCTATCTAAACTAGATTCATTATGAGCAACAACAGGTGCCTGTTCCATTGCAGCTGGTTCTTCATGAGAAACTTCCTCTTCATGATGCTCCGCAATTACTGGCTCTACTTGAGCTTCAACTTCAGCTTGAACTTCTTCAGCTTCAGCAACAGGTTCAACAAGTTCTGGTTCAATCTGATCTTCATTTTCTTCTTCTGCAACCATATCAGCAACTGACTGAGCTACCTCATCAAGTCCTGGCTCTTGCGCCTTTACTACTTCATCGTCTGAGGCGAATTCTTGCTCCAAACTTTCAATCTCACTCATGATGTCTGCTAGCTCATCGTCGTTGAAACCCTTATCCATATGATTCTCCTAGTTAAAAATACCAAATACTAGAGGCTAACCTCCCAAAAATATGTATTCACTTAAGCTTATCGAGTAGCTATATAGCTTTCTTTAGTAATATTTACTCACGGTAATATTTATATTTTTAATGACATATCTTGCCTAGTTGAGGTACATATTCTGTTCACGATTGAGGTGTAACCAATTAAATTCATTTAGTTTTTTTGGTAAGAGAGGCAAATTGAGCAAGAATACTTTTAAGGCCAATAACTGGTTTGCTACAGAAGCGACCAAGTCGGCTAATATTCAAAATTCTGAGGAATCACAAAAGAGAGATACAAGATCTTTTGTGTTTTCACCTGCATTTGAGAATATCGATACTTCTGCACTTCAAGAATCAAACTCAATAAATAAATATTTTATTCCTGGCTGGAAAGGTGAATCTTTAATTTCTAAGCATGTAAAAAAGTTCTTAGAAGCTCTAAAGAATATTCACACCGATGTAGAATATAAATTTTCAAACTCCCAAAATTTAAGCAATAAAATAAAATCAGGAGTATTTGATGAGTTTTTAGCTTTTGCAGAACATCGCTCAGTAAACTTTACTGAGATTGATGATCAGAATAAACTTTGGGTTGAGCTTAAAAATGAAAAGTCACAGCACAGAGAAAGCCTTGACCAATTTATAAAAATTTATACTTTTAGAATCGCTGTTATTTATTCTCTTAAAGTTAGGTTTATTAGTGTTTTACTTGATAAAACGAATATGGATTTTGACTTAAATAAAATTGCTTATCCAAACTCATTCCTAACTTCTTTGTTTAAACGAGGAAGTTCAAAAGAGTTTAAATCTAGCGCATTAGAACAAAATATTTTTAGTTGGTACTTACCAAGTTCAAGTATAAAAGCAGACTTACAATCTCTATACGAAGTAAGTATAAACTTATCTATTACTGAGATCATTAAAAACATTTCAATTCAATCAGAAAAGATTCTAAATCATAATACATTATACTCCCATGCACTTTCTCATAAAAAGTTTGGATTATTTATTAATTCACTTCTTATAAACTTCCCTCTGTGGCTAAATAACTTTAACCATAGGTTTAATAACCCTTTTCTTTTACCAAAAGATGGAATGGAAGTTATTAGTTGTAAATTTGATGGTGATTATCTTGAATCATTATCTCTTTCACATTGGCTGGCCCAAGAAAATAATAAAGATATAAGATGGGATCAAATTCTATGTCCAGACTTTAAAGGAAATGACTTTAAAACAGGGCTCTATATGGAAGTCGTTAACGAGCTTCAATTCCTTACTTTTTTAGCTCAAATAGCTAACGATCAAGGAAGAGAGACAACTCAATTTATTTCACAAGTAATGAGAGGACACTTACATAATAGAAAAAGCTCTAATTCAACTCAAAAGAATCTATTATTTAATGATTTATCTTCTAATAGTTCAACATATGACAGAGTCATTTTGAATATTACAGAATATCCAAAAAGTAATGTTCAGCACTTTCTTATTAATAAGATAAATGCTCAAACTGAAAACTTGAAAGAAGATGGGCTAATATACCTTATTAGTTCAAAAAAACTTTTTGTTGCAAGTCAAAAATCAAAAATTGAATCACTCTTAAAGAGATATAAACTAGAGGGATACTTTGACTTAGAAGAGCTTAAAGGCAAAGGTGAAGTTGGTTCCCATATTTATATATTCTCTAAAGCAAAACATTTTGAGAGGATGAATAACAAAAACTCAAAACAATCATGCTTCAACTTTAGATTAAATGGTCAACTAGATACTTTTCAGCAATTCGATGTCTTAACGAAACTTGCCCAAGACTTTTTCATTGCTAACCTTAGTGATATACCGTCAATGTATCATAAGGAAATGAATGGATTTGAACTGGAATTTTTTCAAGATGCAATCGTTGATGGAAGACTTATTCATTCATCTTCAAAAGACTCTGGCCAGATAACTCACCCACAATTTTTTAATGGACTGATGAAATCTTGTCGAACTTTTGATTTCTATTTCGACATTCAAAATGTTGATTTAAATGACTCTAATGAAGCTTTAGATCCCATTTTTGCATTTACTGATATAGGCTCAAGAGATCATGCACCCTTCATTGCAATTGTAGACGGTAGAGCAAAGGATAACTCAGTAAAGATTGAAATTATTGATTCTAAAGCACTTGAAGCAAAAGCTTACGACTATGGACATAGCGTTTGTCATTATTTTGAAATCACACCGAAATGGCCTAATATGAACTTAGATGCAGTTCGAGATTTCTTTGAAACAAGAATTGGCCGCCAAATAGTAGACTTAACCTTTAATAATGAAGCTAGAAAAGTCAAAGCAAATCTTTCAAAATTACTACTTCCTAAAATATTTATTTCAAATGAAGAAATCCCTGAACATATAGCTGCTGGAATGAAACTATTGAAACTTAATGATAAAGAAATCTTATCTATGCATCCACATCAGATAGAAAAAGAATTTTCTATTCTTGAAAGAATGCTTGGAGACTTAGCTAAGCACTATCCTATGAGTGTAACTGGCGGCTTAGCAACATTTAGAAGAAACTTAGTTAAATGTATTGATTTATTTGGAATATCTAAAACAAAAAGTGTTCTGAATTTTAGTAATCCAATATTAAAAACACCATTACTTCTTTCAAAAACTTAT